>Ga0102590_1001786_pt1 | contig 29345 bp, 19 predicted proteins | sample AraplaMF_Col_mMF_FD_76859 | JGI IMG/M metagenome (GOLD analysis project Ga0102590, IMG submission 76859) | Arabidopsis root microbial communities from the University of North Carolina, USA - plate scrape MF_Col_mMF | ecosystem: Host-associated > Plants > Roots > Endosphere | place: USA... | reverse complement strand
CCAAGATCCCCATGGGCCGCCTGGGCGAGATCCACGAGAGCGCCGCCATGGTCTGCTTCATGGCCTCCGAGGAATGCAGCTTCACCACCGGCGCAACCTTCGACACCTCCGGCGGACGCACCACGTTCTGATCGGTCGCGACCTGGAAGACCAGGCGATCCAAAAGGGAGACGACACCATGGGCGATCAGCCGATCCGCCGGCCGCGAACCGCGAAGGGACCCCGCGCATGACCCCCAATCCCCTGCTCGGCGTCCTCTTCCACTGGCTGGGCGGCCTGTCGTCGGCCAGCTTCTACGTGCCCTATCGCGGCGTGCGCCGCTGGTCGTGGGAGATCTTCTGGCTGACCGGCGGCCTGTTCTCCTGGCTGCTGGCGCCCTGGCTGTTCGCCGCCGTCCAGACGGAGGACCTGATGGGCGTGATGGCCCAGGTCCCGCCCAAGGTCGCCGGGCTGTGCGTGCTGTTCGGCGTGCTCTGGGGCTTTGGCGGCCTGACCTACGGCCTGACCATGCGCTATCTGGGCCTGTCGCTGGGTATGGCCGTGGTGCTGGGCCTGTGCACGGTGTTCGGCACCCTGATCCCGCCCCTGGTCCAGGGCGACTTCGCCGACAAGCTGCTGGCCACCCCCTCGGGCCGGATCATCCTGCTGGGCCTGGTCGTCACCCTGGCCGGCATCGTCGTGGTCGCCTGGGCCGGCGCCAAGAAGGACGGCGACCTGTCGCCCGAACAGAAGAAGAAGGCCGTCGCCGAGTTCGACTTCCGGAAGGGCGTCGCCGTGGCGGTGTTCTCCGGGATCATGTCGGCCTGCTTCGCCTTCGGCCTGTCGGCCGGCGAGCCGATCAAGGCCCTGTCGGCCGCGGCCGGCACCGGTCCGCTGTGGACCGGCCTGCCGACCCTGTGCCTGGTGATGTTCGGCGGCCTGATCACCAACGGCCTGTGGTGCGCCTGGCTGATCTTCAAGAACCGCAGCGCCGACCAGTGGCTGGGCGCGGTCGCCCCTAGCCAGGCGACCGACAAGCCGGAGACCGCGGCCCTGAAGCGCTCGCCCTTGCTGGCCAACTACCTGCTGTGCGCCGTGGCCGGCACCGCCTGGTACTTCCAGTTCTTCTTCTACACGATGGGCGAAAGTCAGATGGGCCGGTTCGGCTTCTCCAGCTGGACCCTGCACATGGCCTCGATCATCATCTTCGGCACCCTGTGGGGCTTCGCCTTCCGCGAGTGGAAGGATGCACGGCCGGGGGTCAAGGCCATGGTATGGACCGGCGTGGGCCTGCTGGTCGGGGCGACGGTGATCATCGGCTACGGCAACCAACTGGCCGCCTGAGCCCGATCAAGCCCGTCCTGCGAGACAAACGGTCGACCCGCTCCCGTGAGCCGGTCGACCGTTTTTCGTTCCTAGTTGTCGTTGATGTGCCGGATCAGGTTGTCGCGCACCTGCGAAACGGTCTTCTGCACCCGCGCGAACTCTTCCGGCTCCAGGCCCGTTGCCTTGACCAGCGTCTTCTGGCCGCCCTTCTCGCGCAGCGCCCGGCCCGCCGGCGTCAGGCTGACGATCACCTGGCGTTCGTCAGCCGAGTCGCGCCGCCGTTGCAGATAGCCCTCGCTCTCCAGCTTCTTGAGGATCGGGGTCAGGGTGTTGGATTCGAGGAACAGCTTCTCGCCCAGGCTCTTGACGCTCTGGCCGTCCGCCTCCCACAGCGCCACGATGATGATCCACTGGGTGTAGGTCAGGCCCAGTTCGTCCAGGATCGGCTTGTAGGCCCGGCCATAGGCCAGGTTGGCCGAATAGACCGCGAAGCACAGGAAGTCGGCCAGTTTCGGGGTCTTGGCGGGCGTGTCGGGCGGCGTCATGGCGGCCTTTCGAACAGGGGATGGAAGCGACAGGTCGATATATAAATCGGATCCGATGAAATCGGAAGGTTGACAGGCTCGGAAAGTTCGGCGAATTACATCGGTATCGATTAAATCGCATCCGATTATCATAGCCAACCGCACCCGCCCCGGAGAAACCCGCCATGCCCTCTCAACCGATCGACCTGGGCCGCCGCCGCCTCTTCCTGGCCACCGCCGTGCTTGGCTCGGCCGGCGCGCTGGCCGCCGTCGCCCCAGCCGCCCGCGCCGCCGTCCGAGCCGAGCCGAGCTGGACGCTGCGCCAAGTCGAGGCCGGCGACCTGGTCGTCGGCTATGCCGAGATGGGTCCCGCCGACGGCGCGCCGGCGATCCTGCTGCACGGCTGGCCCTACGACATCCACGCCTTCGCCGAAGTGGCCGCGATCCTGGCCGCCGCCGGCAAGCGGGTGATCGTCCCCCATCTGCGCGGCTATGGAACCACGCGCTTCCGCTCGGACGCGGCGGTTCGCAACGGCCAGCAGGCCGCCCTGGCCGCCGACGTCGTCGCGCTGATGGACGCCCTGGACATCCGACGAGCCGTGATCGGCGGCTTCGACTGGGGCGCGCGCACGGCCAATATCGTCGCCGCCCTGCATCCCGAGCGTTGCCAGGCCATGGTCTCGGTCAGCGGCTACCTGATCGGCAGCCAGCAGGCCAACCAGGCGCCGCTGCCGCCCGAGGCCGAGCAGTCGTGGTGGTACCAATTCTACTTCGCCACCGAGCGCGGCGCCCGAGGCTACGCCCAGAACCGCGACGCCTTCGCCAGGCTGATCTGGAAGACCGCCTCGCCGCAATGGGCGTTCGACGACGCGACCTTCGCCCGCTCGGCCGCCTCGCTGGCCAACCCGGACCACGTGGCGATCACGATCCACAACTACCGCTGGCGGCTGGGCCTGGCGGACGGCGAGGCCCGTTTCGACGCCGACGAGGCGCGGCTGGCCCAGCGGCCGGACATCCTCGTGCCGACCATCACCCTTGAAGGCGACGCCAACGGCGCGCCCCATCCGTCTCCCGCCACCTACGCCGGCAAGTTCAAGGGTGGCTACGAGCATCGCCTGATCACCGGGGGCGTCGGCCACAACCTGCCGCAGGAGGCCCCCAAGGCCTTCGCCCAGGCCATGCTCGACGTCGCGCGCTGGACGTGACGCCGAGCATGGCCTGGGAGCATGGCCTGGGCGCCTTGTCAGTCGACGATCACGCTGGCTTCGCGCACCGCAGGCGCTTCGACGCCGCGCGCCAGCAGGCTGGTGCGGCGGCTATAGGCCAGATAGACCACCAGCCCGACCAGGTTCCAGGCCACGAACCGGATCAGGGTGGCCGACGGCAGGCTGATCATGAAATAGAGGCAACCGACCACCGCCAGCGGGCCGACGACCCACGCCGCCGGACAACGGAACAGCCGCGGCAGGTCCGGCCGGCGCACGCGCAGCACCATCAGGCACACCGCCACGCAGATGAAGGCCAGCAGCGTGCCGGCGTTGGACAGTTCGGCGATCTGGTCCAGCGGCAGGAACCCGCCGACCAGCGCCACGACCGCGCCGGTGATCAGGGTCAGGGTGACCGGCGCGCCGCTCTTGGGATGCAGCCGGCCCATGCCGCGCGGCAGCAGGCCGTCGCGGGCCATGACGAAGAACACCCGGGTTTGGCCGAACATCATCACCAGGATGACGCTGGGCAGGGCGATGATGGCGGCGGCGGCGATGCCGAAGGCGGCGGCCGGATGGCCCAGGCCGCGCAGGATGAAGGCCAGCGGCTCGCTCGAACGGGCGAACTCGGCATAGGGCCAGGCCCCGACCGCGCAGGCGGCGACCAGCATGTAGATCGCCGTGCAGATCACCATCGAGCCGATGATGCCGATCGTCAGGTCGCGCTTGGGGTTCTTGACCTCCTCGGCCGAGGTCGAGACCGCGTCGAAGCCGAAGAAGGCGAAGAACACGATGGCCGCGGCGGCCATCACGCCGCGCGGATGGCCAGCCTCGGTATGGGCGGCGAAGCCATAGGGCATGAACGGCGTGAAGTTGTGCCCCTTGATGACCGTGAAGGTCAGGCCGACGAAGACGGCCAGGGCCACGATCTTGATGATCACCAGGCCGATGTTGAGCGTCGCGCTCTCGCGCGCGCCCTTGGCCAGCAAGGCGGTGACGGCCACCGTGATCAGCACGGCCGGCAGGTTGATGATCCCGCCCGCATGCGGTCCCGCCAGGATTTCCGGCGGCAGGTTGACCCCGACACTCCTGAGCAGGCCAACCATGTAGCCCGACCAGCCGACGGCGACGGCGGCGCAGGTGACGGCGTATTCCAGCACCAGGCTCCAGCCGACGATCCAGGCCAGGCCCTCGCCCAGCACCGCATAGGCGTAGGTATAGGCGCTGCCGGCGGCCGGGATCAGGGTCGCCACCTCGGCATAGGCCAGGGCGGCGAACACGCACAGGACCCCGCAGGCGGCGAAGGCCAGGATCACCGCCGGCCCGGCGCGCTCGGCGCCGATGCCGGTCAGGGTGTAGATGCCGGTACCGATGATGGCGCCGATGCCCAGGGCCAGCAGGTGCGGCCAGGACAGGGTCGGCTTCAGCCGGCGGTCGGCCTCCACCGAGACGATCGCGTCGAGCGCCTTGCGGCGGGTCCAGAAGTTCATGCGCTTACCCCCAGGGTGGTCTTTGGACGGGCCGGACACGGCCGGGACGATGGGAAAACAGGCGGGCGGAGATCCACGAACCTCACGACGGACCGAACGGCGCGTCGATCGAGGGCGAGGGTTCGGTGAACCAGGCCGCGCCGTCCTCGGTGACGTGGAAGTGGTCCTCCAGCCGCACGCCGAAGCGGTCGGGGATGACGATCATCGGCTCGTTGGAAAAGCACATGCCCGGCGCCAGGGGCGTGCTGTCGCCCCGCACCAGGTAGGGACCTTCATGGATCGACAGGCCGATGCCGTGACCGGTGCGATGTGGCAGGCCCGGCAGGGCGTAGTCGGGGCCCAGGCCATGGCGCTGCAGCACGCGGCGCGCCGTCTCGTCGATGACCTCGCAGGGCACGCCCGGCCGCACGGCGGCGAAGGCGGCGGCCTGGGCCTCGTGCTCGATGTCCCAGACCCGCCGGTGCGCGTCGCCCGGTTCGCCGAACACATAGGTGCGGGTGATGTCGGCGTTGTAGCCCTCGACCTGGCAGCCGGTGTCGATCAGCACCAGCTCGCCCTCCTCCAGCGCCTGGTCGCCCGGCAGGCCGTGCGGATAGGCCGTGGCGCGACCGAACTGCACGGCGCAGAAGGTCGAGCCGCCGTCGGCGCCCGCGGCGCGGTGGGCGGCGTCGATGAACCGCTTGACGGCGCTGGCGGCGATCCCCGGCGCGAGCACGGCGGCCGCGCGCCGATGGACATCCAGGGTGATGGCCTTGGCGTAGCGCATCAGGGCCAGTTCCGCCGGCGACTTGAGGCCCCGACAACCGTCGATCACCCCCGTGGCGTCGATGGCTCGCAACGACGGCGCGGCCTTGTCGAGGGCGCTGAACAGCGAGAACGGCGCGGCGGGGTCCAGGGCCAGGACGTCGGCGCCGATCTCGGACAGCGCCCGGGCCACCAGGACGGCGGGGCTGTCGTGCTCCTGCCAAAGGCGGATATCGGCGTCGATCTTCAGGTCGGCCTGCAACGAACCCAGCTCGAAGGCCGGGCAGATCATGATCGGCCGCCCCTTGCGCGGCAGCAGCAGGGCCACCAGCCGCTCGGTCGCGCCCCAGGGCACGCCGGTGAAATAGCGCAGGCTGGCCCCCGCCCCGACCAGCAAGGCGTCGCCGCCCAGCGCGGCGGTCAGGACCCGTGCCCGCTCCAGCCGCGCCTCGTATTCGGAGACGGCGATGGCCGGCGGCCGCCCGGGCCGAGGCGACAATCCCGCCAGTTGCAGGTCCATGGTCGAGCCGCCGACGCCCAGGGTCATGCCGCGTTCCTCTTTCGTAGGTCGCGCGGTCGCGCGAACCGGTCCAGGTCAAAGGGGGTCAGGTCGACCGCCGGGGCCGCGCCGCCCATCAGGACCGCGACCAGTTCCCCGGTCACCGCCGCCAGGGTCAGGCCCAGATGCTGGTGACCGAAGGCGTAGTAAAGATTGTCGGCCCGCCGGCTGAAGCCGATGGCGGGAAGATAGTCAGGCAGGGTCGGCCGGGCGCCCATCCATTCGGCGACCGGGCCCTCCATCCGCACGCCCAGCTCGGCCAGGTGGCGACGCAGGCGGGCCCATTTGCGGGGATCGGGCGGCGAGGATTCGCGGCCGAACTCGACGAAACTGGCGGCCCGCAGCCGGTCTCCGAACCGGGTGAGGATCAGCGAGCGGTCCTCGAACACCACCGGCGGCAGGTCGCCCCAATGGTCCGCCCCGCCTTCGAGATGATAGCCGCGCTCGGCGATCACCGGCGCCACATGGCCCAGATCGCGCAGCAAGGCGCCCGATCCCACGCCGCCGGCGACCAGCACCCGCTCCGGCGCCAGCCATTGGCCGTCCTCGAGCAGCACCTCGACCTTGTCGTCGACGGCGCGCAGACGCATGGCGCGACCGGCCCGCCGCTGTCCGCCCAAGGCGGTGAAGGCGTCGTCCAGCAAGCTCAGGACCAGGGCGGGATCAAGCACCTGACCGGTATTCTCGAATTGCGCGCCACCGGCGATGGGGGCCGCGATCCATTGTCGCACCTGCCCCGCCAGCGGATCGGACAGGGCGCTCAGCCGCGCCTGGCCGATGTCGGCGGCCCGCCAGGCCTCGAGACCCGCACGAGCGGTCTCCTGGCTCTCCCAGACGACGAGGTGGCCGCGTTCGACCAGCAGGTCGGGACGGTCCAGGCTGGCGGCCAGGCGACGCCAGGCCGGCAGGGCCTCCTGGAGCAGGCTCTTCAGCGCCCGCTTGCCATGGGCCGCGCCCTCGGGCGTCGACGCCTTGATAAAGCGCGCCGCCCAGGGTCCCCAGGCGGCGATGTCGGCCAGGCGGAAATCCAGCGCGCCGCCCAGTGGGAACAGGCGCCCGAACGCCGAGGCCAGGGCGGCCGGCGAGGCCAGGGGCTGGACCTGCTCCACCGCGATGTGGCCGGCGTTGCCGTAGGAGGCGGGTCGCGACGGGCTTTGCGGATCGAGCACCAGCACCGCCTCGCCGGCGCGGCGCAGGGCCAGGGCGCAGGCCTTGCCGACCACCCCGTCGCCAATCACCAATGTTCCGGCCGCCTGTCCCACCTGGGCTTTACCTCCGCATCGCCATTTCGTATACCGTAGACGAAGCAGTTAGAGGTGCAAGCCGTATGAGCTCCATGAATTGGTCGGGCGTGTTCCCGGCCGCAACGACCCAGTTCAAGACCGACCTGTCAATCGACATCGACGCCAGCCAGCAGGTGCTCGACGCCCTGGTCAGGGACGGTGTCCACGGCCTTGTGGTGCTGGGCACCTGCGGCGAGAACAATTCGCTCGAAGCCGACGAGAAGCGCCAGGTGCTGCAGGCCGCCGTCGAGGTGGTGGCCGGCCGGGTCCCGATCATCGTCGGGGTCTCGGAATTGACGACGTCGCGCGCCGCCCTCTTCGCCAAGGACGCGCAATCCCTCGGCGCCGATGCGCTGATGGTCCTGCCCGCCATGGTCTATGTCCCGACCGAGGCCGAACTCGAAGCCCACTTCCGCACCGTCGCCCAGGCCTCCGCCCTGCCGATCATGCTCTACAACAATCCGCCGGCCTATCGGGCCGCGATCACCCTGGACGTTCTGGCCGGCCTCGCCAATGAGCCGACCATCGTGGCGGTCAAGGAAAGCGCGCCCGACACGCGGCGCTTCACCGACCTGTCGCGCGCCTTCGGCGACCGCTTCATCCTGATGGCCGGCCTCGACGACGTCGCCCTGGAAGGCCTGCTGATGGGGGCCCGCGGCTGGGTCTCGGGCCTGACCAGCGCCTTCCCGCAGGAATCGGTGGCCCTGGTCGCGGCCGTCGATCGCGGCGACCTGGAGGAAGCCCGCCGCATCTATCGCTGGTTCATGCCGCTGCTGCATCTCGACGCCGAACACGACCTGGTGCAGTCCATCAAGCTGGCCGAGCAGATCATGGGTCGCGGATCGGAGCGGGTGCGCATGCCTCGCCTGCCCCTGGCCGGCGCCCGTCGCGCCCAGGTGATCGCCATGGTCGAGGAAGCCGCCGCCAGCCGGCCCCTCCTGACCCAGGCGGCCGCCTAGCCTTCGAAACTGGAGTTTGAGAGGAAGTCCATGCGTCACACGTTCTTCTGTATCGACGGCCATACAGCGGGTAATCCGGTGCGCCTGGTGGCCGGCGGCGCGCCGCTGCTGCGGGGCGACACGATGAGCGCGCGACGGCAGGACTTCCTCGCCCGCTTCGACTGGATCCGCACCGGCCTGATGTTCGAGCCGCGCGGCCACGACATGATGTCGGGCGGCTTCCTCTATCCGCCCACCCAGCCCGACTGCGACGCCGGCATCCTGTTCATCGAGACCAGCGGCTGCCTGCCGATGTGCGGCCACGGCACGATCGGCATCGTCACCTTCGCCCTGGAAAACGGCCTGATCACCCCGCGCGAGCCCGGCAAGCTGCGGCTGGAGGTGCCGGCCGGCGTCATCGACATCGCCTACGAGACGGCGGGCGACAAGGTCACGGCCGTGAAGATCCGCAACGTCCCGGCCTATCTGGCCGAGGAAGGGATCGCGATCGACGTGCCGGGCTTCGGCCCGCTGACGATCGACGTGGCCTATGGCGGCAATTTCTACGCCATCATCGAGCCCCAGGGCGCCTATACCGGCATCGACGCCCTGGGCGCGGCCGAGATCCTGCGGCTCAGCCCGATCGTCCGGACCCTGGTCCGCGACAAGGTCGAGCCGATCCATCCGCTGGACCCGACCATCCGCGGCGTCAGTCATGTGCTGTGGGCCGACACGCCCCGCGCCCCGGACGCCGACGGCCGCAACGCGGTGTTCTACGGCGACCGCGCCATCGACCGCAGCCCCTGCGGCACGGGCACCTCGGCGCGCCTGGCCCACCTGGCGGCCAAGGGGCGGCTCAAGGTCGGCGACGCCTTCGTGCACGAGAGCATCATCGGCAGCCGCTTCATCGGTCGCGTCGAGGCCCAGGTCGAACTCGGCGGACGGGATGCGATCATTCCCTCGATCCAGGGCTCGGCGATCGCGACCGGCCACAACATCCTCTGGATCGACCGCGCCGATCCGTTCTGGGCGGGCTTCCAGGTGATCTAGACTCCCGCCGACCCGCCGCATCGAGTATACGATAGGGTTCACACCGCACGGGGGCGGTCGCCAAGAGGTTCAGCCTGCGCCAATGAACATCGTCGTCCGCACGCTGTCCGACCAGACCTATGAAATCGTCCGGCGCCGCATCCTGATTGGCGCCATGCAGCCCGGAACCGCCGTACGCCAGGACGTCATCGCCGCCGAGCTGGGCGTCAGCAAGATTCCGCTGCGCGAAGCCCTGGGGCGCCTGGAGCAGGACGGCCTGCTCAGCTCCTATCCCAATCGCGGCTACGTGGTCCGCGACCTGTCGACCGACGAGGCCAGCGAGGTCTTCGCCCTGCGCCTGAAGCTCGAGCCCGGCGCGGTCGCCGAGGCCTGCCTGCGCGCCACCCCGGCCGATCACGCCGCCGCCGAAAAGGCCCTCTCGGCGCTCGAGGCCGAACTGGCCAAGCCCGACGGCGACCATGTCAGCTTCAACCGCGCCTTCCACCTGGCGCTGGTGCGTCCGGGCGGGCACATCACCTTCCAGCTGATGGAACGGCTGCAGATCCTGGCCGAACGCTATGTGCGGGTGCACCTGGAGCCCCTGGGACGCGACGAGCGGGCCAGCCAGGAGCACCGCGAGATCCTGGCCGCCTGGATTGGGGGCGACGCGACGGCCGTCGAAGCCCTGACCGTCAACCACATCCTCGGCACGCTGTCGGACCTGAAACAGCAACTGTCGGCCTGACACCCCCGAACCCCGAATCGAGACGGTGAGCCCGAAGATCTTCGGGGGCGTCGACGCATGCCTTTTTCGGCGACGCGCCGACTGCGGACAAATTGTCTGAGTTATCAAGCGAATAACATCGATCTTCTTTCCCGAAGGGCGGCTTGAAAGGGTCGCTCTTTCCACGTGCGGTCCGAACCGGTGGAGCCGCAGCCCGCTCCCGGAACGGCATGCTTCGATCCATCCATGGCGTTCGAAGGGCCTTTCGCACGGGCCGATGACCACAATAAATACCGCAAAAACAATCGGTTATACCGTACAAGACAGACCGCCCGAAATCACAGCACGACCTGGAGCCAATGTGGCATTTGTCGGATCGTCGAATGTATATTGTATAATTTTTTTGACGCCGCCCTGGAGATGTGTCCAATTTACGCCCTGGTAATTGTCAGGGGAGAGGACAGTCCATGAGCAGCAGGCACGCCATGTTGGCGGCGACGGCCCTAATCGCGATCACCCTGTGTTCGCCGGCCGTCGCGCAGGACATCAAGTCGACCGACGCACAGGCGAACACGATCGCCACCGACGCGGCCAAGGCCGAAGACGCGACGCTGGTCGACACCGTCATCGTCAAGGGCATCCGGGGCAGCCTGGACGCGGCGACCAAGCGAAAGAAGAACTCGGCGCAGATCGTCGAATCCATCGAGTCCGAAGACGTCGGCAAGCTGCCCGACAACAACGTTCCCGAAGCCCTGTCGCGCGTCACCGGCGTCCAGATCGAGCGCATCCACGGCGAAGGCACGAACATCACCATCCGCGGGATGCAGGGCGTCGCGACCACCATCAACGGCAACAGCAACAGTGTCGGCGAGGGCCGGTCGGCCAATCTGGCCGACATCCCCGCCGAACTGCTGAAATCGGTCCAGGTCTACAAGACCCGGACGGCCGACCAGGTCGAAGGCGGCATCGCCGGCACCGTCAATGTCGAACTGCGCCGTCCGCTGGATCTGAAGAACGGCCTGACGGTCGCCGGCAGCCTCAAGAACGTCTACGGCAGCACCGGCGACACCAAGAGCCCGTACGCCAGCCTGCTGGTCGGCGACCATTTCGACACCGGCATCGGCGAGATGGGCTTCCTGGTGAATGGCTCCTACACCAAGAACAACTACGAAGAAGACTTCGTCGAGAGCGAGTCGCCCAACAGGTTCTTCGACAACACCCCCTCCCAGGACTCGCTGCCCGCGAACCAGAAGGACGTCATCGCGCCCTACGCCGTGAACTACGGAGTCGAGCAAGGCGCTATCACGCGGCCCTCCATCAATCTGGTGGGCCAGTGGCGCGCCAACGAACATCTCGATTTCGTCGTCGAGGGGTCATACTTCGGCAGCAAGGAAAAGCGCGGGCGCGATCGCCTGCACGTCACCACCCGCGACCCCAACAGCGCGGTCTCGAACCTGGTCCTGGCCGACGACGGCCGCACCGTGCAATCCTTGACCCTCAGCCGCGCGGCCGGCGTCGACGCCAGCGCCCAGTCCTACTACGAGGAAGTGACATCGAACAACTACACGACCAATGCCGAGATGCATTGGCACAATGACAGACTCCAGATCAACGCCTCGACACAGTACAACTGGAGCGACACAAAATATTACGGCGTTTTAACCCTGTCGCATTTCCTGGACGCCGGCGGTAATCCGATAAACACCGTCAATGTCGATTTGAACTCCGACAAGGTGCCGGGCCGAGGCCCCTACATCACCTTCCCCACCACCGACCTGTCGAAGATCAACAACTACCAGCTCTTCCAGACGCACGACGAGCGGACCTACGCCAAGAGCCATGAATTCGTCGCCGCCACGGACGCGACCTACCGCCTGAGCGAGGACAAGTTCTTCCGCAGCGCGATGGTGGGTCTGCGCTACAATGATCGCCATACCACCCGCGACTACGGCTATCGCGACACCTTCCCAACCAGCGGCCTGGCCAATTTCGCACAGGGCGTCGGTGTCGAGCGGTCGAAGCTCGAGGTCGGAAACTTCTCACCCTCCTGGTACCATCTGTCCGGCAAGGACATCATGGCCAACCTGCCCGCGTTCCGCACCGCCGCGGGCTGGGACACGGAAAAGCCGCCCAGCAACCTGGGTCAGAGCTATGTCGATGACGAGAAGTCCCTGGCCGGTTTCGTCAACCTGAACTACGGGGTCAAGAGCCGCTTCCCAATCGACGGCGTGTTCGGGGTCCGGGTGGTCAGAACCAAGGGCACGATCGAGAGCACCAAATACTCGATCGAGAAGTCGCCGACACCGGAAGACCCCGGTCGCGTCGTGCTCATCACCACACCGACCACTGGGGGCGGCGACTATGTCGACGTGCTGCCCAGCCTCAACGGCGTCATTCACTTCACGCCTAAGATCCAGTTGCGCCTAGCCTACACCTACAACATCCAGCGCCCTGACTTCCTGCAGATGTCGTCCTGGAAGACGATCGACACGCTCGCTGGCCGAGTCGACTCCGGCAACCCGGACCTCAAGCCGAACCGCTCGCAGAACTACGACGCCTCGCTGGAATACTATTTCGGTCGCGGCGGAATCGTCTCGCTAGGCGCCTTCCTCAAGAAGCCCGACGCCTACATCTACTGGGCGTCGCGCACCGAGTTCGTCCCGGAACTGGGCAAAGACGCGATCGTCTCCAAGGTTCGCAACGCGGGCCCGGGAACGTTCCAGGGCTACGAATTCAACACCTCCGGCTTCTTCGATTTCCTGCCGGGCAAGCTGCATAACTTCGGCGCCAGCGCCAACTTCACCTACATGGCCAAGGCCACGATCGAATACACCGACTTCACGCCGGAACAGCGGCTGATCCCGGGCGTCTTCGACGCCGACAGCACCTCGAAATATACCTACAACCTGGCGCTCTATTACGACACGCCGCAGTTCAGCGCCCGGGTCGCCTACAACTATCGTGACCGCTACAAGATCACGGTCTACCAGGACAATCCCGAATACTCGCCGTACAACGACGCGACCTCCCGCCTTGATGCGGCTGTCAATTGGACGCCGGTCAAGCAACTGACCCTCAGCGTCGAAGGCACCAACCTGACCAAGGAAAACAACAACGTCTACTGGGGCCAGAACCGCATGCTGCCTCTGGGCGCCAGGGTTCAGGCTCGGACCGTGCAGATCAGCGCCCGCTTCCGGTACTAGTTTTGAATATAGGTGTCTTGTATCGATACGTACGGGCGCTTGTAAAACTCAATTTTAAACAATTCATCCGCCCGATCTCTATTTTGAGTTCGGGCGGATTTTTGTTGACTCAATTTAAGATTGAATTGTAGTTTTAAGTGGTGACGAACAGTCACTCTTTCCGATGGGATGATTAGAATGAAGAAGCTTGCTCTTCCGCTTCTATTGCTGACGCTCGCATCGTCGGCGGCAAATGCTCGTGATCCGGTGTCAGACGCGATGTCGGCTTGCATGAACAGCGCCAACAGCACGTTCATGTTGGAAGACAACATTTGCATGAGCCGCTTCGGGAACGCGACAAGCCCCAACGTTCCGGAGTTGATGAAATGCAAAGACTATGCGAGAGCTAAATATCTGAACGCGCAATTGAATTGCCAGAAGATCATCGGCTAATCTCGCTAATGACTTCACGGCAGCCCTCCACGGGCTGCCGTTTTCACAGAGAAGATATCGCGCTCGCGAACGGCTCGCTCAGGCTGGAGGAGCACGCGTTGGCTGCAAAAAGACGGAGCGGCTTAACGCCCCTTTACCTTCAGCAACACCACGCCGTGCGCCGGAACGGCAAAGACCTTCAGCGACGCTTCAAGGTCGACTCCAGCCCATAGATCGCGAGCGGCTTGCACCGTCTCCAAGCCCGCATCCGCGGGCGCCAGCTTCATCGTCGCCGCCGCCTGGCCCCGGTTGAACAGGGCCACCGCCACCGCGCCGTCGGCCAGCGGCTTGGTCCAGACCTCGGTCGTCCCCTCACGGCGGACGGCCTTGCCCTGGACGCCCAGGGCGTCCTGGTCCACGGCGATCACCTCGCGGTTCTCCAGCATCCTCAGCACCTCGGGGCTGCTCTGGCGCAGGTCGTGGCCCATCATCAGCGGCGCGGCGGACATCGCCCACAGGGTCATGTGGGTGGCGTATTCGTCATGGCTCATGCCGCCGTTGCCGATCTCCAGCATGTCCGGATCGTTCCAGCCGCCCGGGCCGGCGTGCTCGGCGCGGCCGTTCTTGTCGAAGCCGATCTTCGCCATGGTCGCATAGTCGTCGGTGATGTCGCCGGTCGTGCGCCACAGGTGGCCGCCCACGTTGCGTCCCCAGGCGCCGACCTCGAAGCGTCCGTACTCGCACAGCGAATAGACGATCGACCGCCCGGTCGCCCGCAGGGCCGCGCCCATCTCGTAATAGGTCCGCTGGACCTTGTCGGCGTCGTCATAGAACCATTCGCCCGAGCAGAGGTCGTACTTCAGATAGTCCACGCCCCAGTCGGCGAAGGTCTGGGCGTCCTGGCGGACGTGGCCGTAGCTGCCCTCGTAGCCGGCGCAGGTCTTGGGCCCCGGCGCGCTGTAGAGGCCGAACTTCAGCCCCCGGGCATGGATGTAGTCGGCCAGGCCCTTCATGTCCGGGAACTTCTCGTTCGGCCGGATCGCGCCGTCCGGCCCGCGCGTCCCCTGCCAGCCGTCGTCGATGTTGACATAGACATAGCCAGCGTCGCGCAGGCCGGTGGCGACCAGGGCGTCGGCCATGGCGCGAACCGTCTTGTCGTCGATCTTCTCGGCGAACTTGTTCCAGCTGCTCCAGCCCATCGGCGGGGTCCTGGCCAGGCCGTCGGGCGCCAGGGTTCCCAGCGGCGGCAGGGTGGTGGTCTTGAACGCCCTCGCCCGGGCGTCCGCGGCCGTCCCGTGGCGGCCGGCCTGCTCGACATGGGCGTACCAGATGTCGCCCGCCAGCTTGAGGTCCTTGCCCGCCAGCACCGCCGTCCATTGACGGGTGGCGTGGGTCTTGTCGTTGAGATTGCGCAGCTCGAAGGTCGCCTTGCCGCCCTGGATCACCAGGTTCTGCATCTCCATCGGGCCATACCAGGCCGTGGTGACGACGCCGCGAGGCTTGCCGCCGTCGCTGGACAGCTGGACCATGGTCACGCCCGGATAGGACGGCGCGTCGTCGAACAGCCAGACACCGTCCAGCGGCGTGGCCGCCTGGGCCGTCCCGGCGGCCAGGACCGTGATCCCCAGCGAAAGCGTCATCAGGCCGCGAAGCATGGCGTTCTCCGTTTAGACGCGGCGAGATGGACGCCGCATGCCCGAGGCGGGCGTTGTTGGTCTACGGCTTGGCGTCGCAAGCCGGGGCCCCGCCGCCGCCGGAGCGCGGCGCCTGGGCCTTCGGGGCCAGGACCTCCCACTCCTGCACGGCCAGGCCGGCATAGGTTCCCTGGGCGCTCGAGGCGTCGAGCACCGCGCGGATGCATCGGGTGGTCACCGGCGCGAACGCGGCGGACTGAAAGTCGTCGACGCCCGTCCCGAAGCCCTTGGGGTCGCGGACCGGCTTCCAGCCGCCGTCCCAGTATTCCATCCGCCAGGCCTTCGGCGGGGCGACGCCCACGCCGGCCCCGGCCGGCTGGTCGGCCCAGAACCGGAGGCGCGCGCCGTTGATCGTCACCGGCTGGTCGAAGCGGTACTCGATCCACTGGCTGGCGGGGTTGTGCGGCGTCCAGCTGCCCCACAGGTCGGGCGGCAGGGGCGCGTTGCGGACGACGCCGTCGTTCAGCGCCTTGATCCAGTACTGCACCGGCACGGGGGCGTTGGACGCGGTGGCGGTCGCCCTCCCCGCGATGTTGCGGGTCGGCGCCGGCCGCGGCGTGGGGCGCTTGGTCGGCGTGACGGGCAGGATGGCCGGCGGGCTGACGCTGTCGTCCCAGGCCATCCTGTCGATCGCCACGCTGCGACGGAAGTGCCCGCCGCCGGCCGCGTCGGCCGTGTGATAGGCCAGCCACCACTGGCCCTTGAACTCCACCGCGCCCGCGTGGGACGTGGTCGAGGACACCGGCCGCAGGATCACGCCGCGATAGGTCCAGGGCCCCAGCGGCGACGGGGCGGTCCCGTAGGCGATGCAGGCATGATAGACGGCCGGGGTGCAGTCCGACCGCGGCCCGGCCCGGTTGCCGGCATAGAGCATGTAGTAGACGCCCTTGCGCTTCATCAGCCAGGGCGCCTCGAAGAAGCCGTCCAGGCTGTCGACCTTCACCTCCGGCCCCTTGGGCGTGACCATGTCGGCGGCCAGCTCCATGCCGCGCAGCTGGCCGAACGTGCCCCAGTAGAGATAGACGCGGCCGTCGTCGTCGATGATCGCCGTGGGATCGATGTTCTGGATGTCGTTGGCGACCGGCGTCGTCTGCGAGACGATCGGCCCGGCCGGATGGGCGTCCGTCCAGGGGCCGGCGGGGCTGTCGGCCGCGGCCACGCCGATGGCGAACCGGTCCTTGGCCTCGCTCACCGCCTGCAGGACGGGGGCGTAGAGATAGAATTTGCCGTCACGGCCGGGGACGATCTGTCCGGCATAGGCCCGCCCGGGCTCGGCCCAGCGGAACACCGCCTCGGGCCGCGCGATCGCCGGGTAATGCGACCAGTCGCCCGACGCCGGATCGCGGGTCGAGAGCGCCTGCCACTCGTTCATGATGAAGTCGTTGACGTCGGCCGGCGCCTCGTCGCGCCCGGCCAGGATCCACAACGTGTCGCCGACCACCACGGGGGCGGGATCGGTCGAATAGTACCGCCCGTCCGCGAGGATGGGGTTGCCGATCGCGTGCACCGCGACTGGCTGGGCGGCGGCCGGCGCCGCCAGGGCGATCACCAGGCCGACGCCCCACGCGCCGGGGTTCACGTCACTCCTCATCGGGATAAGGCCCCTTGCCGCCGTCGGCGATCAGCTGGTCGACGCGGGCGTCGATCACCGGCAGCGGCACCGACCCCAGCTCCAGCACGGCGTCGTGGAAGGCGCGGATGTTGAACTTCGGCCCCAGCGCCTGCTCGGCCCGCTTGCGCGCATCGACGAAGGCCAGCATGCCCATGTAGTAGGACAGCGCCTGGCCCGGCCAGGCGATGTAGCGGTCGACCTCGGTCTGGATCTCGTGGTCGGCCATGGCGGTGTTGTCGTGCAGGTACTGCTGGGCCCGCTCCCGGCTCCAGCCCTGGGTGTGGATGCCGGTGTCGACCACCAGCCGCGCCGCGCGCCACATCTGGTAGCTGAGCATGCCGAACCGGTCGTAGGGCGTCTCGTACAGGCCCATGTCCTCGCCCAGCGCCTCGGAATAGAGCGCCCAGCCCTCGCCATAGGCCGACAGGTAGGTGTCGCGGCGATAGGCCGGCAGGTCCTTGTTCTCGGCGGCCAGCGGCATCTGGAAGGCATGGCCCGGCGCGCTCTCGTGCAGGGTCAGGGCCATCAGCGAGTACAGCGGACGGGACGACAGGTTGTAGGTGTTGACCAGGTAGATGCCTGGGCCGCCCCGGCCGCCGGTGTAGAAGGGCGCGATCTCGTCGGGCACCGGGCGGATGGCGAAGCGGCTGCGCGGCAAGTGGCCGAACCACTGCGACGCCTTGCCGTCGAAGCTCTTGGCGTCCCAGGCCGCGCGGTCCAGCAGGTCCTGGGGCGTCTTGGCGTAGAAGCGCGGATCGGTCCGCAGATAGGTCAGGAAGGCCGGAAGGTCGCCCTCGAACTTCACCTCCTTCATCACGTCCAGCATCCGCGCGCGGATCTTGGCCACCTCGGCCAGGCCGACCTGGTGGATCTGGTCCGGCGTCAGGTCGGTGGTGGTGAACTCGCGGACCTTGGACTGGTAATAGGCCTTGCCGTCCGGCAGGTCGTAGGCGGCCAGGCTTCGCCGCGCGCCGGGGATGTAGTCGTCGCGCAGGAAGGTCCGCAGGCGGGCGTGGGCGGGGACGACGGCCTGGGTGATGGCCTCGGCCGCCTCGCGGCGAAGCGCCGCCTGCACGGCCGGCGGGATGTTGGCCGGCAGGGTCTTGAACGGCGCATAGAACGGCGAGGCCTCAGGCGTGGCGGCGTCGGCCACCAGGGCCACGCCGGCGTCGCGTCCCAACAGGGTCACCTGGGCGGGGGTGAACCCGCGCGCCAGCCCGGCGCGCATGTTGACGATCTGCTGGTCGTAGTAGCGCGGGATGTCGCGCAGCATCGCGATGTAGCCGCGATAGTCCGCCTCGGTCCGGAAGCTGCCGCGCGCCGATTCCGCCACGTCGCCCCAGAAGCTGCTGTCGGCGTTCAGCGGCTTTTCGTATTCGCGATACTGCTGCTCGGCCAGCAGGGCGTCGATCTGGCCCTTGTAGACGGCGTAGTTGACCTGGTTCTTCTTCGACAGCCTGGCGACCGGCAGCTCGGCCAGTTGCCGGGCCACCGTGGTCCAGCGCGCCAGCCGGGCGGCCTGGATCGCCGGACCGACGTCGGGAAGCTTGAAGGCGTCGGTCTTGGGACCGTCCTCGCTGGGTCCGGTCTGCGCCAGGCGCCAGGTATATTCCTCGCCGGAGATCGCCTCGAAACGTTTGTCCGCCGAAGCGGCCAGCGCCGGAGACGCGACCAGCATCGGCGCTGTCATCGCCAGACACACGACCGCCGTGTCGAAAAGCCCGGTTCGCCGCATGTCTAACCCTTCCGCTCAAGCAACATCATGATGTCCCGGTGAAGCGCGCCGGGGATCACCACCCCCTCCCGCAGGCTGCGGGCCCGCGCGGCGTAGCGGCGCTGGGACGGCAGGCGCGCGCCCTGGTCCTGGATCGCCTCGAACATCGTCTCGGCCCGCGCCAGGTGCTCGGCCAGCGCGCCGCCCAGGAAGCCCGCCGGATCCAGGACGATGATCAGTTCGCCGCCGATGGGCGAGCCGCCGCGTCCCGCGTCGGCCGCCAGCGACTCCTGACTGGTCATGTCGCCGATCAGCGGCCCGGCCAGCAGTTCGACCATGGCGGCCAGGGCCGAGCCCTTGTGGCCGCCGAAGGTGCGCATGGCGCCGCCCAGCACCTCTTCGGCCACCGTCGTGGCGGCCCCGTCGGCGTCGTAGCCCCAGTGATCGGGCACGGGTCGGCCGGCGCGGCGATGAAGCTCGATCTCGCCCCGCGCCACCGCGCTGGTGGCGAAGTCGAAGACGAATGGATCCCGACCGGGCCGCGGCCAGCCGAAGGCGATGGGATTGGTGCCGAACACCGGCCGCGTCCCGCCCTCCGGCGCGACCCAGGCGTGGCTGGGCGTGAAGGCCAGGGCGGCCAAACCCTCGCGCGCCAGCGCCTCGACTTCGGGCCACAGAGCCGCGAAGTGCACGACGTTGTTCAACGCCAGGGCGGCGATCCCCAGGCGCCGGGCCTTGTCGGCCAGTAGGGGACGTCCGCGCTCGAAGGCCAGTTGGGCGAAGCCCCCACCGCCGTCGACCCGCACCAGGGCCGGCGCGGGTTCGTCGAGAACGGGATCGGCGTCGACTGTCACCACGCCCCTGGCGACGCTGTTGGTCGCCACCAGCAGCCGATAGAGGCCGTGCGAGGCGCAGCCGTCACGCTCGCCGGCCACCATCGTCTCGGCGACGGCCGCTACGTGCGCCGGCGACAGGCCCGCGGCGCCCAGCACCTGGTGCGCCAGCGCCCGGACCTCGTCGAGCGAAAGCCGGACGGTGTCCGCCCCGTCGCCCTCCGCCGCCGGGCTCACGCCGTGGACGCGGGCTTGGCGGCGAACAGCTGCACGCCGAACACCGGGCCCGCCGTGCTGCGCTCACGGGGCGCGAACCGCACCCTGATCTTGGTCTTCCCCTTGGTCAGGGCCTCGGGCAGCGGATATTCGACGTCGAAGAACTTGCCGGGGTGGTCGGCCTCCAGGTGCTGGGAGGCGACCTTGACGTTGTCGACCAGGATGTCGAAGTCGCGCTTGCGCTCGTCGCCCCAGTAGGTCGCCTGCAGGATCAGCGGGCCGGGCCGCAACTTCATGTCGAACTCGAAGAAGCCGCCCGAACGGGCGTCGCGGCCGTTGCGGTTGCGATAGGCCACCGGATAGGACAGCTCGGACGTCAGGTTGTGGTCGCGCTCGGGCTGCATCTCGCCCAGGTGCATGATGTCGACCGAGCGGGCGCTGATGTCCTTGGCCCGGGCCTGTTCGGCCAGGAAGGCGGCTTCCTCGGTCTTCCAGGCGTCTTCGGTGAAGCGCTTGAAATAGACCGCGCTGCGGCGCTCATACTGGCTGTAGAACGGCACGAAGTTCAGGTCGCCCGGCCGGCCGACGCCGCGGGCGACATAGAGGGCCTTTTCCGGCGCGGTGGGCTGGAAGCCCGTCAGCACCGCCTCGCCGACCAGGGCCGGATCCACGCCCTTCCAGGGTTCGCTGTTGGGGCCCAGGTCGGCCGCCAGCACCATCGGTCCCCGGACCACCGCCACGGTGGTGTCGTCGCCGGGCGTCGCCTCCAGGCGCAGGTCCAGCGGCAGGGTGATGGCCACCACGTCGCCGGCCCGCCAGCGGCGGTCCACCAGGGCATAGCCGCCGGCCGTCTCGGCCGTGACGGCCTGGCCGTTGACGCTGACCTTGGCCAGGCCTTTCGCCCAGCCCGGCACGCGCAGGGCGATCGTGAAGCGTCCCGGCTTGGCCAGCCTGGTCAGGGTCAGGCGCGATTCCGGTTCGTAGGGATAGCGGGTCTCCAGCTTCAGGCCCGCGCCGCGCGCCTTCCACTGGGCCTCGGCCGGGATGTAGAGGTTGACCAGCAGGGTCCCCTCGCCTTCCCAGAAGATCGACTCCCCGTGCTTGGCGTGGCTTTCCATGCCGGTGCCGACGCAGCACCAGAAGGCGTCGTCGTCATTGGTCGAATAGCCCCGGTCCGCGCCCGTCAGCAGCGGCGTCATGTAGGTGAAGCCGCCGGTCTTGGGGTTCTGCGCCGCCATCACATGGTTCAGGTGGGCGCGCTCATAGTAGTCGAACAGCCCGCCTTCCGGCCGCCAGCTGTAGAGCTGCCGGGTCAGCTTGAGCATGTTGTAGGTGTTGCAGTGTTCGCAGGTCTGCTCGCTGATGTGGGCGGCGATGGTGTCGGGCGCGGCGAAGTACTCGCGGTCGGCGTTGCCGCCGATCACGTAGCTGTGGTGCTGGGTGACGGTGTTCCAGAAGAATCGCGCGGCCGCCGCGTCCTGGGGCTTGCCGGTCAGCTCGTAGAGTCGCCCCAGCCCGATCAGCTTGGGCACCTGGGTGTTGGCGTGGAAATTGGCCAGCTGGTCCTGCTGGGCGACCAGGGGGTCCAGCACCTTGCGGTCGTAGATCCGCTCGGCCACGACCAGCCAGCGGCGATCGCCGGTGCGGGCGTAGAGCTCGGCGTAGCTCTCGTTGAGCCCGCCGTACTCGCAGCCCAGCAGGGTCTGCATCTGCTCGTCGTTCAGCGCGGCGAACACGCGCTCGAAATAGCCGCCCAGACCCACCGCGACGTCGAGCGCCTGCCGGTTTCCCCAGGCGCGATGGACGTCCAGCAGGCCGGCGAAGGTCTTGTGCACGGTGTAGAGCGGCGACCAGGAGCCGTTCAGGTCGAAGCCGCCCGAGCGGATGTCGCCCTTCATCACCTCGCCGAAGATCTCCTCGCCGTCGACGACCGTACCGTCCTTGCGCTTGCGCTGCAGGGCGCCGACGTAGCCCGTGCCGCGCTTGGCCTGGGCCCTGGCCAGTTCGCCGACGATATAGTCGGCCCGCCGACGGCATTCGGCGTCGCCGGTCTGCTCGTACATGACGACCAGGGCCGACAGGTAGTGGCCCAGGGTATGGCCGGCGATGGTGTCGGATTCCCAACCGCCATAGATCTCGCCCTTGGCCGGCAGGCCTGAGAAGGTCATGAAATTGTGCAGGAAACGATCGGGGCTCAGCCGCAGCAGATAGGCGCGATTGACCTCCACCGCGGTCGCGTAGTCCGACGGCAGCAGGCGGACCGAAGACAGCGGCAGCGGCGCGGCCTTGGCCGGAAGCGATGCGCCGCGGGCCTTGGCCAGGGCGCTGACCGGCTGGACCATTCCGGCGAACGCCGCCGCCGTCAGCATCAGATCACGGCGTGTCGCCATTTGCTCTTCCCCCACATTTGATACCGTATACGATCTTAGGGTCACACCGTTCGCTCGTCAATCTGGCGTATGGGCGCCACGGACCGAACCACCCTGGTCGCGCTCTTGCCAGCGACCTTAATCGTCTGACTATATATCGTATAATCTTCTTGACGCTGCGATGACGAACCGGTTTGTGCGAAGTCGGGAAATGGGGAGGCGCGGCATGGCGGCGAACGGACTATCCATGACCAGGCAAGGCGCGGCCCGCCTGGGCCTGTCGGTTCTGGCCCTGGGCCTGATCACCGCCTCGGTCGCCAATGGCCAGCCCCTGCCGCCGACCTCGACGACGTCGACCAATCCCGCCCCCCTGCCGCCGATCGCCGATCGCTATCGGCGCGCGGACCTGTTCATGCGCGGCGGCCTGGGCCAGTTCATCGTCGACGACAACCTGCAGCCCCAATTCGTCGCCGACGGCCGCGGCCTGCTCTACCGTCGCGGCAAGCCCGGCCAGCGCACCATCACCTATCTGAGTCTGGCCGATCGCCGTCAGAAGGTGGTTGCCCTCGAGGCCGACCTGGTTCGCCAGGTCTCGGCGGCCCTGCCGTCGCCGCCCGCCTCTCCGCCCCGGATCGAGATCGTCGACTTCGATCCCCGCACCGACACCCTGGTCTTCACCGCCGCCGACAAGCAGTGGAAATCCACCCGTGGCGGCCTGGTGGAGGACCCGGTCAAGGCCTTCGATCCGACCCTGTCGCCTGACGGACGGTTCAAGCTGGTCGCCCGCGACTTCAACCTGTTCGCGGTCGACACCAAGAGCGGACGGGAAGTGGCCCTGACCGCCGACGGCTCGCGCGAGCAGCCCTATGGTCGCGACATTCCGCAGCTGTCGCAGATTCTCAAGGCCGGCGCCGAAGAGCCCGACATGCCCGTGTCGGCCCAATGGTCGCCGGACAGCCGGCGCATCCTGACCTGGCGGCTCGACACCCGGGGCGTCAAGCGGCTGTCGATCACCCAGCAGAACCCGGGCGGCCTCTATCCCCGCAGCTTCTCCTACATCTATCCCCTGGCCGGCGCCGAGACACTGCCCCAGGCCCAGCGGCTGGTGATCGACGTCGAGCAGGCCTTCCGTGACGGGGCCGGCAAGATCGTGCCGCTGGCCATCCCGTCCGAGGCCCTGCTCTACCCCGCCGCGCCCGACATGGGCTGGGACGGCGACCATGTCCGCGCCCAATGGACCCAGCGCGGCTATGGCCAGCTCGTCGTCTATTCGGCCGATCCGGCCAGCGGCGCGGCCAAGGTCGTGGCCCGCGAGAAGGTCGCGCCGCTGGTGACCGTCACCTCGTCGAGCCTGCGGCCGGCGCCGGCCCTGGGCGGCGAACTGGCGATCTCCGAGCGCAGCGGCTGGGCCCAGCTCTACCTGGTCAAGCCCGACGCACCGGAAGGCGGCCAAGCCCTGACCACCGGGACCTGGGAGGTGCTGTCGGTCGACCATGTCGACGCCCGAGACGGCTTGCTGGTCACCGGCGTCGGCCGCGAGAAGGACCGCAACCCCTATTACAAGGCGCTCTATCGCGTCGGGCTGGACGGCGCGCCCCCCAAGCTGCTGACGCCCGAACCCCTCGACCACGAGACCACGCTCTCGCCCGACGGCCGCTGGATCGTCGACGAGATGTCGAGCCCGACGGAGCCGACCCGCACCGTGCTGCGCGATGCGCGCGACGGCCGCCTGGTGCTCGAACTGGGCCGGGCCGACCCCAGCGCGCTCTGGGCCACCGGCTTCCGGCCGCCGGAGCCGTTCACCGGTGTCGCGGCCGACGGCGTCACCCCGCTGTACGGCATGATCTTCCGGCCGATCGGCTACGACCCGAGCCGGCGCTATCCGGTGATCGACAACGTCTATACCGGCCCGACCACCACCCAGACCCCGACCTCCTGGCGCGACTCGGTCTTCGCCACCGGCAACAGCGTCGCCCAGATCGGCGCCGTGGTGGTGATGATCGACGGCCGCGGGACCTCGCGTCGCGGCCAGGCCTTCCGCCTGCCGGCCTACCAGAACCTGGGCGAGGTCGGGCTGGACGACCACATCGCCATGATCCGGCAGATGGCCCAGAAGGATCCCGCGCTGGACATCACGCGGGTGGGCGTGTTCGGCGGCTCGGCCGGCGGCTACGACGCCGCGCGGTTCGTGCTGCGCCGGCCGGAATTCTTCAAGGTCGCCGTCGCCTCGTCGGGCAACCACGACCTGCGGCTCGACAAGGCCTGGTGGCCGGAGGTGTCGATGGGCCTGGCGGACGAGGCGACCTGGGAGCGCAACTCCAACATGTCGGTGGCCGGCAACCTGCAGGGCAAGCTTCTGCTGGTCCACGGCGACATCGACGACAACGTCCCGGTCACCGAAAGCGTCCGCCTGGCCAACGCCATCATCCAGGCCGGCAAGGACGTCGACCTGGTGATCCTGCCCAACACCAGCCACGCGGTCTACCAGCCGTTCTTCTGGCGCAAGCTGCGCGACTACTTCACCCGCAATCTGCTCGACGAAGCGCCGCCGGCCACCCAGCCGCCCGTGCGCCTCGCCGCCACCACCGCGAAATGACGAGGCCCCGATGACGAACCTTCGCCCGCTGGCCCTGACGGCCCTGCTGCTGGCCACCACGCCGCTGGGCCTGAGCGCGACCAGCCTGGCCTGGGCCGAGGAGTCCACGCCCGCTCCGGCCCCGGCCAAGAAGGTCTTCGCGCCGATCGCCAGGACCACCTATCGCACCGCCCAGTTCCGGCTCGACCTGCGCGCCGACACCCAGACCCTGGCGCGGCTGTCGCCGACCGCCGAGCCCGGCTTCGACTTCACCCCCGGCGGACGGGAAGCCGAACGCCAGGGCGACGGCTACGTCCATGTCGGCGACATCAACCTACGCCTGCGGACCGAAGACGGCGCATGGCGCGACTTCAGCTCGGCCCACCAGCGCAAGCCCATCCGCCGCCTGCCGGCCGGCGGCGCGACCCTGGCGGCGGCCGACATCACCGCCTCCCTGGGCCCGGATTCGCCGCTCCGCGTCGAACGGCGCTGGGTCGCCGAAGGCGGGGCGCTGGCCCTGCGCTTCGTCCTGACCAACACCTCCAAACAGGCCGTCGAGATCGGCGGGCTGGGCCTGCCGATGGTGTTCGACAACATCATCACCGACCGCTCGCTGGAGGAGGCCCACGCCCAGGCCAGCTTCGTCGATCCCTATATCGGCCGGGACGCCGGCTACCTGCAGGTGACCCGCCTGAACGGCAAGGGCCCCGCCCTGCTGGTCCTGCCCGAGAAGGCGACGCCGCTGGAGGCCTATCGGCCGATCCAGCAGGCCGGGCGCGGCGCCAAGCCCGGCGACATCTTCACCGACCGCAGCGAGCGCGGCCAGACCTCGGTGGGCTTCTACGACTGGACGGTGGCCAGCAAGGGCTTCGCCGAGCAGGACTGGAAGACCGCCGGCGAACAGTGGAACACGCCCACCAGCTTCTCCCTCGCCCCGGGCGCCAGCCGCGCGATCGGTGTGCGCCTGGTCACCTCGCCCTCGCTTCGCGCCATCGAGGACACCCTGGTGGCCAACGGCCGCCCGGTCGCCGTCGGCATCCCCGGCTATGTCGTGCCCACCGACCAGGACGCCACGCTGTTCCTGAAGTCGCCCAAGCCGGTGGTCAGGATCGACAGCTATCCGGCCGGCGCCCTGACCGCCACGCCGGTCACGTCCGGTTCGGGATGGTCGCGCTACGCCGTCCGGGCTGCGGGCTGGGGCCGGGCCACGCTGTCGATCACCTATGCCGACGACAGCGTCCAGACCGTCTCCTACTTCATCACCAAGCCGCTCGACCAGACGATGGCCGACCTGGGCCGGTTCTCGACGACCAAGCAGTGGTTCGAGGACCCGTCCGATCCGTTCAAGCGGTCTCCAGGCATCCTCACCTACGACCGCCAGGCCGACCAGATCGTGACCCAGGATCCGCGGGTCTGGATCTCCGGCATGAGCGACGAAGGCGGCGCCGGCAGCTGGGTCGCGGCGATGATGAAGCAGCTGGACAATCCCGACGCCGGCGAGGTGGCCAAGCTGGAGCGGGTGGTCAACGAGACCATCGTCGGCGGGTTGCAGGTCGCCGAGGGCGAGCACGCCGGGGCCGTCAAGAAGAGCCTGTTCTACTACGCCCCCGACGAGTTCCCGACCTATTACGACCCCAAGACCAACTGGAAATCCTGGACCTCCTGGTCGAAGAAGGACGCCGGTGACCTGGGCCGGTCGTACAACTATCCGCACGTCGCCATCGGCCACTGGGTGCTCTATCGCCTGGCCCGCAACCACGACGGGCTGGTCAAGGCCCACGACTGGCGCTGGTATCTCGACCACGCCCAGACGACCGCCGTGGCGATGATGCGCGACGCCCCGTACTACGCCCAGTTCGGCCAGATGGAGGGCGACGTCTTCGTCGACATCCTCGAGGACCTGCGCCGCGAGGGCATGACCGACAAGGCCAATGAACTGGAGGCCCTGATGAAGGGCCGCGCCGACCACTGGAAGACCCTGCCCTATCCGTTCGGCAGCGAAATGGCCTGGGACTCCACGGGCCAGGCCGAGGTCTATGCCTGGATGCGCTTCTTCGGCCACCAGAAACAGGCCGACGAGACCCGCGAGGTGATCCTCGCCTACGACCCGACCATTCCCAGCTGGGGCTATAACGGCAACGCCCGGCGCTATTGGGACTTCCTCTACGGCGGCAAGGTGCCGCGCATCGAGCGGCAGATCCACCACTACGGCTCGACCCTGAACGCCGTGCCGCTGTTCGACGCCTACCGCGCCGACCCGGGTGACCTGCACCTGCTGCGGGTGGCCTATGGCGGCCTGATGGGCGGGATCACCAACATCGACCAGGACGGCTTCTCGTCGGCCGCCTTCCACTCGGCGCCGGACATGATGTCCTGGGACCCCTACAGCGGCGACTACGGCATGGGCTTCTTCGGCCACGCCTATGCGGCGGCGACCTATCTGGTCAAGGATCCGACGTTCGGTTGGCTGGGCTTCGGCGGCAATGTCAGCCAGGCCGACGGCGTGGTGCGGATCCAGCCGAGGGACGGGGCCCGCACCCGGCTGTTCGTGGCCCCGATCGGCGCCTGGCTGACCCTGGAAGCCGGCAAGATCGACGCCGCCGCCTACGCCCCGGCCACGGGCAAGCTGACCCTGACCCTGGCGGCGCGGGACGCGGCCACCCCGGCGGCCCGGCTGCTGGTCGAGGCCACCACCAAGGGCGCCCGACCCTATCGGCCGGCCGGCGCGGTCTTCGAGCGGGGCGCCTACACCCTGCCGCTGAAGGACGCCCCGACCACGATCGACCTGACCCCGAACTGAGCCGGAAAGCCGCAGCGACATGACCAGGATCGAACAGCCCGGGGCGCGCCCATGAACATCGTCATCGTCATGGGCGTCCTGGTCACGTTGCTGACCGGCGTCCCCGTCCTGATCCAGCTGCTGCGCGATCACCCCCGGGGGCTGCTGATCCTGTTCTTCGCCGAGATGTGGGAGCGCTTCTCCTATTACGGCATGCGCAGCATCCTGATCTTCTACCTGACCCAGCACTTCCTGTTCGACCCGAAGACGGCCAGCGCCCACTACGGGTCGTACACCTCCCTGGTCTACCTGCTGCCGCTGATCGGCGGCTTCCTGGCCGACCGCTATCTGGGAGCCCGCAAGGCGGTGATCTTCGGCGCCGTCCTGCTGATCGCCGGCCACCTGACCATGGCGATCGAGGGCGCGCCGGCCACCCAGACCCTGGCCTATGGCGGCCACACCTACGACTTCGTCTCCGAAGGCCGCGGCGAGGGCCGGGTCTCCAGGCTGGTCGTCGAGGGCAAGCCCTACGCCGTGGCCGCCTCCAAGACCGGCGACTTCGCCGTGCAGGGCCTGCCGGCCAGCGCCCCGATCCCGGCCGTGCTGCCCAAGGGCCAGTACCAGCTGGGGGTCACCGGTCGAGACCCGGTCTATCTGAACGTCTTCTGGTTCGCCCTGGCCCTGATCATCGTCGGGGTCGGCTTCCTCAAGCCCAACATCTCGACCATCGTCGGCCAGCTGTATCCGCCGGGCGACCGCCATCGCGACCCGGGTTTCACGCTCTATTACTACGGCATCAATCTCGGCTCGTTCTGGGCCTCGATCCTCTGCGGCTTCCTGGGGGTGACCGTCGGCTGGTGGGCCGGCTTCGGCCTGGCGGGCCTGGGCATGGTCGCCGGCTTCGTGGTCTTCGTGCTGGGCCGGCCCCTGCTGCGGGGCAAGGGCGAACCGCCGGCGGCGAAGCAGCTGAACCAGCCGCTGCTGGGACCGGTGAACCGCGAAGGGCTGATCTACCTCCTGTCCCTGGCCGGGGTCGGGGCGGTGTGCCTGCTGGTGCGCTACACGGTGATGGTCAACTGGACCCTGATCGCCGGCATGCTGGCCTCCCTGGGCTACATCCTGTGGTTCATGATCGCCAGGTGCGACAAGGTCGAGCGCGAACGCCTGGGCCTGGCGGTGTTCCTGATCTTCGGCGCGGTCATCTTCTGGACCCTGTTCGACCAGGCCGGCTCGTCGCTCAACCTGTTCGCCGCGACCAATGTCGACCTCGACCTGGTCGCCCGGCCCGTGCGGCTCCTGAACGGCGCCATCACCCTGGCCGCGCCGGAACAGCTGGCGGCCGCGAGCATCGACAAGGCCTCGACCTTCTGGATCAACACCAGCTTCAACGCCGCCCAGACCCAGGCGCTGGGCTCCGGCTGGCTGCTGGTCTTCGCCCCGGTCTTCGCCTTCCTGTGGACCTGGCTGGGCCAGCGCGGCAAGGACCCGAACCCCGTCGTCAAGTTCGGCCTGGCCCTGCTGCAGGTCGGCGCCGGCTTCCTGCTGCTGCAGCTGGGCGCGCACCTGGTCGGCGGCGCCTTCCGCATGCCGCTGGCCTTCCTGCTGCTGATGTACCTGCTGCACACCACCGGCGAGCTGTGCCTGTCGCCGGTCGGCCTGTCGCAGATGACCAAGCTGTCGCCGGCGACGATGGTGTCGTTCGTGATGGCAGTCTGGTTCATGGCCGTGTCGATCGCCGGCAAGGTCGGGGGCTTCATCGCCGGCCTGACGGCCACCGAGACGGTCGGCGGCCAGGTGCTCGACCCGGCCGCCGCCCTGGCCCGGTCGCTGACGGTGTTCAACTGGATCGGCGGCATCGCCATGGTGATCGGCCTGGGCTTCCTGGCCCTGGCCCCTATCCTCAAGACATGGTCGCACGGCTCGGACGAGACCGACCACCACGCCCCGGTGGATCCCGCGACGAACGCGGGCTGAGCGGCCGGCGCCGCAGGCCCCCTCCGGCCCTTCCCCCCCCCCAGAGGGCAGGGGAATCGCATATGGATTTTTGATCCGAACGGGATTCTGAGGGTGTCTGCTTTGTGAGGCGGAGGCTCTGGGATGGAGACGTTCACATCCTGCTTTTCGGTGGTGGAGGATCC
>Ga0102590_1001784_pt1 | contig 29404 bp, 33 predicted proteins | sample AraplaMF_Col_mMF_FD_76859 | JGI IMG/M metagenome (GOLD analysis project Ga0102590, IMG submission 76859) | Arabidopsis root microbial communities from the University of North Carolina, USA - plate scrape MF_Col_mMF | ecosystem: Host-associated > Plants > Roots > Endosphere | place: USA... | reverse complement strand
CCGCGATTTCCAGAAAAGCACGATATCAACGGGAGATGATATGACGTCCAAGGCGCCAGTCGAATCATTGCCGAGGCCTGCGAGTCTGTCGCGCCGCGGCTTCGTGGGAAGCCTCTCGGCAGGCATTCTTGGCGCGGTTGCGACCGAGGCGGCCGGCGCCGAAACGCTGGCCGATGTTCCCGATCGCGGGCCCGGCGCTGATCTTAGTGCGCACAGCGAACGTTCCCGTTTCGCCAGGATCGACCGCATTCCCGAGGCCACGCCGGGCAAGCGCAACGTCGATCCCGGCGATGCCATCAATTCCAAGACTCCGCACCAGAAGCTGGTGGGCAACATCACGCCGACCGATCTGCATTACGAGCGCAGCCATTCCGGCGTGCCCGATATCGATCCCGCGCAGCACCGGCTTCTCGTCCATGGCATGGTTCGAAAGCCGCTGGTCTTCAGCGTCGACGATCTCAAGCGCATGCCGTCGATCACGCGCGTGGTCTTCATCGAATGCACCGGCAACGGATGGGAGAACTGGAAAAAGGCCGATCCCGATCTCACGGTGCAGAACACGCATGGCCTGGTCAGCACCAATGAATGGACCGGCGTGCCGCTCAAATTCCTGATCGACCTCGTCAGCAAGGACAAGGGCTCGAACTGGATGCTGGCAGAAGGCGGCGACGGCGCGGGCGTCGATCGCAGCATTCCCCTCACCGACGAGATCATGAACGAGGCTTTCGTCGCCTATGGGCAGAACGGTGAGCCGCTGCGGCCCGCGCATGGCTTTCCGATGCGGCTGGTGATGCCGGGATTCGAGGGCAACCTAAACATCAAGTGGCTGCGCCGCCTCAAGTTCGGCAACGCGCCCTGGATGACGCGCTGGGAGACGGCGCGCTACACGCAACTGCTTGCGGACGGCAAGGCGCGGCAGTTCCAGTTGCGGATGGAGACCAACTCCGTCATCACCCAGCCCTCGGGCATGATGCAGATTCAACCGGGCGACAACCGCATCTCGGGTCTGGCCTGGAGCGGCCATGGCAGGATCGCCAAGGTCGAAATCTCGACCGACGGCGCCATGACATGGAAGCAGGCGCAATTGAGCCAGCCGGTGCTGTCCAAGGCGCAGGTGCGCTTCCAGATGGACTGGGTCTGGGACGGCAAGCCGACCAAAATCGTGAGCCGCTCGACCGACGATCAGGGCAATGTTCAACCGGACCGGCAGTCCTTCATCGCAGCGATGGGGACCAATGCGCTGTTCCACTACAACGCCCAGCAGACCTGGAGCATCGACGAGGCCGGAAGGGTCCGCAATGTCCTCGCATAACAAGTTGTTTCTCACGGGCCTGTTCGTCGCCGGCCTGCTCGCTGCGCCCGCGCTGGCTTTCGATTTCGGGCGACCGGCGACGCCGGAGGAGATCAAGCTGTGGGACATTGATGTCGGGCCCGACGGCAAGGGCCTGCCAGACGGCAGCGGCACGGCCGTGCAGGGAAAGCAGGTCTTTTCCGACAATTGCGCGGTCTGTCACGGTGAGAACGGCCAGGGCGGCATCAAGGATCGTCTCGCCGGTGGTCAGGGCACGCTCGCATCCAACATGCCGGTCAAGACCGTCGGCAGTTTCTGGCCCTATGCGACGACCTTGTACGACTACATTCATCGCGCGATGCCGTATCCGACGCCGGGCTCGCTCAGCATCGACGAGACCTACGCCGTCACCGCCTACATCCTCAGTCTCAACGGCATCATTCCCGCCGACGGGAAGGTCGACAGGGAGTCCTTGCCGAGAATCAGGATGCCCAATCGCGACGGCTTCATTCCGCAGCCGGAATTCGACCCGGCGAAGCTGTTCCGCAAGAAGTGAGCGAGCGGGGCATGAAGCTTTCGGTGCTGATCAAAATCCTCGCTGTGATTGCAGCGACATGTTCATGGGAGACACAGGCGATGGCCGCAGACGGACTCATCACCATCAAGAGCAGTTTCGGGCCGGAAGATACGATGAAACGGCTGGAAGCCGAAGTGAAGGCCAAGGGCCTCACGGTGTTTGCCCATGTCGATCATGCCGCGGGTGCCAGCGCTGTCGGCCTCAACCTGCGGCCGACCGATCTCATCATCTTCGGCAACGCCAAGGGCGGCACGCCGTTGATGCAGCAAGCGCAGACTGTCGGCATCGACTTGCCGTTGAAGGCGCTGGTCTGGCAGGACGAGCAAGGCGTAACCTGGCTCAGCTACAACGACCCCGCCTATCTCGCCGGGCGTCATGGTGTCGGTGAGCCGGCCAAGGCTGCCGTGACTGCGATGACCGGGGCCCTGCATGCGATCGCGACCAAGGCCACCGCACCGTGAGCGTGACGCGACGGCCGCCTGAGGAGAGCTCCATGAACAGCACTGACGGACAGCCGGCATCATCCGTGCCGCAAGGCGGCAGGCTCGCCAGATGGACTGTCATTGCGGTGCTCTGCGCGATGCTCGTCGCGGCGTGCGTTCTCGGCTATCTCGGCTGGACCAGCACCGATACCAGCGTGCCGGCGTCGGGCTATGTCGCGCTGGTGCTCGGCGTCGTGTTCTCGCTGGTCGTCGGCGTCGGCTTGATGGCGCTGGTGTTTTACAGCAGCCGCAAAGGCTATGACGAACCCGCGGTCCTGATCCCGGAGCCGGAGAACGATCCGGACGACGGACAGGGCAGCCAGCGCTGACGGCGCGCGCGCATCTCGCCCTCTGATGCAGTCGAGCGCGACGTCTTCGTCGTGATCAATCGCGTTTCGCTTGAGCCCGTCATCGGTGTCTCGGGGGCGCGGTGTGATGCAGCATTTCCTGAAACGGACGAGATCAACGCGCAGGCGAGAGCCGCCGGTCGCGAAGGTGCGACAGCTCGTCACCACAAAATTAGACAATTATTGTTTACACGTCTAATTTATGAACTATAAGTCAAATTCATCCAATAAATGGATGATCACTCGTGACTTGCGCAGGAAAAACAAGGCTCGTGGAACTCGAATCTGGCCGGTGGGCGGGACAAGAGAACTTTTGCAGGGATCCCAGGCCAGGGGAGCGATCATCCTCCGGATTTCAACGCATCTCGCCATCGCTTCGATCCGTGCCCGCCGGGGCAGATACGCGCGCGGATATTTCATCACCACGCAGGCCGGGAATTTCGGCTGCGCCGATCGCGGCTTCATAAGGGGGTAGGCAATGTCTAAGTCCAAGCACGCTTCGCGCCGAACGGTTCTCGGCCTTCTCGCGGCAGCGCCGGCGGTTCTGTCATCTCGCGTGGCCTTCGCGGAAGAGCCGATCAAGATCGGCGGCATCTTTCCGCTGACTGGCGGCAATTCCGTCTTCGGCAACCAGAATTTCCAAGGCGTCGAAGCGGCGATCGATCTGGTGAACGACCGCGGCGGCATCAAGGGCCGCAAGATCCAGCTGTTCAAGGGCGATGGGAACAGCCCGCAAGCCGCCATCAGCGAGACCAATCGTCTTGCATCGCGTGAAGGCGTGCGCATCTTCACCGGCAGCTCGACCAGCGCCGTCGGCATGGTGGCGAGCCAGGAAGCGGAGCGCAACGGCGCGTTCTACTGGGAAGGCATGGCGGTCGCCAACAACTACACGGAACGTGACTTCAAGAGCGTGTTTCGCATGGGCCTCAGCGCGGCAGGACTCGGACAGCCTGCTCCGCTCTACGCCGCCGAAGTGATCGCGCCGATGCTGAAGATCGAGCCGAAGAACCTCAAGGTCGCCGTCATTGCCGAAGATTCGGCGTTCGGTGTCGACGTCTCCAAGGCCGCCATCGACCAGGCCGAGAAGCTCGGCATCAAGATCGGACTACGCGAGCTCTATTCCGCCAAGTCCACCGATTTGTCGCCACTGGTGCTGAAGCTGCGCTCGCTCGACCCCGACGTGATCATCGCGACCCAGTTCATCAACGACGCCATCCTGCTGCAGCGGCAGATGAAGGAGATGAACTACGGCCCCAGGGCGTTCGTGGGGACCAGTGCGGGCCACTCGACGCTGTCGCTGGCCGAGGCCATCGGCAAGGACGTCAACGGCATCTTCTCGTCGTCGTTCCCGCTCGAAGCCAACGTCAACTCTCTCTCCGCCGAGGCGCGCGCGGACCGCGATGAATTCGTCAAGCGCTACGAGGCAAAATACAAGGTGGCGCCGGCCGTCCAGGAATCGCTGGGGTTTGTCGTGGGCATCGCGCTGGCCCGGGATATTCTTGCGAAGGCGGCGTCCGACAATGCCGCCGATCTCCGCGAGGCCTCGCTCAAGGCCGACGTTCCCGTCGGATCGTATATCAACGGCTGGGGCCTGAAGTTCGACGACAAGGGCCAGAACCAGCGCGCCGTCGGCAGCGTCATCCAGTGGCAGGGCGAGAAGATGGTCTCGGTCTATCCGCAGGCCAACAAGGTCCGCGACGCCATCATGGTGCCGCTGCCCGCCTGGAATGCACGGTAAGGCCGGTCGGATTCGAGCGGACCAGAACCATGGATATCATTGTCCAGCTCGCGCTGTCGGGCCTGTTCATCGGCGGCGTATACGCGCTGATCAGCGTCGGCCTGACGCTGGTCTTCGGCGTCCTGCGCGTCGTGAACTTTGCCCATGGCGAGTATCTGACGATCGCGATGTACTTGACCTATTTCATGTTCCAGCGCGTCGGAATCGATCCGTTCGTCGCCAGCGTCGCCGTCGTACCGCTGATGTTCGGCCTCGGTCTCCTCACCGAGCGCTTGCTGATCCGCCCGACGCTCGAAGCCCCTCATGTGGTGCAGGTGTTCGTGACCTTCGCCCTGTCCCTGTTTCTGCAAAATCTCCTGCTGTCGCTGTTCACGTCCGACTTCCGCACGGTCAGGACGCCTTATGCGACGGCGGCCTTTCAGATCGGTCCCCTGTATGTGTCCTGGCTGCGCGTTGCAGTCTTCGTCGTGGCGCTGGCCCTGGCGGGGGGCTTGGCGGCGTTCCTGAAATATACCTATGTCGGAAGCGCGATCCGCGCGACGGCGCAGGACCGCCGGTCGGCCCGTTTGGTCGGCATCAATGTCGACCGGGTCTATGCGGTCACATTTGCGCTCGGCTGTGCGCTGGTGGGGGCGGCGGGCATCCTTCTCTCGCCGCTGTTTCCGGTGAATCCCTACACCGGGGCCGACATGATCCTGATCTCCTTCGTCATCGTCGTCCTCGGCGGCATGGGCAGCATCGCCGGCGCGGTGACGGCGGGTTTGCTGATCGGCCTGGTGGAGTCGTTCACCGGATATTTCGCCGGCGGAGAGTTGAAGCAGCTCGTCTATTTCGTGCTGTTCATGATCGTCCTTGCCGTGCGTCCCAACGGTCTCTTCGGTCGGAAGGGCGCAGAAGTGATGGACGTCACCTGATGAAAAACTCTTCCGCGCTTCGTCTTGGGTTGCCGATTGCCGGATTTGTCGTCCTGGCCGCGCTGCCATTGATATTCTCCGACGCGTTCGTCGTCGCGGCCGTCACGCTCGCGTTCCTCGGCGCCGCGGCATCGCTCGCCTGGAACCTGAGCGGAGGCTATGCGGGCCAGCTGTCGCTCGGACATGCGGCCTTCTACGGCATCGGCGCCTATGTATCGACCATCCTGTTCCTGAAGGCCGGGATCAGTCCGCTCATCGGCATGTGGCTGGGCGCCCTTCTCAGTGCGGTGCTTGCGGTGCTGCTTGGCGCCGTCACGATGCGGCTGAAGGGCTCGTTCTTCGTGATGTCGACTCTTGCCTTCGGTGCCGTCGTTCACATCAGCGCCATCAATCTGCGGGACGTCACCGGCGGATCGTCGGGCCTCGCGATTCCGCTGCGGCCAAGCCCCGAAAATCTGATCTTCGCCAAGAAGCTGGTCTACACTTATCTCGCGCTCGGCCTCGTCGTTCTCTTCTACGTCATCACGCGGGTCATCGCCGCGAGCAAGGTCGGTTACGCGCTGGTGGCCTTCCGGGAGAATCACGACGCCGCACGTGCGCTGGGCATTCGTACCTTGCCGTTGCGCATCGGCGTGTTCGCGCTGTCCGCCGGCCTCGTCAGCATCTGCGGAACGCTGCACGCGCAGTACTATCTCTATATCGACCCCGACAGTGTCATGGGTCTGAACCTGTCGCTCAATTTCGCACTGATGGCGATCCTCGGAGGGCTCGGCACGGCCTATGGTCCAATTGTCGGCGCACTGCTGGTGTCGGTCGTATCCGTCGTCATGCAGGTCTACCTCGGTGACCAGATCTCCGGCCTGACGCAACTCGCCTACGCCGTCATCGTGATTTTGGTGCTGCTTGCCGCCCCGACGGGCATCGGACCGTCGACCCACGCGTTCCTGAAACGGAGGCTGGCATGGCGGTCCTGACCGCAACGGGCCTGACCAAGCGGTTCGGCGGCTTGACCGCGGTCAAGAACGTCAGCTTCACCGCGCGCCCGGGTGAGATATTGTCGATCATCGGCCCGAACGGGGCAGGCAAGACGACAGTCTTCAACCTGCTGACCGGATTCATCACGCCGGACGCCGGCTCGGTGTCGCTGGACGACGGCGATCTCGGCGGCATGTCGCCCGAGCGTAGGTGCCGGGTCGGTCTGGCGCGGACGTTTCAGATCGTGCAACCCTTTCGCGGCCTGAGCGTGCTCGATAATGTGGTGATGGGAGCGATGCTTCGGGCGCGGTCGATCGAGATGGCGCGCGACGTCGCCCGCCAGGTGCTGAGCGACCTCGACATGTCCGCCCTTTGCGACGTCTCCGCCGGACAACTGCCGATCGGCGATCGCAAGCGCCTGGAGATGGCCAAGGTGCTCGCGACCGGTCCTCGCGCGCTTCTGCTCGACGAGGTCATGGGCGGTCTCATTCCGATCGAGGTCAAGCGGATGATCGGCTTCATCCAGCGGCTCAAGGAGCGGGGAATAGCCGTCGTGGTCATCGAGCATCACATGAGTGCGGTCATGCAGCTCTCCGATCACATCCTGGTTCTCCAGAACGGCGAGCCGATCGCGACGGGGACGCCCCAGGAGATCACGCGCAATCCGGTCGTCCTGTCGGCGTATCTCGGCGCCAATTTCGCGGCAGCGGGGACCTGACCGATGCTGCGTGTCCGTGATCTCAGTGTTCGCTTCGGAGACGTGCAGGCCGTCGAGCAGCTCTCGTTCGATGTCGGCGAGAAGCAGATCGTCGGACTGGTGGGCAGCAATGGTGCCGGCAAGACCACGACGCTCTCGGCGATATCTGCGCTGGTGAAGAACCGCAGCGGGCGCATCGAGCTCGACGGCAAGGACATTTCGCGGCTGCCGCCGCACAAGGTCGTCGAGCTTGGTCTCATTCACGTGCCGGAGGGACGGCGGCTGTTTCCCTTCATGAGCGTGCTGGAGAATCTGGAAATCGGCGCCTATGGCAAGGCGGCACGCGGCCGGCGCAGGCAGCAGCTCGAATTCATTTTCGACCTCCTGCCGCGCTTGGCCGAACGCCGCGAACAGCTTGCCGGGACCCTGTCGGGCGGCGAGCAGCAGATGTGCGCGATTGGGCGGGGACTGATGTCCTGTCCGCGCCTGCTGATGCTGGATGAACCGACGCTCGGTCTCGCGCCGATGCTGGTCGAGGAAGTCTTCAGGCTGGTGAAAGTGATCCGGGATCAGGGCGTCCCGATCCTGATCGTGGAGCAACAGGTCGTCCACGTGCTCGAGACGGCCGACTACGCTTATGTGCTGGAAAGCGGCAGGGGCGCCATGCATGGGCTTGGCGCCACCCTTCTGCGGGATGATGGATTGAGGCGTGCCTATCTTGGAATCTGACGGCAAACACGACCCGGAAGCGGTCAAGGAACGACGTCGCTCGAAGCGCATCGTGCGGAGGCGCGCCGAGATTCTCGACGCCGCGAAGACGATCTTTCTTGCCGGCGATTACGCGTCGGTGACGATCGACGATATCGCCGATGTCGCGGGCATCTCGCGAGCGACGATCTACCTGTACTTCAAGAGCAAGCAGGAAGTGTACGAAGAACTGCTGTTCCGCGACCTCGACGAGATGATCACGGTGCTGACCACCTCGTTCGACCGAAACGACTCGGTTCGCAACAATCTGTTTCGGATGGCCACCGGCTATATGAACTTCTTCCGTGTCCATCCCGAATACTTCACGACGCTGTCGTTCTTCTTCATGCCCGGCCGCAAGGAAACGTTGCCCGCCGAGGCCGCCGCGAAGATCAGCTCGCGGCTGAACGACGGCATTCTCGCGATCGAGGAAGCGATCAAGCTTGGAATCGCGCGCGGTGAAGCGAGGCCGATCGACGCGCGGGCCGCGACGCTCTCCCTGTGGGGGCAGTGGATGGGCAATGCGTATCTTGCCGTGGCCGGTCGCACGTCGTTCTACGAGCGCACGATCGAACAGGTTTACGCCGACGGTATCGATATCTTTCTCGAGGGTCTCACGATGCGCAATCCCACCTGAACGACGCGACCGGTCCCGTTCGAAACGGAATGCGGTCGAGCCTGTCGATCCAGCAGCGGACTTGCCGCAAGGCGCGAACGGCGCGCGAATGCTTTGGGAGAAATCCACCAATGAACATCGAAACACATGTGTTGAAGGGTAACGGGCGCATCCCGAATTCGCGCCTGCCGGTCCTGATCTATCGCCAAGCCTTCGACATGCGGCCCCTCGATATCGAGGACCTGTTCCGCAGGAACGAATGGCCGACGGACTGGCACAGCTCGTTCGGCATGTATCCGCGGCATCATTTTCACAGCGACACGCATGAATTGATCGCGGTGACCCGCGGCACACTGGTCGGCCGTTTCGGCGGGCCGGAGGGCGTATGCGTCACCATGACGAAGGGCGACTTCGTCGTGATCCCTGCGGGGGTCGGGCATTTCGGCGAGTCGATCACCGAAGATCTGCGCCTGACGGGTGCGTTTCCGCTCGGCCACGCCATTCACGACTTCAGGCTCGGCTATGTCGACGAATATGCGCGCATGGTCGAACGCAGCAGGCGCGTCGCCGTTCCCGTGTTCGATCCGCTCGAAGGTGCGTCGGGCTCGCTCCCGCAGATATGGCACGATGCGCTCGGAGGGATCCACTGATGCCCTCGGCTGAGATCGCAGGTGGCGGCATCGCGGGCCTTGTCGCGAGCATCCAGCTTGCCCGGAACGGTTGGTCCGTCAGATTGCACGAGCGTAGCGACGCCTTGCGCGCCGGCGGCAATGGACTGCCGATCTTCGAAAACGGGTTGCGCGTCCTCGAAGCCATGGGGCTTGGCGACGTCATCAAGAAGCGGGGACATCAACTCAACAAGTGGATCATCCGGCTGAGCACCGGCCAGACGACGCATGAGTACGAGCCGTTTGCCGCAACGGGCGGCCGAATCGTGATGTTCCAGCGGCAGGCGCTGGTCGATCCTCTGGCTGAAGCGGCCGTCAAGGCGGGCGTGACCATCGAGGTCGGCTCGCGGGTCATCGGCGCCGAGCGTGACGGTGTGCTTCATCTGGACGGCGGGCGCCGGCTCGAGGCCGACCTCGTCGTCGCCGCCGACGGCATCCAGTCGGTCGTGAGAAAATCGGTGGCGGGCGTGCTTCCCCTCGGCAAGCACCGCAAGGGTGCGATCCGCCTGCTGATCCCGATCCATCCGGGCGATTTCCCTGACGGCAACGACCGCGTCGCCATCGAGTACAACGATCCCGGCGGACGACGCATCGGGCTTCTGCCGTGCTCGTCACAGACCATGTACATGATCCTGGTGGGGCTGCTCTCGGATTCCGATGCATTGAAGATGCCGATCGATCCGGAGCTCTGGAAGGAAACCTTCCCGACGCTCGGCCGCTATATCGACCGCGTCGGCACGGCTGGTCACTACGACGAATATCATTCCGTCTTCCCGCCGGCCTGGCACTACGGCAAATGCGTTCTGGTCGGCGACGCCGCGCACGGCATGACGCCGGCGCTGGGGCAGGGCGCGAACTCGGCGATGATGACGGCCTATTCGCTTGGGTCGAGCGATCTCCTGAAGGGATCATTGTCGGATGCTCTCACTGCGTGGGAAGCGAAGATCCGTCCCCTCGTGCACTTCACCCAGAAGTTCGCCGAAGGGATCACCGAGGGACGGCTCGATCCCAGGAACGATATCTTCTTCAGCGATCCCGCGCTCCGCCCCTTGCTGAGCGCCGATATTCCCAACATGCGCTTCGACATGCCGGACATGAACGCAGTGAACGCTCCGTCGCGCGGCCTCGCCTGACGCCATCCAACTTTGACGAAAGGGTCACCCATGTTTCAGAAACCGCCTGCTCCCGAACAATACGATACGCTGGCCGATACGTCCGGCTACGCCAAGCCCACCGATGATTTCGGTGACGTGACGATCGGCGATCCGCTCGAAAACCTGCAGAAATTGCGGCAGATGCTGATCGACAAGCGCCGCTATCTGGCCCAGGACGCGATGGTCTATCCCGTCGTCTTCCTCGGTCGCGCGCAGGACATCGCGGATGTGCAGAACCTGCTCAATTCGCTGGAGCAGGCCGTCGCGCACGAGCAGGCGCTACGGAGCTCGTGAGGGGAGTAGCGGTGTCATTGCTGATTTCGGGATGATGCTATCATGCACCTGTTTTGCCCGACGCGTCAACGGATTTTCCGAAGTCTCATGGTCGGTGCGTGGCGAAACCCATCCTGCGAGCTGCGCTCCATCCGAGCTAAGGTCGGGTGATTTTCGCACGCACGTAAGCCATTGATTTCACAACCCCCCGTCTACTGTGCATGGGGTTGTTTTGGAGGTCTTTGGTTCGGAGGAGCTTTACCCCGCCCCGAGCGCCACTGCGACATTGTACGTCAGGAAGCTCGCCGCATAGGCCAGTACCAGCATGTAGCTGAAGGTCACCGCCATCCAGGTCCAGCTTCCGGTCTCGCGGCGGATCACGGCCAGCGTCGAGGCGCATTGCGGGGCGAAGATGTACCAGGCCAGCATCGACAGCGCGGTCGCGAGCGACCATTTCGTCGCCAGCACCTGGCCGATCTGCTCGGCCGCTTCCTTGCCGCCCTCGATCGCATAGACGGTGCCGAGCGCGGCAACCGCCACCTCGCGTGCCGCCATGCCCGGGATCAGCGCCACCGCGATCTGCCAGTTGAAGCCCACGGGTGCGAGCAGCGGCTCGAGCGCCTTGCCGATGTATGCGGCGAGGCTGAAGTCGATGGCGGGCTCGGTCGCGCCCGCCGGGGGCTGCGGGAACGAGGCCAGGAACCAGATCAGCACCATCATCGAGAAGATCGTGGTGCCGGCGCGGTAGAGGAACATCTTGGCGCGCGTGTAGACGCCGATCGCGATCGATTTCAGCCGCGGCATCTTGTAGTCCGGCAGCTCCAGCATGAACGGCGCCGGCGCATAGTCGCGCAGCATGAAGAACTTGATCAGGAACGAGACGGCAAGCGCGCTGGTGATGCCCGCGGCGTAGAGGCCGAACATCACGAGGCCCTGGAGGTTGATGAAGCCCCAGATCTCCTTCGCCGGAATGAAGGCGGAGATGATCAGCGTGTAGACCGGAATGCGCGCCGAGCAGGTCATCAGCGGCGCGATCAGGATCGTGGTCAGCCGGTCGCGCTTGTTGTCGATCACGCGCGTCGCCATGATGCCGGGAATGGCGCAGGCAAAGCTCGACAGCAGCGGAATGAAGGCGCGGCCGTGCAGGCCGGCGCCGCCCATGATGCGGTCCATCAGGAACGCGGCGCGCGCCATGTAGCCGAAATCTTCCAGCAGCAGGATGAACAGGAAGATGATGATGATCTGCGGCAGGAACACGATGACGCTGCCGACGCCCGAGATGACGCCGTTCTGCAGGAAGCTCTGCAGCAGGCCGGCGGGCAGGGTGGCGTGCACCAATTCGCCGAGCGCATCGAAGCCGGAGTTGAGCAGCTCCATCAGCGGCTGCGCCCAGGCGAACACCGCCTGGAACATCACGAACAGGATCAGCGCGAGCACGATCAGCCCGCCGAAGGGGTGCAGCACCACGGCGTCGATCCGCGCGGTCCAGGTGTCGGGCCGGCTTGGCAGGCTGACGCAATCGGCGATGATGCGGTCGGCCTCGCGCTGGGTGGCGCGCAGTTCGGCGACGCTGAGCGCGCGCCAGCTGTTCTCCTGCGGCTCGGCGGCGAGCTTTGCCGCGATCTCGTCGGTCAGCGCCAGCAGGTCGGCTGTGCCGCCCTTGCGCACCGCGATCGAGGTGACCACGGGCACGCCGAGCTCCCTGGCGAGCCGCTCGACGTCGACAGTGACGCCGCGGCGGGCGGCGATGTCGAACATGTTGAGCACCAGGATCATCGGCCGGCCGGTGCGCTTGAGCTCCAGCAGCAGGCGGATGGTCAGGCGCAGATTGGTGGAGTCGGCCACGCACAGCACGAGGTCGGGCACCGTCTCGCCGCTGGCCTTGCCGAGTACGAAGTCGCGGGTGATCTCCTCGTCCGGGCTGCGGCCGCGCAGCGAATAGGTGCCGGGCAGGTCGACCACGGAGACCTGGCGTCCGAGCGGCGTGACGAAGAAGCCTTCCTTGCGCTCGACGGTGACGCCCGGATAGTTCGCGACCTTCTGCCGGCTGCCGGTCAGGGCATTGAACAGCGACGTCTTGCCGCTGTTTGGCGTGCCGACCAGGGCGAGATGCAGCAGGGGCAGTTCCATGGAATCAAATATCCGGTCGCGTCAGGCGACGATGATGGCCATGGCTTCACGACGGCGGACCGCGATCGTGATGTTATCGACCCGCACGGCAATCGGGTCGCGCCCGACCAGCCCCTCGTGCAGGACCTCGACCCGGGCCCCCTCGACGAAGCCGAGCTCGATCAGGCGGCTCTCCAGCTCGATGTCGGAGAGGGCCGAACCCGCATCCCCAGCGGAGAGGTGCTGAATGACACCGGTATAGCCGCGCTGGGCCAGGCCCAGCGGCATTTGCGAACGCGTATCATTGCTGTCGGTCATGCCCTGTATTTTCAACGCAGGGCATTGAGGTCAAGCTCGCTTCGCGCGCCGAGGCCGCACCTTAGAGTGATTTTAAAGTGCAGACGGCGGGGCGCTGCGGGAAAACGCCCCGGCGGCTATTGGGCCGGGACCTTTTCCGGCTGGATGGCGGCCATGGCGCGGCTCTTGAAGTAGTCGAGCACAAACAGGCGGATCGCCGAGGACAGGTTGCCCTGCTGGCGGTTGCCGTCGATTTCGCCGACGAGCTCGGACAGCGTCATGTTGCGCAGGCCCGAGATCTCCTTCATGCCGTTCCAGAATGCCTCTTCCAGGCTAACGCTGGTCTTGTGGCCTGCGACGACGATCGACCGTTTCACGACGGGCGATTTCATGGCTGCTCCTCGCGATCGATCTGATGCTGGTCCAGGTGCTCCTTCGCCCTGTCCGCGCGGGTCTCCTCCGCCGACCGCTCCGCCTTGGTGCGGCCGAACTTCGCCCGATTGGCGTCCGCCTGCTTCGCCGAGGTTTCCCGTTCGGCGCGCTTCCTGAAACGATTCAGGTTGATGACGTTCCCCATGCCGCGTCTCCATCATCCGCTCCTCTTCAGGCAGGATGAAACTTCCAGAAACAAGGCGCCGCGTTGCGCCCCACAAGACTTGATCGCCATTCGCTTGTCCTCGTCAATCGGCCCCTCGGGCCATCAAACGATGAATTTCGCCCCGTCAAGGGCGGATGGACCTGCGTAGCACGCCGTCCCGCCGCGACATTGACGGTAATCAAATCCTACCCCCCAGGCCTCACATTTGTGTGCCCCGGGGCTCCGTATCATTACGGATGGCTATCGGAATTCGGAGTTCACCCGGGCCGCGTCATTTTCTCCGGCTGCACCAGGCGGTCGAACTCGTCGGCGGAGACCAAGCCGAGGCGGAGCGCCTCCTCCTTCAGCGTGGTGCCGTTGGCATGCGCGGTCTTGGCCACCTTGGCGGCGTTGTCGTAGCCGATCTTCGGGGCGAGCGCCGTCACCAGCATCAGCGAGCGCTGCATCAGCTCCTTGATGCGCTTCTCGTCGGCGCGGATGCCGCTGACGCAATGCTCGGTGAAGGAGCGCGCGGCATCGGCAATCAGGCGGATCGAGTGCAGCATGTTGTAGGCCAGCACGGGCTTGTAGACGTTGAGTTCGAAATGGCCCTGGCTGCCGGCGACCGTGATGGCGGTGTGGTTGCCGAACACCTGGCAGCACACCATGGTCATCGCCTCGCACTGCGTCGGGTTGACCTTGCCCGGCATGATCGATGAGCCTGGCTCGTTCTCCGGCAGGATCAACTCGCCGAGGCCCGAACGCGGGCCCGATCCGAGCAGGCGGATGTCGTTGGCGATTTTGAACAGGCCTGTCGCGACCGAGTTGATGGCGCCGTGCGCCAGCACATAGGCGTCGTTCGAGGCCAGCGCCTCGAATTTGTTGGCGGCGCTGGTGAAGGGGAGCTTGGTGATCCCGGCAGCGTGCTTTGCGAACAGTTTTGCAAAGCGAGGGCTCGAATTGAGGCCGGTGCCGACGGCGGTGCCGCCCTGCGCCAGCGGATAGAGCTCCTTCACCGCGACCTTCAGCCGGGCGATACCGCTTTCGACCTGCGCGGCATAGCCGGAGAACTCCTGGCCGAGCGTCAGGGGCGTCGCGTCCTGGGTGTGGGTGCGGCCGATCTTGACGATCTTGGCGAACTCTTTCTCCTTCTTGCGCAGCGCGCGGAGCAGCTCGCCAAGGGCAGGGACGAGATCGGCATGGATGCGGCTTGCGGCCGCGATATGCATGGCGGTCGGAAACGAGTCGTTCGACGACTGGCTCATGTTGACGTGATCGTTGGGATGCACCGGCTTCTTGGCGCCGAGCTCGCCGCCGAGCAGCTCGTTGGCGCGGTTGGCGATCACCTCGTTGAGGTTCATGTTGCTCTGCGTGCCCGAGCCGGTCTGCCAAACCACGAGCGGAAAATGGTCGTCCAGCTTGCCCTCGATCACCTCGCGGGCGGCGCGGATGATGGCGTTGGCGCGGCGCTGGTCGAGCAGGCCGAGCTCGAGGTTCGACTGTGCAGCGGCGAGCTTGACGATGCCGAGCGCGTGCACGAGCGAGATCGGCATGCGGTCGATGCCGATGCGGAAATTCTGGCGCGAGCGCTCGGTCTGCGCCCCCCAATAGCGATCGGCGGGGACCTCGATCGGACCAAAGCTGTCGGTCTCGATGCGGGTGGCGGGGCGGGCGGTCTGCGAGTTGGTCGGCTTGGAGCGGGCAGCTTTGGCCATGAGCACATCCATTCTGCCGCGCGAAACGCCACGGCCTGTTGATGTGCTCTTCTATATAGGCAGTTTGGCCGGACGCGACGGCTTCGCGCCCAACCTAGATCATTTCTTGCGGAAACGATCGAGCCGTACGACCTCGGCGCCGCCCTGGCTCGGGGCCGCCGGCTCATCCGTGCTGTCAGCGGCCTCGGTCGCAGGCACGGGCACCGCCACGGCCGACGGCGCGGGAGCTGCCGGCAATGTCTCGGGCGCCACTTCGGCGACGTCGGAGGTGTCGAACTGGAGGCCGAATTTCACGGACGGGTCGAGAAAGCTCTTGATGGCGCTGAACGGCACGATCAGGCGCTCCGGAATGCCGCCGAAGGACAGGCCGACCTCGAAGCGGTCCTCGAGCACGGTCAGGTCCCAGAACTGGTGCTGAAGAATGATCGTCATCTCTTCCGGGTACTGTGCGAGCAGTCGCGGCGAGATCTTCACGCCGTCGGCCTTCGATACGAAGGTGATGAAGAAATGATGCTCGCCCGGAAGCCCATGGGCCGCGGCATCGGTCAGTACCTTCCGCAGCACGCCGCGCAGCGCGTCGCGGGCCAGCACATCGTATCGGATATGATCGGTCGCCATGGTGGTCCTGTTGCATTCCAGGAGCTGGGCCCTGCCGGCCCGACTCGCCAAGCCGCAATAGTACCGCGCCTGACGGGTCAGCAGGAGTCCCCGCCGGGAATGAATTAAAAGGTAAGTGGAGGCTTCTGTTGCCAGGTGCCTCCGAACCCCGCCTAACGGAGCTTAACCCGTTAGGACTTCAGAATGGTCTTTCAAACTGCGTTACGCAGCCTGAGCAACCGGAGCAAAGTTGTCGTTGGCAACTATTGCATAGCCCGATAACGGCGGAACAATACCGGGAAAAAGTTCGCCCTTTACGCCCTCGTCGATCCTATTTCGCCCCCGCCAAAACCCGCCTTCCGGCAGGCTGAAGCCCGAAGATCGGTGGGCTTTGGTGGAGGCGCCGGGTACCGCCCCCGGGTCCGAATGGTTTATTGCGACGACCGTTTATTTCCATAGCCGGCGAACCGGCACCCCCAATATAGGGGGCAAAGGTTTCAAATGACAGGTGTTTCGAGCAGCCTCGGCGAGGTTCCCTTTGGATAGGTTCCGCACGGTCCTCGGTCTGATCTTGGCCCTGCAGCCGTCCGCGTTCTAAGCTCCTGACATGTCCACGGATTCAGCACCGGCCGCTCAAGAGCCGGGTATCTCCGCTACCCCAGCCCCTCCACCTGGCTTGCCGGCACTGTTCCTGGCCTTTGCCCGGATGTCGCTGGCCGGTTTCGGCGGGGTCCTGGTGTTTGCCCGGCATGCCATCGTCGATCAGCATCGCTGGATGACGGCGGACGAGTTCAACGAGACCTTTGCGCTCTGCCATTTTCTGCCCGGGCCCAACATCGTCAATCTGTCGATGGTGTTCGGGTCGCGGCTGCGCGGGATTGCCGGCGGGGTTGCCGCCTTTACCGGGCTGTTGCTGCCACCGACGCTGATCATGACCGTGCTCGCCATCGCCTATGCCCGGTTCGGCGACGTGGACGTCTTGCGCCGCATCCTCGCGGGCATCTCCTGCGCGGCGGTCGGCCTCTTGATCGCGGTGGTCTTCCGCATGATGACGCCGCTGTTCAGGCGAATGGATGTCGTCGCGCTCATCCTGATGACCGGCGTATTCGCCGCCATCGGCGTGCTCCGACTGCCGCTTCAGGCGGTGCTGCTGGTCGCGGTCCCCGTCAGTATCGGCGTGACCTACCTGATGCGGCGGAAGGTAGCAGCATGAACAACCAGAATCCGATCTGGGCGCTGATCTCCACCTTTGGTTTGATGTCGCTGTTCGCGGTCGGCGGCGCTGCGGCGGCCGTCCCCGAGATGCACCGCATCGCGGTCGACGTGCACCACTGGATGACCGAGAAGCAGTTCGCCGACGCCTACGCGATCGCGCAACTCTCGCCAGGTCCAAACGTGCTTATCGTTACGTTAATCGGCTATGCCGTCGCCGGCATCCCCGGAGCGCTGGCGGCAACGCTGGCGATGTGCCTGCCGACGGCGCTGCTTGCCTATTATGTCAGCCGTCTCCTGAACCGGCCGAGCCGATCACGCTGGCCCGGGCTGCTTCAGGCTGCACTGGTTCCGCTCTCGATCGGATTGATGGCGGCGAGCGCCCTGATCCTGGCCCAGTCGACCGATCGCACCATTGCTGCACTGCTTCTGACCGCGACGGTTGCAGTGATCGCCTCGGTCTCGCGCATCAATCCACTATGGCTTTTGCTCGCCGGGGGGCTGTTGGGTTTTGCTGGCATTGTGTGATGAAAATCGCTAGGCAGTGGTCCGGGCAAGGGGATCAACTTCCAAGCCGATTAGAACAACAGCGCTCGTGACTTAAGAGTCGCGGAGGAGACATGCATGGCCGATACGATGGGCCACTCAGCGACAGCCACCCGAAACACCTCGGTGGCGATCAGCTTTTGTCTGCTGGCCGTAGCGCCGCAGGTTTTCGAATTCATCTGGTCAATCGGGACGATTTTCGGGTGGGGCACGGGACGCGGCCCGGCCACCGTCCTGATCAGCCACGCTACCGCGCTGGTCGCGGGGGCCCCCGCGGTGCTGATCGGATCGATCGGCGGTGATACCAAGAAGGCGTCATCCGATGTGCTGCTGGCCCTGATCTATTCCTATCCGATATTTGCCGTGGCGATCGTCACCCTGTTCATGACCATCCGGTCGGCGCAGGACTATGTCGGCGGGATCGTTTTGATGGCGCTCGCCTTGTTCGCGCTGTGGGCCTCCAGCGATCTGCAGGGGATGCGCGGCTTCTCCTTCGGCGCGGGCACGGCGCCCCGGATGTTCGGCGGGCTGCTCGTGGCGCTTGGCGCCGCCATCGCGTTGACGGGACTGCTGACCGACGGACCGTCGATGGCGCATTATTCCTGGCGTGGGCCGCTGTTCGTGATGGCGGCGATCGTCTTCTTCGCGCTGGCGATCCGGCCGCTGGGCGTCGTGGTTTCGGCCTTTGCCAGCTTCATGATCGCGGCGACGGGATCGCACGAGACGCGCTGGCTGGAGGCCGTGATCGTCGGTGCCTGCCTGACACTCGGCTGCGCGCTGCTGTTCCCTTACGTGCTCGGGCTGCCGATGCCGATGTTCCCGCGTTTCCTGATTCAGTGAGGGCGTAATGGATCTCTTTGCCAACCTCGCTCACGGCTTCGCCGTCGCGTTCTCCCCGATCAACCTCCTGATGTGCCTGATCGGTGCCCTCGTCGGCACGCTGGTCGGTGTTCTCCCGGGCATCGGCACCATCGCCACGGTCGCGATGCTGCTGCCGATCACTTTTGGTCTGCCGCCCGTCGGCGCGCTGATCATGCTCGCCGGCATCTATTATGGCGCCCAGTATGGCGGCTCGACCACGTCGATCCTGGTCAACATACCTGGTGAGGCGACATCGGTCGTCACCGCTATCGACGGTCACCAGATGGCCAAGCAGGGCCGTGCTGGTCCGGCGCTGGCGATCGCGGCGATCGGCTCGTTCTTCGCCGGCTGCGTTGCGACCGTGCTCATTGCCGTTCTCGGCGCGCCGCTCACCAAGCTGGCGCTGGCGTTCGGCCCGGCCGAATATTTCTCGCTGATGGTGCTTGGCCTGATCTTTGCGGTCGTGCTGGCCAAGGGCTCCGTGCTGAAGGCGATCGCGATGATCGTGTTCGGCCTGCTCTTGTCGATGGTCGGCTCGGATATCGAGACCGGTGCTTCGCGCATGGCCTTCAACATTCCGGAGCTTGCCGACGGTCTCGGCTTCGCGACGGTGGCGATGGGCGTGTTCGGCTTTGCCGAGATCATCCGCAATCTCGACGCCGGCGCTGAGATGAATCGCGATCTCGTGCAGCAGAAGATCACCGGCCTGATGCCGACCAGGAAGGACCTGAAGGACTCGGCGCCCGCGATCCTGCGCGGCACGGCGCTCGGCTCTATCCTCGGCATTCTGCCGGGCGGCGGCGCGGTGATCGCGTCGTTTGCGGCCTACACGCTCGAGAAGAAGCTCGCCAGGGACCCGTCGCGGTTCGGACGCGGCGCAATCGAGGGCGTGGCGGGACCGGAAAGCGCCAACAACGCGGCGGCCCAGACGTCCTTCATTCCGCTGCTGACGCTCGGCATCCCGCCGAACGCGGTGATGGCGCTGATGGTCGGCGCGATGACCATTCACGGCATCGTGCCGGGCCCGCAGGTGATGCAGAAGCAGCCCGACCTCGTCTGGGGCATGATCGCCTCGATGTGGATCGGCAACCTGATGCTGATCATCATCAACCTGCCGCTGGTCGGAATCTGGGTGCGACTGTTGCGCGTGCCTTACCGGCTGATGTTCCCCTCGATCGTGATCTTCTGCGCGATCGGCATCTACTCGGTGAACAACGCGCCGGTGGACGTCATTCTCGCAGGCGTGTTCGGTCTGGTCGGCTACTGGTTGATCAAGCACGATTTCGAGCCGGCTCCACTGCTTCTCGGCATGGTGCTGGGGCCGCTGATGGAAGAGAATCTGCGCCGCGCGCTGCTGATCTCGCGCGGCGACTGGAGCGTGTTCCTTACGCGTCCGCTGTCGGCGGTGCTGCTGGGGATCGCGGCCTTTCTTCTGGTGCTCACGGTGCTGCCCGCGTTGCGTTCCAAGCGCGACGAGGTGTTCACCGAATCCGAGAACTGAGCGCGCCTGCGTCGGCGCGCCGCATTCGGAAGTCGAATCGACTTGTGTGATGTCTTCGTGAAATGAAAATGCCGGCCTTTTTGGCCGGCATTTTTTTCGTGTCCGGGGGGATCGAGATGACTTCCATTCGCACGCTTGCTGCGGGCGCATATGCAGCAGTGCTGGCGTCGCTGTGTTCCTTTGTCGCACCGGCAGAGGCGCAGACCTATCCGACGCGCGGCATCACCATGATCGTGCCGTTCGCCGCCGGCGGTCCGACCGACGTGATCTCGCGGATCGTCTCCTCGCATATGGCGCAGACGCTCGGGCAGAGCATCATCATCGAGAACGTCGTCGGCGCGGGCGGCACGACCGCGACCACGCGCGCTGCGCGGGCGGCCAATGACGGCTATACGCTCATCACCGGGCATATGGGCACACATGCGGCGTCGGTGCCGCTCTATCCGAAGCTCGCCTATCATCCCGAAAAGGACTTCGAGCCGATCGCGCTGCTCGCGGGCACGCCGATCCTGATCCTGGCGCGCAAGGACTTTCCGCCAAAGGACCTCAAGGAGTTCGTCGCTTACGTGAAGGCCAACGCCGAAAAGGTGAACGCGGCGCATGCCGGAATCGGCTCGGTCTCGCACGTGTCCTGCGAACTGCTGCACGCCATCCTCGACATCAAGCCGGTCGGCGTGCCCTTCAACGGCACCGGCCCTGCGATGAACGCGCTGGTGGCCGGGCAGGTCGACTACATGTGCGACCAGATCGTCAACGCGGTGCCGCAGATCAACGCCGGCACCATCAAGGGCTATGCGATCGCAACGGCGGAGCGCAATCCGTCGCTGCCCAACGTTCCGACCACGGCGGAAGCGGGCTTGCCGGCGTTCCAGGCCCAGGCCTGGAACGCGATGTTTGCGCCGAAGGGAACTTCACCCGCGATCGTTGCAAGCCTGAACGCCGCCGCGATCAAGGCGCTCGACGACGACACCGTGAAGAAGCGCCTGCTTGAGCTTGGGAGTGTCATTCCGGCTCCCGCGGAGCGGACGCCGGAAGCGCTCGCGACCCTCGTCAAGAACGAGATCGCGAAGTGGACGCCGGTGCTCAAGCCGGCAAGTTAGCAAGCAGGATCAAGCCGATAGCAAGGGGCGGGACGCGAGTTCCGCCCCTTGTCGTTTGCGCGGGAAACGCTCACTTTTCCGGGTATAATTGATACTGGCAGCGAATCGATGCTGTCGCAGCGCGGAGGTGGCCGTTAAGTTCGCCGCCTCCCCAAAGGCTCTATGGCACATGCACCAGTATCAGGACCTGCTCGAGCGGATTCTATCAGACGGCGCCGAGAAGACCGACCGGACCGGTACCGGGACGCTATCGATATTCGGCCATCAGATGCGCTTCAATTTGTCCGCTGGCTTCCCGATGCTGACCACCAAGCGGCTGCCGTTGAAGGCGATCGTGCATGAGCTTTTGTGGTTCCTGAAGGGCGACACCAACATCAAATATCTGCGCGACAACGGCGTCACCATCTGGGACGAGTGGGCGGACGCCAACGGCGATCTCGGCCCAGTCTATGGCCATCAATGGCGCTCCTGGCCCGCGCCGGACGGACGCAGCATCGATCAGATCACGAACGTGGTCGACATGATCAAGCGCAACCCGGACTCGCGCCGCCTGATCGTCTCGGCCTGGAATCCGGCCGAAGTCGACAAGATGGCGCTGCCGCCGTGCCACTGCCTGTTTCAGTTCTACGTCGCCAACGGCAAGCTGTCGTGCCAGCTCTACCAGCGCTCCGCCGACGTCTTCCTCGGCGTGCCCTTCAACATCGCCTCCTATGCGCTGCTCACCATGATGGTGGCGCAGGTCACGGGTCTGAAGCCTGGCGACTTCGTGCATTCGTTCGGCGACGCCCATCTGTATTCCAACCATCTGGAGCAGGCGAAGCTTCAACTCACCCGCGCGCCGCGTGCGCTGCCGGTGATGCGGGTCAACCCGGACGTGAAGGACATCTTCTCCTTCCGCTTTGAGGATTTCGAGCTCGTCGGCTACGATCCGCATCCTCACATCAAGGCGGAAGTTGCGGTCTGACGCAGATGTCGCTCAACATCCGCCGCGTTCGCCCGGGCGAAGCCGGACTCGTTCTCGCCTTCATCCGCGAGCTCGCCGAATACGAAAAGCTCTCGCACGAGGTCGACGCGACCGAGGCGATGATCGGCGATGCGCTGTTCGGCGAGAGACCGCAACTCCATTGCGCCATCGCCGAGTGGAACGGCGAGCCGGTCGGCTTTGCCGTCTGGTTCGTCAACTTCTCTACCTTCAGCGGCCGCCACGGCATCTATCTCGAAGATCTCTACGTGCGGCCGTCCCACCGGGGCAGGGGGCTCGGCAAGGAGCTGCTGGTCTATCTCGCGAAGGAATGCGTCGACAACGGCTGGTCGCGTTTGCAATGGGCGGTGCTCGACTGGAACGCGCCGTCGATCGCGTTCTACAAATCGCTCGGCGCCGTCATGATGGACGACTGGACGCTGTGCCGCGTCACCGGTCCTGCGCTGATGCGCCTCGCCGGGAGCGCGACCTGATGGAGATCGTCTTCGTCGTGGCGGTCGCGGAGAACGGCGTCATCGGCGCCGGCAACGCGATCCCGTGGCGATTGAAATCCGACATGGCGCGCTTCAAGGCGCTCACGATCGGCAAGCCCATAATCATGGGCCGCAAGACCTTCGAATCCCTGCGGCGTCCGCTGCCGGGCCGCACCAACATCGTGATCACGCGCGATCCTGCTTATCGCGCCGCCGGCGCCGTCGTCACGACATCGTCCGCGGATGCGGGCGCGGTTGCGCTTGGCGATGCCCTGCGGCGTTCGGTCGCCGAGATCGCAGTGATCGGCGGCGCCGAGATCTATCGCCAATGGCTCGATCGCGCCGACCGCCTCGAAATCACCGAAGTGCATGCGCGGCCCGACGGCGACACGTATTTCGACATCGACAGGGCGGAATGGGATGAGGTCGGGCGCATTCGTCATTCTGCCGGACCCGAGGACAGCGCCGACTTCTCCTATGTGACATATCGTCGGCGGGCCTCCCATTAACCGCATTTGCCAATGTTAACATTGACTTTTCCGGCCCCGAGCTTAGCTCGAAGGACGGCGAGGGCTGCGTTGTAAGGGACCTGCCGGTCCCCTATAAAGCCGGACCGGACAATGCGGACCGGATGAGTTCTAGTCCCGGTCTGCCGAGGAGAACGTCGAATGCCGTGGAAGAATCAGGGCGGTGGCCCATGGGGCTCGGGTCCGAAGGGACCATGGGGCACAGGCCCGCAACCCGTCGGGCCGAGGCCGCCGGATCTGGAAGACCTTCTGCGGCGCAGCCAGGATCGCCTCCAGCAGATCATGCCCGGCGGTTATTTCTCCGGCATCGGCATCACGCTGATCATCCTGCTCATCATCGCATTCTGGCTGCTGTCGGGCTTCTTCCGGGTGCAGTCCGAAGAGCTCGGCGTCGTGCTGCGCTTCGGCAAGCACGTCCGCACAGTGCAGCCCGGCCTGAATTATCATCTGCCCTATCCGATCGAGACCGTGCTGCTGCCGAAGGCGCTGCGCGTCTCGACCATCTCGATCGGCATGACGCTGATCGACGATCCGGCGCGGCGCGGCCGTTCCATCCGTGACGTGCCGGAAGAGAGTCTGATGCTGACTGGCGACGAGAACATCGTCGATGTCGACTTCACCGTGCTCTGGCGCATCAAGCCGGACGGCGTCGGCGACTTCCTCTTCAACATCCAGAATCCCGAAGGCACCGTGAAGGCGGTCTCCGAGAGCGCGATGCGCGAAGTCATCGGCCGTTCGCAGATCCAGCCGATCCTGACGGGCGCACGCAACGTCACAGAACAGGGCGTGCAGGAGTTGATCCAGAAGACCCTGGACAGCTACGGCGCCGGCATCGTCATCAGCCAGGTGCAGATGCAGAAGGTAGATCCGCCGGCGCAGGTGATCGACGCGTTCCGCGACGTTCAGGCCGCGCGCGCCAACCTTGAGCAGTTGCAGAACGAGGCGCAGACCTACGCCAACCAGGTGGTGCCGCAGGCACGCGGACGTGCTGCGCAGATCCTGCAGGCCGCCGAAGGCTACAGGGAGCAGACGGTCGCCGAGGCCAAGGGCCAGAGCTCGCGCTTCCTGAAGGTTTACGAGGAATACAAGAAGGCGCCCGACGTGACGCGTGAACGAATCTATCTGGAGACGATGGAGCGCGTGCTCGGCGGCGCTGACAAGCTCGTCTATGACGGCGGCCCCTCGGGCCAGGGCGTCGTGCCCTATCTGCCGCTGGGCGAACTGACGACGAAGCGGCCGCCTACCACCGGTCAGCAATCGAGCGGAGGCACCCGATGAGGTCTCCGGTCACAGGTATGGTCACGCTGCTCGGGCTTCTGCTCGTCGTGATCGTCGGCTACATGTCGCTGTTCACGGTGCAGCAGACCGAGCAGACCATCGTGCTGCAGTTCGGCCGCCCCGTCGACGTCGTCACCGACCCCGGTCTGCATTTCAAGGCGCCGTGGAATTCGGTGATCAACATCGACAAGCGGATCCTCGATCTGGAAAATCCGTCGCAGGAAGCGATCGCATCCGACCAGAAGCGGCTCGTGGTCGATGCCTTTGCGCGCTACCGCATCAAGGACGCGTTGCGCTTCTACCAGAGCATCGGTTCGATCCAGGCCGCCAACATCCAGCTCACCACGCTTCTGAACGCGGCGCTGCGCCGCGTGCTCGGCGAGGTCACCTTCATCAACGTGGTGCGCGACGACCGCGAGAAGCTGATGCAGCGCATCCGTGACCAGCTCGACCGCGAGGCCGACGGCTACGGCATCCAGGTCGTCGACGTCCGGATCCGGCGCGCCGATCTGCCGGAGCAGAACAGCCAGGCGGTCTACCAGCGCATGAAGACGGAACGCGAGCGCGAGGCTGCCGAGTTCCGCGCGCAGGGTGGCCAGAAGGCACAGGAAATCCGCTCCAAGGCCGACCGCGAGGCGACCGTGATCGAGGCGGAAGCGAGGTCACAGGCCGAGCAGACTCGCGGTGTCGGCGATGCCGAGCGCAACCGCCTGTTTGCGGAAGCCTACGGCAAGGACGCCGACTTCTTTGCCTTCTACCGGTCGATGGCGGCCTATGAGACTGGGTTGAAGTCGAGCGATACCCGCTTCCTGCTCCGTCCGGACTCGGATTTCTTCCGGTTTTTTGGTAACCCGTCCGGCAGGATGCCCGCCGCGGCGCCGGCCAAGCCATAAGCGCGACAAGGGGCGGCAGGTCTGCCGCCCCTTCGTCCAGACAAGAACAGCACAACGGGAGGTTCCCATCCGATGAGGTCCATTGCGTTCGCCGACTTCCTCATCGGCCTAGGCATCCTGTTCGTGCTCGAAGGCTTGATGTTTGCGGCAAGTCCGGCCTGGATGCGCAAGGCCATGAAGAGCGCCATCGCCACGCCGGACAATATCCTGCGGGCGGTCGGGATCGGTTCGGCCGTGGCCGGCCTGGTCCTGATCTGGGTGATGCGGCGCCCGATTTAACCGTCCCGCCAACGCCAAAGTGAAGGCGAGCGGCCGGTTTTCGCCGTATTGTCCGGGTCTTGAGGCCCGTTAAGCTCCGTGCTTGCGCCGTCCCCCGGTTCGAGCGCAGTCTTGAAGTCGAAGGCTTCAAGTCGAAGGCTTGGAGCCGAATCCTTTTCTCTGGAGAACCCTATGACCGCTGCCACCATTGCCCCGACCCGGTTGCGCTTAGGGCTGGCCGCGCTCGCCGTCAGTGCATTCAGCGCGTTCGGTACGCCGGCTCAGGCGCGCGGACCGGAGGGCATCGCCGACGTCGCCGAGAAGGTGATCGACGCGGTAGTCAACATCTCGACCTCGCAGACTGTCGAGGCAAAGGGCGGCGGCGGTAGCAACGCCATGCCGCAACTGCCGCCCGGCTCGCCGTTCGAGGAGTTCTTCGACGACTTCTTCAAGAACCGCAAGGGTCCCGGCGGCGGCAGCAAGGGCGGCGACAACGGCCCGCCACGCAAGACCAATTCGCTCGGAAGCGGCTTCATCATCGACACATCGGGCGTCGTCGTCACGAACAACCATGTCATCGCGGATGCCGACGAGATCAACGTCATCCTCAACGACGGCACCAAGATCAAGGCCGAGCTGGTCGGCGTCGACAAGAAGACCGACCTTGCCGTGCTGAAGTTCAAGCCGCCGAAGCCGCTGGTGTCGGTGAAGTTTGGCGACTCCGACAAGCTGCGTCTCGGCGAATGGGTGGTCGCGATCGGCAATCCTTTCAGCCTCGGTGGCACGGTGACCGCCGGCATCGTCTCGGCCAAGAACCGCGATATCTCCTCAGGTCCCTACGACAGTTACATTCAGACCGACGCCTCCATCAACCGCGGCAATTCCGGCGGTCCGCTGTTCAACCTCGATGGCGACGTCATCGGCGTCAATACACTGATCATCTCGCCCTCCGGCGGCTCGATCGGCATCGGCTTCGCCGTGCCGTCGAAGACGGTCGCTGGTGTCGTCGACCAGCTCCGTCAGTTCGGCGAGCTGCGCCGCGGCTGGCTGGGCGTGCGCATCCAGAGCGTCACCGACGAGATCGCCGAGAGCCTCAACATCAAGCCGCCGCGCGGCGCGCTGGTTGCCGGCGTGGACGACAAGGGCCCGGCCAAGCCCGCCGGCATCGAGCCGGGCGACGTCGTCGTCAAGTTCGACGGCAAGGACGTCAAGGACCCGAAGGACCTTTCCCGCGTCGTCGCCGATACCGCGGTCGGCAAGGAGGTCGACGTCATCGTCATCCGCAAGGGCCAGGAGGAGACCAAGAAGGTCACGCTGGGCCGCTTGCAGGATCCCGACAAGGTGCAGGCCGCGGTGAAGGCCGACGAGCCCGCGCCCGAGAAGCCGGTGACGCAAAAGGCGCTCGGTCTCGATCTCGCCGCGCTGAACAAGGATCTGCGCACGCGCTACAAGATCAAGGACAGCGTCAAGGGCGTGGTCGTCACGAGTGTCGACGCCAATTCCGACGCCGCCGAGAAGCGGCTTTCCGCCGGCGACGTCATCGTCGAGGTGGCGCAGGAGGCGGTATCGAGCGGGGCCGACATCCAGAAGCGCGTCGACCAGCTCAAGAAGGACGGCAAGAAGTCGGTGCTGCTGCTGGTCTCGAATGCCGACGGCGAGCTGCGCTTCGTGGCGCTGAGCGTGCAGTAACTTCATCCGTCATTCCGGGGCGATGCGAAGCATCGAACCCGGAATCTCGAGGTTCCGGGTCTGGTGCTTCGCACCACCCCGGAACGACGAATGAGTCAGTCCTCCACGAACTCGTCGCGCCGATACCCCTGCGCATACAGCAGCGCGGTGAGATCGCCATGATCGATCCGCGCCGCCGCCGCAGCCGCCACCGCCGGCTTGGCGTGGTACGCCACGCCCAGCCCTGCTGCCTGGATCATCGCAAGATCATTGGCACCGTCGCCGACGACGACCGAGTCGATGTCGTCCAGATCGAACGATTCCATCAAATCCACCAGCGTCGCCAGCTTGGCCGCGCGGCCCAGGATCGGTTCCTTCACTTCGCCGGTGAACTTGCCGTCGCGCACGACGAGCTCGTTGGCGCGGTTCTCCTGAAACCCGATCCTGGCGGCGACCGCGGTCGTGAACAGCGTGAAGCCGCCGGAGACGAGACAGGTATAGGCGCCGTGGGCGCGCATGGTCGCGACCAGTTCGCGGCCGCCCGGCGTCAGCGTGATGCGTTCGGCCAGCACCTTGTCGACGACGCTGGCGGGAAGGTCCTTGAGCAGCGCAACGCGTTCGCGTAGCGCCGGCTCGAACTCGATCTCGCCGCGCATCGCGCGTTCGGTGATGGCGGCCACATGCGCCTTCAAACCGGCGAAATCGGCGAGCTCGTCGATGCATTCCTGGCCGATCATGGTGGAATCCATGTCGGCGAGAAAAAGCTTCTTGCGCCGGAAGCCGACTGGCTGCACCACGATGTCGATCGGCAGGTCGCCGCGAAGCTCGCGGAGCCGCTGTTCGATGGCGTGACGGTCGCCTTCGAGGTTACTGTCGGCGCCGAAAGGGATGTCGACCGCAACCCCGTCGAACAGCCAGTGCGCGGGTAGCGCCTGGGGCAGCACGGTGCGGGCGCCGTCGACGATGGTGCTGTCGAGCGCGGGACTATCGGGATTGCAGATCAGCGTGGCGACGAGGGACATTTGAGGTTTTCGTGAGCGAGGGGCAAGTCGGCAGAAGGCCTATTGGCAAGGCCGTGCTTATCGCAGGCCCGACCGCCAGCGGCAAGTCGGCGCTGGCGCTCGAGCTTGCCCTCAGCGCGGGTGGCGCCATCATCAATGCCGATGCCATGCAGGTCTATCGTGACCTCCGCATCATCACGGCGCGTCCCACGCCGGCCGACGAAGCGCTCGTGCCCCATCATCTCTATGGCCATGTCGATGCGGCTGTGAACTTCTCGGCCGGCGCCTGGGTAAGCGACGCGGCGAAGGCGCTCGAAGCGGCGCAAGCCGAAGGCCGGCTGCCGATCTTCATCGGCGGCACCGGGCTCTATTTCAAGGCGCTGACGGCGGGGCTTTCCGTGGTGCCGCCAATCCCCGCGGAAGTCCGCGAGGACGTTCGGGCGCGGCTGGAGCGGAACGGCGTCGAGGCGCTACATGCGGAACTCGCAGTTCGCGACCCACGGGCGGCCGAGCGATTGAATCTGCGCGACCGCGCGCGCATCGCACGCGCGCTCGAGGTGATCGAAGCGACTGGCCGCTCCCTGCTCGATTGGCACCAGGAGGGCCAGCCGCCGCTGTTGCCTAAGGACAGTTTTCGCGCCGTGTTTCTCGCCCCCGAGCGCGACGAGCTCTATGCGCGCATCGATGCCCGCTTTGACGCCATGTTAGGTGCGGGCGCGCTGAATGAGGTCGCACGGCTTGCCGCCCGGCATCTCGATCCCCTGTTGCCGGCCATGAAGGCCCATGGCGTGCCGGCCCTGATCCGGCATCTGCGCGGGGAGCTCAGCCTTGAGGACGCCGCTGCGATCGGCCGGGCCGACACCCGCCACTATTCCAAGCGGCAATTCACCTGGTTCCGGCACCAATTGCCCGAATTCGAGTGGGTGAAACCGGAGGAGGCGAGGGGGCGGCTAGCGGCGGACGTGAGCGCTCCCCGGGATCCCGGTTGACGTGCTTTTGTGCCGGGGTCCTGCATTTACCTCTCGCCGAACCCCGGGAACACCGCTAGACTGCCAAAATCGCGTGGGGACGGCCGCACCGCCTTGACATCCGGGCTTTGGCCGCTATGTTTCGCGCAACCTTTGGGAAGCCGAGCGCCTGCAATGCGTAACATTATTACCAAACTCCTTATCGCCGTCGTACCCAGGCACACCGCCGGGGGTGGCTAACTGCCATCCACATGACAGGCGGTGTGCATGGGTCCCTCTTCGGGGCCTTTTTTATTTCCCGAACCAGACACGAACGAAGCCGCTGACAACAGCGCATCCGGAGCAAGACAATGACCGACAAG
>Ga0102590_1001783_pt1 | contig 29438 bp, 29 predicted proteins | sample AraplaMF_Col_mMF_FD_76859 | JGI IMG/M metagenome (GOLD analysis project Ga0102590, IMG submission 76859) | Arabidopsis root microbial communities from the University of North Carolina, USA - plate scrape MF_Col_mMF | ecosystem: Host-associated > Plants > Roots > Endosphere | place: USA... | reverse complement strand
GGAGAGTAAGGAGATGTCGAGAAGACACTCGGGTCACCCACGCCCCCTCCGGGGCGATCTCGGTGGCCCTGCGGGCAGCCGGACGCTCTTGCGGTCAGGGGGATCAGAACGTCCTGAACTCCTCGAAGGGCGGCTCGAACGAAGGGTCGGGCAAGCGAACGGCTGCGCAGCGAGGCGCCGGTTCGGCCCGAGGATCACCGACGGCCGCCGTCGGAGCCTCCGGCTCACGGGGGAAGGCGTCGGCAATCACCGTCCAGCCGAGGTTGCGCTCGTAGTAGCACAGCGCGGTCCGCACCGAGGGTGACCGGACGTCGTCGAGGACGATCAGCCCACCGGGTCTGACGATCTTGCGCAGGAAGTAGAGATCGACGAACACCTCGTGGAACCGGTGACTGCCGTCGACGAACGCCGCGTCGGCGACGAGGCCTTCGGCGAGAAGCCGCGGAAGCGCGATCGACGACGGAGCGGACAGCAGAGTGGCGATCGAGTCCAGTCCGGCCGAGCGGAGCAGGTCCCAGCCGGCAAGGGACCAGTCGCGCTCCTGGTACGGGTCGACGATGATGTGCCGGGGACGCGGCGGGGCGACCGTGACCAGCGCCTCACCGATCGCGAGCGCGGAACCGGCGTAGGCGAGACCGATCTCGACGACCGTCTGCGCGCCCTCGGCGATCAGCAGGTCGCGCAGCCGATCGCAGGTGTGCTCGGGCACCGAGATCGTCTCGAAGTCCGCCGCACCACCCCGAGTCCGAGGCGGTCCCTCCCGCACCAGCCGGCGGCGTACCGCGCCGACCCGTGCCCTGCGGTCGTCCGTTCCCGGCTCTCGCCCCTGGTCGTCGAACACTCTTCAGCACCTTTCGACGTCTTCGTGACACGTCCCGGGAGTGCTTCCGGCCCCCCGATGTCCTGGGATCGCCGGTGGCCGCCGGTTAGCCTGTGCCCATGCCACGCTATGAGTACCGCTGCCGCAGCTGCGGTGACACGTTCGAACTGAGCCGTCCGATGGCGGAGTCCTCCGCCCCCGCCACGTGCCCGTCCGGTCACGACGACACGGTGAAGCTCCTGTCGACCGTCGCGGTGGGCGGCAGCGCGTCGGCCCCGGCGCCGGCTCCCCGGGCGGGCGGCGGCGCGGGCGGCGGGTGCTGCGGCGGCGGCTGCTGCGGCTGAGCACCCGCTCAGCGCCGTCGCGCCAGGGTCAGCCCGTCCGCCACCGGCACCATCACGCTGTCGACCCGCTCGTCCGCCGTCACATGGTCGTTGAAGTCCCTGATGGCGGCGGCGAGTCCGGACGCGCCGGGATCCGTCACGCCGCCGTGGTAGAAGACGTTGTCCACCACGAGCAGACCGCCCGGACGCATGCGCGGCACCAACTCGTCCCAGTACGCGACATAGTTGTCCTTGTCCGCGTCGATGAACGCCATGTCGATGTGCGGCCCGCCGGGCAGCGACCGCAATGTGTCGATCGCGGGCGCGATACGCAGCTCGATCCGGTCGGACACCCCCGCCTTCGCCCATCCCGCCCGCGCGTACTCCGTCCACTCCTCGCGGACGTCGCACGTCAGCAGGGTTCCGTCGGGAGGCAGCGCCTGCGCCATGGACAGCGCCGACAGCCCGGTGAAGGTCCCGATCTCGACGACCCGCCGCGCCCCGGTCAGCCGCACCAGAAAGGCCAGAAGAGGCCCCTGCTCCTCGGCGACCTGCTTGCCCGCCACCAGTGGCAGCCGGGTGTGCGTGACCTCGACCAGCATCCGCTGCACGGGGTCCAGCGGTGGGTTGTGGCCGAGCATGTACGCGTAGAGCTCGTCCGTCAGCGGCGTCCCGTTCCCCTTGGCCACCCGGTCCTCCTCCGGCCCGCCCCGAGATCCTGAGCGCTTCGGGCTCCCTTCCACCGTATCCCGGGGTCGCCCGAACGGGGCGGGTCGTGCCGGACGGGGACGGGTCAGGCCTGGCCCGCCTCCTTCAGGAACTCCCGCAGGATCCGCTCTCCGGCCAGCACGCCCCGCTCGGGCAGGGCGGTGATGCCCGGTGCCGTCCATTCGGCGTCGGCGAGCTCGCCGTGCCCCGGGCGCCAGCCGCGGTCGGCGGCCAGCAGCAGGTCCGCATCGAGCAGCGAGTCCCCGGCGGCGAGGGTGAGCGCGGCCCCGGTACGGCGGGCGACCTCCCGCACGGCGGCGCTCTTGGTGAGCGGCTTCGGCACGGCGTAGATCTTGCGGCCTTGCAGGGACACCGTCCAGCCGCGGTTCTCGGCCCACACGGCCAATTCCTTCACCCACTCCTCCGGCAGCAGCTCGCGCTCCACCACGAGGTAGGCGAAGAGGTCCTCGGCGACCCGGTGCTTGCGCAGCCACACCGGGTCGGCGGTGGCCGCCAGGTGCTCCCGCACCTCCTCCAGCGGCGCGCACTCCTCGGCGAGCCGGGCGACGACTGCTGCGTGCCACTCGGGATCGGCGACACCGTCGACGAGCAGATGGCCGCCGTTCGCGCAGATCGCGTACGTCGGGGCCGGGCCGGGCAGGTTGATGCGCTGGTACTGCTTGCGGGTGCGGGTGGTGGTCGGCACGAACACCGCGCGGTCGCCGAGGTCCGTGAGCAGCGCGGCCGCGGTCTCGGTCATGTACGACAGCGGCCTGCTCTCGTGCACCTCGACGCACAGCAGCCGGGGCGCCCTGGCGTCCGGCATGGTCAGCGCGAGCGCCGCGGACGAGTAGATGAGCGTACGGTCGAGGTCGCTGGCGACCAGAACGGGGCTCATGCCGTCACCGCCTTGCCGTCGGCGCCGGTCGCGCCCCGGGTGTACTTGGGATGGATCAACCCCACGCAGGTGTAGGGAAGTTCGTCGACCAGCTCGACGGGCACGCCCCGCTGCCCGGCCAGCAGCCGCACATGGTCCAGGTCGGCGCCCGCCCCGGACCGGGCCAGTATCTTCCAGGGCACCCGGCGCAGCAGTACCCGCGTGGTCTCGCCGACGCCGGGCTTGACGAGGTTCACGTCGTGGATGCCGTACTCCTCGCTGATGCGTTCCACCGCCGCCCAGCCCTCCCAGGTCGGCGCGCGGTCACCGGAGAGCAGTTCCTTGGTCAGTGCGTCGACCGCGTCCTCGACCTCCGTGAAGCAGGCCGAGACGGTGTCGAGAAAGGCGACCGAGACGTCCGCTCCGGCGAGTTCGCGGTAGAACTTCGCGCCGTGGTAGTCGTGCGGCCCGACCAGGTCGGCGCGCAGCACCGTGCGGGATATCAGTCCGGAGACCGTGGAGTTGAGGCAGGCGGACGGGATCAGGAAGTCCTCGCGCGTGCCGAAGGTCCGTACGCAGGAGCCCGGGTCCGCGAGCACCGCGATCTCCGGGTCGAAGCCGGTGATGCCGTCGGACTCCTCGAACTCCCGGATCGCTTCGGCGAGTTCCCGGGTGATGGCGCCCTTGCCGGTCCAGCCGTCGACGAAGACGATGTCGGCGGGGTCGTACCGGTCGGCGAGGTAGCGCAGGGCGTTGGCGTCGATACCGCGTCCGCGCACGATGGACACCGCGTAGTGCTGCACGTCGATGCCGTGGCGGTACCGCGCCCAGCGGCGCATCAGGACGCCCACGGGGGTTCCGGCGCGGGCCAGTGAGACGAGGACCGGACGCGGGGACCGTTCGGCGAGGATGGTCTCGGTGACCACGCCGACGGCCTGCGCGATACGGGCTGCGGACGTCTCGAGTGCCGCGTGGAACAGCTCCTGGTACTGCTCGCTCGGCTGGTACTCCACCGGCAGCGACTCGGCGTAGTGCGCGCCGCCGCTCTGGATCGCCTCCTCGCGTTCCTCGGTCGGCGCCTCCAGGGTGACGTCCGAGAGGTCCTGGAGCAGCCAGCCGACCTCGTCGGGCGCGTACGAGGAGAAAGCGGGGCCACGAAGTGGCTCGGGCAGCATGGCGGGCCTTTCGGGGACGTGCCGGGGCGCGGGGACGTGGCTGGGCACGACCGCGAGCAGGACGTGCGGGGTGTGGGCGGCGAGCCGGTCCAGGAGGCCGCCCGGGGCGTGCAGTGCGGGTGTGTCGGCCACGGAGTCCACGACGGCGACGACGGCGTCGAAGCCGGCACCCGCCACGTTGTAGGCGTAGCGCTCGCCGGGGCCGTCGGCCGGGTCGTCATGCGCGGGGAAGGCGATCCGGCTGCGTATCGCATAGCCGGGGTCGTCCACGGCGAGGACGGGCGAGCGGGTGGTCGTGGAGAAGCGGACCTCGGCGGGAACGACCTGCTCCAGCTCCCGGGCCAGCCGCAGCGGGGCGTACATGAGCTCCTCGAAGCCGAGCACGAGGACGCGTCGGGCCGCGCCGGGTATCGCCTCGGCCAGCCGCGCCGCCATGGTGGGCAGCGCACGCTCCAGACGGACCCGGTGCTCGGGGGTGAAGCCGTGGCGTCCGCCGTCGGGCAGACCGCCGGGCCAGCCGAGGCTCACCCGCGCGATGCGGGCGAACTCGTCGGACCGGTGGCCGGATGCCTCGCCGGACGCGCTGTCCGACTCCGTACGTCGCACGGCGCTCTCGTGCTCCGCGACCAGTGCCTGGCCCTTCTCCAGCACCCCCTCCGGCAGCCGCACCGTGCCCGAGACCGCCGCCACCAGGTCCACTCGGGCGCCGATCTCCCGCGCGAAGCCCTCCAGACGCCCCAGATCCGCGGCCGAGCGCATGTCGACCAGCGCGACGACGACGTACCGGTCGCGCGGATACCGCTCGTGCAGGTCGCGGATCGTGTTCATGACCGTGTTGCCGGTCGAGAACTCGTCGTCGACCAGGACCAGCGGACCGTCGCCGGCCAGCAGCGCCGGATCCTCCGGCAGCAGCAGATGCGAGGTGGCGTGGGAGTGCGACTCCTCGAAACCGCCGGCCGGGGCGACGCCCTCGACGGGCCGGCGGGTGGAGTGCAGGTAGGGGGCGAGGCCGAGACCGTCCGCGACGGCGTGACCGAGCCCGGTGGCCGTCTCCGCGTAGCCGAGGACCACCGCGCCGCGTCCGCCCGAGCCGTACCGGCCCCCGTCGCCGCCCAGCAGCTCCCGCACCCGGCGGCCGAGCGCGAACCCATGGCCGTAGACGACGGCCGGTGACTGAGGAACGTGCTTGCCCAGCACGTTCGAGACGAGCAGATGCGCCCGTTTGGGGTTGCGCCGCAGCGCGAGACCCAGCAGATCGGTCAGCCGTTCGTCGCCGACCAGCTCCACCCCGAGCCGCTCGGCGACCCACGTCCCGGACCAGACCACGTTCTTCCTCGGTTCCATCTCAGTCGGTGGCGGTGTCAGCCGGGAAGCCCGGCGGCCAGCAGCTCCACGAAGCCGATGTCCTCGCCCGCCACACCGAAGACCTCGGCGCGCTGGAGCGTGCGCTCCGCCCAGGCGCGGTGCGGCTTCACCTCGTTCATCTTGTTCGTGTACGCGGAGCGCAGCACTCCGCCGCCGAGCCGCTCGGGCCGCATGATGTCCTGGGCGTCGCTGAACTCCTCGTGACTGACGACCGACAGTGCGTGCACGGGCATCACATGCGAGGGGTGGATGCAGGTCTTGCCGAGCAGGCCGTTGGCACGGTCGAGCGAGATCTCGCGCAGCAGCCCGTCCAGGTCGTGCTCGATGAGCGTCTCACGCAGTTCCTCGACCTCCCCCTCCATGAAGGGGCTGCGCCGCAGCTGCGGCTTGAACATCCGCTCCTGTGCCCTGAAGTACTCCCACACGGGCCCGGTCACCGTGAATCCGGTGCCGTCGGCCCGCCCGAGGACATTGACGACGTCGGCGATCACGGAGGCCACGATCTGGACGTCGTAGGCGGTCATGTCGGGCGCACGGCGCAGGCCGTACGAGGAGCAGAAGTCGGTGACGCCGAGGCGCAGCGCGAGCACCCGGTCGCGGTACTTGTCCACGGTGCGGAAGATGCCCTCCAGCGTCTCCCGGCGGGTCTCCAGGTAGAGCAGGGAGGGGGACTCGAGAACCGGCATGGCGAAGAGCCTGCGCCCACTCGCCGTCACGGCCCCGGTCAGCGCCTCCATGAAGGGGACGCCCCGCTCCTCGGTGAACTTCGGCAGCACGAAACCGGACAGCAGCCGGACCGCCGGACCGAGCCGGGCCACCAGGTCCGGGATCTGCTCGGGGACACGGACCCGGATGAAGAGCAGCGGCAGCTCCACGTCCCGGCGCCCGGCGAGATCGGTGAACTGCCGGACCAGATTCTCCTCGGCGTCCACGACGTCCGCGTCGTCGATGGAGTCCTCGAGGCACAGCACCATGGACACGACTCCCCGGCCCGCCTGCTTGACCACGTCGTCGGCGAGCTGCGGACGGGTCGCGGGACTGTAGAGGGTGGCGCCGAGGGCCACCGCGAGCACACGGGCCGGCGCGTCGGCGGTGAAGACGGCGGGCTCCTGATGGAAGAGCCGCCGCCGCTCCTCAGGGGCGATATGCCCGAAATGACGCATGAGACTCCCCCGTGGTGCTGGACTGCCCGAAAAGTGGTGGCCGGTAATACTACGTAGAACTCCATGTCATGGGTTCCCGTTGGGCATGAAGTTCAGGTAACTCGGCTGTGTCCGTGGTACATCGGCGCAGCGGCGGGGGTCCACCCCCGCGTTGTCGTGACCTTGACGGGGAAGGCAGGATGACGCCATGACGCACGCGATGCTGAAGGGGTCGAACGTACCGCTCGAGGTCACGGCGGTACGGGCGGTGCTGCGCTGGGCAGCGGGACAGGGCGCTCCCGAGGTGGACGCCTCGGCGCTGCTCCTCGGCCCCGAAGGGCGGGTGCGGTCCGACGAGGACTTCGTCTTCTACAACCAGCCCCGGCACCCCTCGGGCAAGGTCCGGCTGCTCGGGAAGAAGCGGGAGGCGGACCGGCTGACCGAGACGGTCCAGACGGACCTGGCGGGCATCGAGCCCGGCGTGGGCCGGGTGCTGCTGGTCGCCTCCGCGGACGACGTCACCTTCGACCAGGTCCGGTCGCTGAGCATCCTCCTGTACGACGCGGCGGCCGCCGACGGGGAGCCACTGGCGTACTTCGACATCAAACCGGAGACGGGCGCCGAGACGGCCCTGATCTGCGGGGAGCTGTACCGGCGCGGCGACGCCTGGAAGTTCCGGGCGCTCGGCGAGGGCTATCTGAACGGGCTGAAGGGCCTCGCGAACGACTTCGGCATCTCGGTGGACGAGTCGGAGGCACCCGCCGAGACCGGAGGGGTCCCGGCCGTCGCCGAGATCTCGTTGCCGCTGCCGCCGGAGCAGCCGGTGCCGCAGCAGCCGGCTTACGGCTATCCGGCGGAGCCGGTGTCGACGCAGCCGGCCTATGGCTATCCCCAGCCGGCCAGCCCGCCCGCCTACGGCTATCCGCAGACGCAGGCGGCCCCGGCGACGGCGCCCGCCTACGGCTATCCGCCCACCGCGGCACCGGCCCTGGACCCGAACTTCACTCTCCCGCCGCAGGGGCCGCAGTTCATCGGCCGGTAGCAGGCTACGCCTTCGTCTTGTAGCCCCGGCCCCACTGCAGACCCCAGCCGTAGAGCCGGTCCAGTTCGGCCTGGAAGCCGTACACGAACTTCACCTCACGGCGGACGACGATCTCGCCCTTGACGTTCTCTATCAGGACGACCGCGCAGGAGCGGGCCTGCGGGTGGCGTTCGTCCAGGCCGATCTCGATGCGCGGGCCGTTGCTGGGGTAGAGCGTGACCACGGCGTGCGTACGGTCGAACGCGGGGGTCTGGTCGTAGATGTAGACGAAGATCAGCAGCCGCTTGAAGTCGTCCCGGTGATCGAGGTTGACGAAGATCGTCTCGCCGGAGCCGGAACCGAACCGGTCGTCACCGCTCAGCTTGATGTACGGCGGGTCGTTGAGCTCCCCGAAAAAGCTGCCCAGCGGCTGCACCACACCCTTGGTGCCGTCGGCCAGCTCGTACATGCAGCCGAGGTCGAGGTCGACGTTGACCATGCTCTGGGTGTGCGCCTGCACGACCTCGGGGGTGAACATCCGGAACGGGTGCCTCAGCAGGCTGCCCCGCTCGGGACCGCCGATGTCCGAGGTCCGCATCCGCCACGACAGGTTGATGCGCAGGTTGCCGGTGGCCGCGCCCTGCTTGGTCAGCGAGACACGCTGGTGCCGTTTGGTCAGCTCGATCGAATTGCTCGCCGCGCTCCCCGAGTCGAACTCCGTCGCGCGTCCGCGCCACACGCCGTCCCAGAAGCTCATGCCCGCCCCCTGTGTCACTACACGGTTCAACAGCCGCGGGGCGGCCGCCGAGGACGTGTCCTCGCTGCCGCCCCGCACAGAGCGTTCCTCACCTGGGCCCGGTCCACACCCGCGAAACCGTCGCCGACGGGCGGGAGGGTGTGCGCCCCGGGGCTCGTACGCCCCGGGGCCGACCGGCCCTCGAAGGGGAACGCCTGCCCCTACACCCCGGACGAGACCTCAGCCTTCGCGTCCGGCGCCGCCGCTTTTCCCTCGGCCGCGGCGAGCGCACGGTTGCGGCGTACCGAGGACCAGAAGGACCAGCCGATGAGGACGACACCGACGAGACCGGTGATCACCTCGTTGATCTGGTACTGGATGGTGACCATGAGGATCACGGCCAGCGCGCCGATCGCGTAGTGCGCGCCGTGCTCCAGGTAGACGTAGTCGTCGAGGGTGCCCTGCCGGACGAGGTAGACGGTCAGCGACCGGACGTACATCGCGCCGATGCCGAGGCCGAGCGCCATCAGGATGATGTCGTTCGTGATGGCGAAGGCGCCGATCACACCGTCGAACGAGAAGGACGCGTCCAGGACCTCCAGGTAGAGGAACATGAAGAACGCGGCCTTGCCGGCGAGCAGGACCGCCGAGCGCTCCTTGCCGGAGCGCGCGGCCTCTTCCTCCGCCTCGCTCTCCCGCTCCTCCTCGTCCTCGAGCCTGTCCTCGAAGTAGCCGGAGAGACCGCCGACGATCATGTACGTGATCAGACCGGCGATGCCGGAGATCAGAACCGTCTGGCCCTTGTCGATGTGCGCGCCGCCGTGCTGGTGGGCGTGGGTCGCGAAGGTCATGGAGGCGATCAGCAGGACGATCAGCGCGATGCAGACCGACAGCATGTCGACCTTGCCGAGCTTGGAAAGCGGGCGCTCGATCCAGCGCAGCCACTGGATGTCCCGGTCCTCGAAGATGAAGTCCAGGAAGATCATCAGAAGGAACATCCCACCGAAGGCGGCGATCGCCGGGTGGGCGTCGGTGACGAGCTGCTGGTACTGGTCCTTGTCGGTCAGCGCCAGGTTCACCGCGTCGATGGGGCTCTTCTTCGCCGTGACGGCGACGATCACGACGGGGAATACCAGTCGCATACCGAAGACCGCGATCAGCACACCGACCGTGAGGAAGATCTTCTGCCAGAAGGCACTCATCTTCTTCAGGATTCCCGCGTTGACCACGGCGTTGTCGAAGGACAGCGAGATCTCGAGGACGGACAGGATCGCCACGATACCGAAGGCGGTCCACCCCCCGTAGAGGACCGCAAGGACCAGGCCGACCGCGGTGACCACGAACGACCAGCCGAAGGTTTTCAAAAGCACTGGCTACCCAATCCGAATCTGTACGGGACTCCCCCGTCGCCGTACCCGGCTTTACGAAACGTTGACTCCGAAGTCTAGAGCGATTCCGCGCAGACCGGATGCGTACCCCTGTCCCACCGCCCTGAACTTCCACTCGGCGCCGTAGCGGTAGACCTCGCCGAAGATCATCGCGGTCTCCGTGGAGGCGTCCTCGCTCAGGTCGTAACGGGCGAGTTCCTGACCGTCGGCCTGGTTGACCACACGGATGAAGGCGTTGCTGACCTGGCCGAACGTCTGACCGCGATCGTCGGCCAGATGGATCGAGACCGGGAAGACGATCTTGTCGCACTGGGCCGGGACCTTGGAGAGGTCGATCAGGATCGACTCGTCGTCGCCCTCGCCCTCGCCGGTGAGGTTGTCCCCGGTGTGCTCCACCGACCCGTCCGGGCTCTTGAGCTGGTTGTAGAAGACGAACCACTCGTCACCGAGGACCCGGCCGCCACTGCACAGCAGCGCGCTGGCGTCGAGGTCGAAGGGTGCTCCGGTGGTGGAGCGCGCGTCCCAGCCGAGCCCGATCATCACCTGCGTGAGATTCGGTGCGGCCTTGGAGAGGGAGACGTTGCCCCCCTTGGCGAGCGTGACACCCATGATGCTGGTCCTCCCCGAGATGGTGCTGCTCTGCTTGTCCTGCGCGTCCGGCGCCGCACTCAAACCGTGCGACGCCGGACGATGCGGTTCAGGCTGCTCAGACGTTGACGCCGAAGTCCTGCGCGATACCGCGCAGGCCCGAGGCGTAACCCTGACCGATGGCGCGGAACTTCCACTCCGCACCGTGGCGGTACAGCTCACCGAAGACCATGGCGGTCTCGGTGGAGGCGTCCTCGCTCAGGTCGTACCGCGCGATCTCCTGCTGGTTCGCCTGGTTGACGACACGGATGAACGCGTTGCGGACCTGGCCGAAGGACTGCTGGCGGTTCTCGGCGTCGTAGATCGACACCGGGAAGACGATCTTCTCGACGTCGGTCGGGACCGAGGCGAGGTTGACCTTGATCACCTCGTCGTCGCCCTCGCCCTCGCCCGTGAGGTTGTCGCCCGTGTGCTCGACGGAGCCGTCCGGGCTCTTGAGGTTGTTGAAGAAGACGAAGTTCTGGTCGCTGCCGACCTTGCCCGACGTGTTCAGCAGCAGGGCGCTGGCGTCGAGGTCGAAGTCGGTACCGGTCGTGGTGCGGACGTCCCAGCCCAGACCGACGAGGACCGCGGTCAGGCCCGGGGCCTCCTTGGTCAGCGATACGTTGCCGCCCTTGCTGAGGCTGACTCCCACGAGTCCCTCCATTTGTGTCCAGGGGCGGGGAGCCCCGTAGTGCGTTGGCATCGGATCAACGAGTCGATCCTAGTGACGGGTTCCCGTACCCCGCAGGCCTTGGGACCCGAGAATCACAGGGTGTCGAGCGCCTTCACGTACTCGTTCAGGTCGCGCGCGTCCGGCAGGCCGTTGACCACGGTCCACCGCACCACGCCCTCCTTGTCGATGATGAAGGTCCCGCGCACCGCGCAGCCCTTGTCCTCGTCGAAGACGCCGTAGGCGCGCGAAATGTTGCCGTGCGGCCAGAAGTCGGAGAGCAGGGGGTACTCCAGGCCCTCCTGCTCGGCGAAGACACGCAGGGTGTGGATGGAGTCGTTGGAGACGGCGAGCAGCTGGGTGCCGCCGTTGACGAACGCCGGCTCGCTGTCGCGCAGCGCGCCGAGCTCGCCCGTGCAGACGCCGGTGAAGGCGAACGGGTAGAAGACCAGCACCACGTTCTTCTCGCCACGGAAGTCGGCGAGCCGCACGGCCCTGCCGTGGTTGTCCTTGAGCTCGAAGTCGGGGGCCTTCTCGCCGACCTGGATCGCCATGGGCCTGTTTCCCTTCCGGTGGGGCTGGTCGAGTCGGACCTACCCTACGCAGCGGTCACAGCAGGCCTGAGGACGGGCTGAGCGTTCAGCCCGTCCTCGGGATCCCGTGCTCGAGCGACTTCGCGGACGAGGACGTGAGGGCCGGGGTGGGGTCCGGGGCGCAAGCCCCGCTACGGCCGCCCCGGCGACCGGCCGGTCCGGCGGAGCGTCACCTCTTGGACCTGGCCGCCTTCGGCGTCACCAGCCGGGACCCGCTCCAGTCCTTGCCCACGCTGACACTCTTGGACGCCGACAGACCCGCCGTCGTCGCGGATTCAGAGATGTCGCTCGGCTCCACGTAGCCCGTACGACCCGTCTTCGGGGTGAGGAGCAGGATCGAGCCGCCTTCTTCGATGTACGTGGTGGCGTCCACCAGGACATCCGTCAGGTCGCCGTCCTCGTCGCGGAACCACAGCACCACAGCATCGGCGACGTCGTCGTACTCCTCGTCCACGAGCTGGCTGCCGATGAATTCCTCAATGGCCTCGCGGAGCTCCTGGTCGACGTCGTCGTCGTAGCCGATCTCCTGGACCACCTGCTCGGGCTGGAACCCCAGCCTCGCGGCAGGGTTCGTCCTCTCCTCCGCGTGGTCCGCGGTCGCGCTCACGGCTTGCCTCCTGATCATGTCTTGTCGAATATCTCAGCCACGCGCGTACGCGAAGCGTTGGCCGTAGTCCACACGGGCGCGGCGGATCGCGCAAGTACCCGGCGGTTCAGACCGCCGAAACGGTGACGATCCTGGCCGTGTCGCCGCAACTCCAGGCACGGTATCGCGTCGGATGGTGATCCACACCACACCGTTCTGCCCGGTTTGCGCATTCCGGAATCCTCCGTGGGTACGAGAGTCGAATGACTTTGCGGGGCCCGTCACCGCCTGGGCGTATCGTGTCGCTTTGCTCGTGAGCGTCCCCGAAGAACCGATCCGCCACTGTGGTTACCTCACGGTAGAGATGACGTTTCCCTTCCCCGAGGTACACGATGGGGATCGGTGCAGGCACAAGGAAAAAGTGGCCCTCTGACAGGTAAGGAACAGCGTGGCTTCCGGATCCGATCGCAATCCGATCATCATTGGCGGCCTTCCTAGTCAGGTTCCTGACTTCGATCCCGAGGAAACCCAGGAGTGGCTCGACTCCCTCGACGCCGCAGTGGATGAGCGCGGCCGTGAGCGGGCCCGCTACCTGATGCTCCGTCTGATCGAGCGGGCCCGCGAGAAGCGCGTGGCCGTGCCCGAGATGCGCAGCACGGACTACGTCAACACCATCCCCACCAAGAGCGAGCCGTTCTTCCCCGGCAACGAGGAGATCGAGCGCAAGATCCTCAACGCCACGCGGTGGAACGCCGCCGTCATGGTCTCCCGCGCCCAGCGACCCGGAATCGGGGTCGGCGGCCACATCGCCACCTTCGCCTCCTCCGCCTCGCTGTACGACGTGGGCTTCAACCACTTCTTCCGGGGCAAGGACGAGGGCGACGGCGGTGACCAGGTCTTCTTCCAGGGCCACGCCTCCCCCGGCATCTACGCGCGGGCCTTCCTCCTCGACCGGCTCTCCGAGCGTCACCTGGACGGGTTCCGCCAGGAGAAGTCGAAGGCCCCGTACGGGCTCTCCAGCTATCCGCATCCGCGCTCGATGCCGGACTTCTGGGAGTTCCCGACGGTCTCCATGGGTCTCGGCCCGATCTCCGCGATCTTCCAGGCCCGGATGAACCGCTATATGCACGCGCGCGACATCGCGGACACCTCCCGCTCGCACGTGTGGGCCTTCCTCGGCGACGGCGAGATGGACGAGCCTGAGTCGCTGGGGCAGCTGTCCATCGCCGCCCGCGAGGGCCTGGACAATCTGACCTTCGTCGTCAACTGCAACCTCCAGCGCCTGGACGGCCCGGTGCGCGGCAACGGAAAGATCATCCAGGAGCTGGAGTCGGTCTTCCGGGGTGCCGGCTGGAACGTGATCAAGCTGATCTGGGACCGCACCTGGGACCCGCTGCTGGCGCAGGACCGGGACGGCCTCCTGGTCAACAAGATGAACACCACGCCGGACGGCCAGTTCCAGACGTACGCGACCGAGTCCGGCGCGTACATCCGGGACCACTTCTTCGGCGACGACCACCGGTTGCGCGCGATGGTCGAGAACATGACCGACGACCAGATCCTGCACCTGGGCCGTGGCGGTCACGACCACCGCAAGATCTACGCGGCGTTCAAGGCGGCCAAGGAGCACAAGGGCCAGCCGACGGTGATCCTGGCCAAGACCGTCAAGGGCTGGACCCTGGGCCCCAACTTCGAGGGCCGCAACGCCACGCACCAGATGAAGAAGCTGACGGTCGCCGACCTCAAGCACTTCCGCGACCGGCTGCACCTGCCGATCTCCGACAAGGACCTCGAGTCCGGCCTGCCGCCGTACTACCACCCCGGCCGGGACACGGAGGAGATGCAGTACATGCACGACCGGCGCAAGTCGCTCGGCGGGTACGTCCCGACGCGCGTCGTGCGCTCCAAGCCCCTGCCCCTTCCCGACGAAAAGGCGTACGCGGGGGTCAAGAAGGGCTCCGGTCAGCAGGCCATCGCCACCACCATGGCGTTCGTGAGGCTGCTGAAGGACCTCATGCGGGACAAGGAGATCGGCCGACGGTTCGTGCTGATCGCCCCGGACGAGTACCGCACCTTCGGCATGGACTCGTTCTTCCCGAGCGCGAAAATCTACAACCCGCTCGGCCAGCAGTACGAATCGGTCGACCGGGACCTGCTGCTCGCCTACAAGGAGTCCCCGACCGGCCAGATGCTGCACGACGGCATCTCCGAGGCGGGCTGCACGGCGTCACTGATTGCGGCCGGGTCGGCGTACGCCACGCACGGCGAGCCGCTGATCCCGGTGTACGTCTTCTACTCGATGTTCGGCTTTCAGCGCACCGGTGACCAGTTCTGGCAGATGGCCGACCAGCTCTCGCGCGGTTTCGCCCTCGGTGCGACCGCGGGCCGTACGACTCTGACCGGTGAGGGCCTCCAGCACGCGGACGGCCACTCGCAGCTCCTGGCCTCGACCAACCCGGGATGCGTGGCCTACGACCCGGCCTACGCGTACGAGATCGCCCATATCGTGCAGGACGGTCTGCGGCGGATGTACGGCTCCTCGCCGGAGCACCCGCACGGCGAGGACGTCTTCTACTACCTGACCGTCTACAACGAGCCGATCCGGCAGCCGGCCGAGCCGGCCGGCGTGGACGTCGAGGGCATCCTCAAGGGCATCCACCGGATCTCCGAGGGCACCTCGGGCACCGTCCGGGCGCAGATCATGGCCTCCGGCGTGTCCGTGCCCTGGGCACTGGAGGCGCAGCAGCTCCTCGCCGAGGACTGGAACGTCCGTGCGGACGTCTGGTCGGCGACCTCCTGGAACCAGCTGCGACGCGAGGCCGTGGACTGCGAGGAGCACAATCTGCTGCACCCCGAGGAGGAGCAGCGGGTGCCGTACGTGACGCAGAAGCTGGGCAGTGCCGAGGGTCCGTTCGTCGCCGTGTCCGACTGGATGCGATCCGTTCCCGACCAGATCGCGCGCTGGGTGCCCGGCTCCTACCAGTCGCTGGGCGCGGACGGCTTCGGCTTCGCGGACACGCGGGGCGCGGCCCGCCGCTTCTTCCACATCGACGCGCAGTCGATCGTGGTGGCGGTCCTCGCCGAACTGGCCAGCTCGGGCAAGATCGACCGCTCGGTGCTCAAGCAGGCGATCGACCGCTACCAGCTGCTCGACGTGACGGCCGCCGACCCGGGAGCGGCGGGCGGCGACGCGTAACCCCCCCCCGCATCGCCCGGCCGCGGTGGCCGAGGGGCGGCGAGGCCGGCGGCCTCGCCGCCCCTGCGCGTTCCTTACGATGCGGGCATGGAGGAACGAACGGCACAGGCCCGATGGGAGCGGCGCACCCAGCCACCTCTGCTGGCGCTCGCGGTGGGGTTCGCCGTCGCCTACGCCGTGCCGATCGTGGACGGCTCGGCGAGCCGGTCGCTGACCGTCGCGTGCACGGTGACCGAGTGGGTGGTGTGGGGAGCGTTCGCCGCGGACTATCTCGTGCGGCTCGCGATCGCGCCGCGCCGCAAGGAGTTCGTCCGCACCCACTGGCTCGACCTGTGCGCCGTGGTGCTGCCCCTGCTCCAGCCGCTGCGGCTGCTGCGGCTGGTGTCGACGCTGATGCTGGTGGGGCGGCGCGCGCGGATAGCCTCCCGGATCCGGCTGACGACGTATGTCGCCGGAGCGGTCGTCGGACTGCTGATGTTCGGGTCACTGGCCGTGCTCTCGGTGGAGCGGGACTCGCCGCACGGGAACATCAAGACACTGGGCGACGCGGTGTGGTGGTCGTTCACCACGATGACGACCGTGGGCTACGGCGATCACGCACCGACCACCGGCCTCGGGCGCATGCTCGCCGTAGGCCTGATGCTCTCCGGCATCGCGCTGCTCGGTGTGGTGACCGCGAACATCGCGACCTGGTTCATCGCGCGGTTCGAGAAGGACGACGTGGAGGAGCGCCGGCAGACGGCGGCGATCGAGGCGCTGACCGAGGAGGTACGGGCGCTCAGGGCCGAGGTGGCCGCGCTGTCCGGTCCGTCCGTGCCGCTCCCGCTCGCCCCCGAGGAAGCGGGGCCCCGGCCGTAGCCGGGGCCCGACGCTCGCTCTCCAGGATCAGAGCAGTCCGTTCCCGGGGGTCGCGGTTCCGGCCAGCCAGACGATCGCCAGCAGTGTGTCGATCGCGCCGAGGACCAGGGCCACCAGAGCCGGAATCGAGCGGCTGCCCGCCCAGCTTCGGCCCATCGCGAGCCATCCGCACACGGCCGCGACCGGTCCCAGAACGATGCCGAGGGCGAAGAAGCCCGCGACAGCGCAGATGACTCCTATGATCCCGAGCGTCGCGCGATCCGGCCCGGTCCGCGACCACGTCCGGCCGCGTGAGCGGGGGTACCTGCGCGTGCCGTTCCCGAAGCCCGCCATCATCAACTCCTCGAACTCATCGGTCAGTTCGGGCGTGATGAGCGGGTACCCCGGTTTCCCGCGGCAAGTCCTGCCGGCACGCGGCTCCCGCCGGCGGCGCGCCGCGGTCCGACCGGCCGCCCGGTCGCACGGCGGCGGACGGACCCACTGTGACCTGCGACGTCCGCCGGACGGGAGGGATCCGAGCGCCTTCGTCCCGACGGACGAACGCGCTCGGATCCGCGTCAGATGTGCGCGGCCCCCGCGCCCGCCTCCGCGTTCTCGCCGCGCTTGGTGAGCAGCGCGACCAGCACCGCGACCGTCGCGACACCCGCCGCGACCAGACAGGCCAGGCTCATGCCGGAGATGAACGTGTCGTGCGCGACCGCGGTGATCTTCTGGGCGATGGCGGCCGGGGTGTCCGGGGTCACCGGGGCCACGCCCACCTGCACCGCCTCGGAGGCCTGGCCGAGCTGCGGCCCGGTCAGCGGCGGAAGTCCGGCGTCCGTCCAGTTGCCCGCGAGGTCGTTGTCGACCTTGGAGGCCATCACGGCGCCCAGCACCGCGGTGCCGAGGCTGCCGCCGATCTGCATCGCGGCCTGCTGCAGTCCGCCGGCGACACCGGAGAGCTCCATGGGCGCGTTGCCGACGATGACCTCGGTGGCGCCGACCATGACGGGCGCGAGTCCGAGACCGAGCAGCGCGAACCAGATCGACATGACGCCGCTGCCCGTTCCGGCCTCCAGCGTCGACATCCCGTACATCGCGATCGCGGTGGCGGCCATGCCTCCGGCCAGCGGGATGCGCGGGCCCAGCTTGGTGATCGCGGCACCCGCGAGCGGGGAGCCGACGATCATCATGCCGGTCAGCGGGAGCAGGTGCATACCCGCGTCGACCGGGCTCATGCCGTGCACGTTCTGCAGGTAGAAGGTGACGAAGAACAGGCCGCCCATGAAGGCGATCGCCATGAGGACCATGAGCACGACACCCGCGGACAGCGGCACCGAGCGGAACAGTCCCAGCGGGATCAGCGGCTCCTTCACTCGCTTCTCCCACACGGAGAAGAGGACGAAGCCCAGCACGGACGCGCCGATGAACAGCCAGGTCTTGCCGTCGCTCCAGCCCCAGGCCGGCGCCTTGATGAGCGCCCAGACCAGGCAGAACATGGCGCCGGACAGCAGGGCGATACCGAGCAGGTCGAAGGAGCGCGGGGCGTTCTTCGCACGGTGGTCGGTGAGGATCAGCAGGCCGAGGACGAGCGCGAGCGCGCCGACGGGCACGTTGATGAAGAAGACCGACTGCCAGCTGACGTGCTGGACGAGCAGACCGCCGAGGATCGGGCCGCCCGCGGTGGAGGCGCCGATGACCATGCCCCAGATGCCGATCGCCATGTTCAGCTTCTCGGCCGGGAAGGTGGCCCGCAGCAGACCGAGCGCGGCGGGCATCAGCAGCGCGCCGAACAGACCCTGGAAGACGCGGAAGGTCACCACGAGGGCGATGCTGTCGGACAGGCCGATCGCGCCGGAGGCGGCCGCGAAGCCGACCACACCGATCAGGAAGGTCTGCCGGTGGCCGAAGCGGTCACCGAGCTTGCCCGCGGTGATCAGGGTGACCGCGAGGGCGAGGAAGTAGGCGTTGGTGATCCACTGGACGTCGGAGAAGCTGGCTCCGAGGTCCTTGGCGATGGCCGGGTTCGCGATGGCCACGATGGTGCCGTCGAGGGCCACCATCATGACGCCGACCGCCACGGTGATCAGGGTGAACCACGGGTGTCCGCGCAGTCCGCGGTCAGGCGCCCGCTCCGCCGGGACCGTCGGTGCCCCGGCCGTCTTGTCCCCCGGTTCCGTCGCATCGACGGTGGTCTGACTAGTCATATGGTGGAGGTTAGTGACAGCCGCTGACAATTGACAAACCAATTCACAAGTCGGTAACTGTCACGCTACTCGCGGCTTGACCCAACCGGGCCGTACGACCAGAAAGAGGACCGATGGAGACGGCGTCGCGACCAGGATTGCGTGAGCGCAAGAAACAACGCATCCGTGACGCGCTGCTTCGCGCCGCTCTGGAGCTGTTCCTCACCCAGGGGTACGAACGGACGACGGTCGACGAGATCACTGCGGCCGTGGACGTCTCCCAGCGCACCTTCTTCCGTTACTACGCCGGGAAGGAGGAGGCCGTCTTCTTCACCCACTCCGTCGCCGCGTCGCACTTCGTCGACGCGGTGCGGGCGCGCCCCCGGGACGAGGCCCCGCTGGAAGCGCTGCGACAGGCGGTTCTGCAGGGCTGGGACGGCATCGGGGAGACCATCGAGCGGATCATCCCGGTCGAACTCCACCTGCGCACCTACCAGTTGATCGAGTCGACGCCCGCCCTCTTCGCCACCCACCTGCGCCGTTCGGCCGAGGTGGAGGAGGAGATCGCACGCGTGATCGCCGAACGCGAGGGCCTCGACGTGGACACGGACCCCCGACCTCGTGTCGCGGTGGCCGTGTTCGGCGGGGTGATGCGCGTCACCGAGCGGCTGTGGGGCACGGGCGAGGACATCAGCGTCGCCGCGATCCACCAGCTGACGGTCTCGCACCTGGACGCCGTGCGCCCGGCGCTGGCGGAGAAGTGGCGCACGGACGGCGTGGACGACACCTCCGCCGCCGTCAACTGAATTCCCGGCGTCCGGGGGCCGGACACGGCCGACGGAGTGAAGCTGCGGCCACGTGGAGTGTCAAGTGACGCGCGCCTCATCGACCCAGCGTGACGATCGGACGTAAGACCCATCCGTTTTGCCGTAATTGGCGCCACAGAAACGTGAGACGCATCACTCGGTTAACGCGAGACACTCCCGTTCTCCTAGTGTGTCCTCCCAGTGACTTCCTTCGACACCTCCCCGCAACTCAACGTCTGGCGCGCGCTGCTCGCTCTGGCCGTTGTCTTCGTGATGCTCGCGACGACCGGCTGGACCGCCGTTCGCAACCACCGAGGTCCCACGCCGCTCCAGGAGTCACGCTCGGCGTGGGAGCACGGGACGATCGCCGGACGCAAACTGCCGGACGCCGACGCGTCTCCGCACCGGATCACGCACTTCTTCTCCTCGCTCGGCGCCCAGCAGCGCTCCCGGCTCGTCCACCGCTTCCCACTCGCGGTCGGCAACATGAACGGGGCGCCGGTACGTCTGCGCTACGCGGCCAACCGCATCGCCCTCGACCAGCAGCGCAAGGTCGAGCGGGCGCGGATGCACGACGACCGGCTGTCGGCCGTCGGCCAGCGCGAGGCGGGCCGGCTCATGCACCGCTTCGAGGCGCTGATGCGGACGGACCGGCAGATCCTCGCCTTCGATCCGGAGGGTTCGGGGCGCGTGGCGGAGGTGCTCGGAAACCTGGACCGCGCCCAGCGGATCTCCGTCGTCGTCCCCGGTGTCGACACCGACCTGCTCACCTTCCAGCGCACCTTCCGCTCGTACTCGGCGCCGGTCGGCATGGCCAAGTCGCTCTACGCGGCCGAGCGGAAGGCCGGTCCCCTGACCCGTACGGCCGTGATCGCCTGGGCCGACTACACCGCGCCCAGCGGTCTCGGGGTGGAGGCGGCGACGGCGATGCGCGCCGAGGAGGGGGCCGTCCGGCTCAACGCCCTCGTCCGCGCCCTGCCCGGCCGCTCCCCCGTCCAGCTGTACTGCCACAGCTACGGCTCGGTGGTGTGCGGCGTGGCTGCGCACACGCTGCCGTCCCGGGTGTCCGACCTGGCGGTGGCGGGCAGCCCCGGCATGCGCACCGGTACCGCCGCCGGTCTGCGGACCCCCGCCCGGGTGTGGGCGATGCGGGACGCCGACGACTGGATCCAGGACGTGCCCTATCTGGAGGTGGGCGGCATCGGCCACGGCGCCGACCCGGTCTCCCGTGCCTTCGGGGCGAGGGTGCTGTCGGCGCAGGGGGCGAAGGGCCATGCCGGATACTTCGCGCCCGGCACCGAGAGCCTGCGCAACTTCGCCGAGATCGGCGTCGGCGCATATCGCGCGGTGCACTGCGTCCACAACGATGACGTCTGCCGGGCGGATCTGCCCGGCACGGCGTCGGCCGGACGCGCGTAGAAAAACAGGAATTGCGGTCCGCCAGGGGAGGCGACGGAGGAGCACGTGCCGCATACGATGAGCCGCATGGGTGACGTACTGGCCGGATTTCATGCCGCCTGGGAGTTCGAGTCCGACTCCGTGCTCATCCGCTTCGAACGGGGTATTCGCACACCGAAGCTGTTCCAGACGCTCGGTGAACGCCATGTCCCCCTGGAGGCGATCACGGGGGTCACACTGACTCAGGGCAAGCGCGGGACCGTGGTCCTGCACGCGGTGCCCAGGCCCGGGGCGGACCCGCTGATGGAGGCGGCGGCGGGACAGCTGAAGGAGTCCTCCGACCCGTATCGGCTGGTTCTGCCCGCCGACCGCGAGACCCTCGCCGAGTACTACGCCGACGAGCTGCGTGCACGGCTGAGCGGGGACGGTCAGCCGGCCGAGCGGTTCCTGGTCGACCCGCCCAAGGCACCCGTGCAGTTCAAGGCGTACGACGGCAAGGCTTCCTTCGACGGCACGTCGGTGTCCTTCCGCTGGTTCTGGACGGGCGCGTCGTCCGCCAAGTGGAAGGCCGGCGACCAGAATTTCCCGGTCACCGGCCTCGGCGGCGTCGAGTGGCGCTCCCCCGAGGTCTTCGAGGGCCATCTGCGGCTGCTGCAGCGTGATCCCGCCGGCGGCGCACAGCCGGCCCAGCCGGACCAGGACCCGGCGGCCGTGGTCTTCGGCCTCGGCTACGGCCCCGTGCACGAGTCGTTGCCGTTCGCCGCGTCCGTGCTCGCCGCCGTCCGTGCCGCGGGCTCGGGTCCGGTGGCGGTCCCGGTCGCGCGGCGCGACCCGGCGGACATCGCCGAACGGATCCGCCATCTTGGGGAACTTCACAAGGCCGGGCTCGTGACGGACGAGGAGTTCTCCATGAAGAAGGCGGAGTTGCTGGCGGAACTCTAGGGCCGCGGGGTCCTCTGCTCCCGGCCGGCCGAGGAGAACGTCATGTCCGGGTAGCGGTCGCCCGCGACCTTCGCGGCGATCGGTTCCAGGAGGCCCAGTTCGTCGGCGGTCAGCACGACGCGGGTCGCGTCCACGTTCTCCTCGACGCGAGTGCGCCTGGTGGTGCCCGGGATCGGGACCACCGGGAGCCCGTGCACCGCCGCCTGCTGCTGGACCCAGGCCAGGGCGATCTGCGCGGGCGAGGCGCCGTGCGCCTCGGCGACGGTCCGGATCGGCTCGAGCAACGCCACGTTGGCGGCCGCGTTCTCCCCCGTGAAGCGGGGCATCGTACGGCGGAAGTCCTGGTCCGTGAGGTCGGTGTCGGCGTTGGAGAAGGAACCGGCGAGGAAGCCGCGCCCCAGCGGCGAGTACGGCACCAGGGTCACGCCGAGCGCCTTGGCCGCGGGCAACACGTTCGCCTCGATGTCCCGGCTGAACAACGACCACTCCGACTGCACGGCGGCGATCGGATGGACCGCGTGGGCCGCGCGCAGTTCACCGGCCGTGACCTCGCTCAGCCCGAGGTACCTGACCTTCCCCTCGCGCACCAGCTCCGCCATGGTGCCGGCGGTCTCCTCGATCGCAACGGTCACATCGCGCCGGTGCATGTAATAGAGGTCGATCACCTCGACGTCCAGTCGCTCGAGGCTCGCCTCGACGCACTGGCGGATGTACTGCGGGTCGTTGCGGATGATCCGCTTGTACGGCTCGTCCGGCGAGGAGGAGATCCCGAACTTCGTGGCGATGACCACTTCGTCGCGGTGCCGCTTGAAGAAGGGCGACAGGAACTTCTCGTTCTCCCCCGCTCCGTAGGCGTCCGCCGTGTCGAAAAGCGTGACGCCCAACTCCAGCGCCCGTTCCAGGGTGGCGCGCGCCTCCCCGGCGTCCGAGGGACCGTAGGCCCAGCTCATGCCCATGCAGCCGAGGCCCTGCACCCCCACCTGCGGCCCGTCAGCGCCGAGCCGCGCCTTCGCGATCCCGCTGTCCGTCATCGGGGCCTCTCCGACGCCAGGGCACGTCCGGCGTCCCCATAGAAGTCGATCTTCCGGTCGAGCACCGCGAGGGTGTCCCGGAGCTCCGCGATCCGTGCGAGCACGTCCCTGCGGGTCGCCTCCAGGAGTTCGTAGCGCTCGCCGTACGTGTGGTCGCCGGCGCGCACCAGCTCCGCGTAGCGCACCATGTCGGCCACGGGCATACCGGTGAGCCGCAGTTTGCCGACGAGGTCGAGCCAGTCCAGGTCGGCGTTGCAGTAGCGGCGCTGGCCCGTGTGCGAGCGGTCGACATGCGGCATGAGCCCGATCCGCTCGTACCAGCGCAGGGTGTGCGCGGTCAGTCCGGTGAAGGCGACGACCTCGCTGATGGTGTAGCTGTCCTGCCCGTCGGGACGGGGATGCCTCCCGGGCGGTACGGAGCAGATGTCGGTCCCGTTGTCGGCCGCCTCGGTCAAGGTTTCCATCACCGTCATGAACCCCACGCTAAAACCTTGGAGTGCACTCCAGGCAAGCGGAACAAGGGGAAAATGCCGAGCCCCGTCGGCCGGGTGCAACTAGCGTGCGCCCCATGAGTCTCGTACGCCGGGCCGTGCCCGAGGACGCCGAAGAACTGCTGCGACTGCGCCAGGTGATGATCGATTCGGTCTTCTCCACCGACTCCTCCACACACTGGCACAAGGAGTCCCTGCCCACCGTGCGCCACCGGCTCGAGGACCCGGAGGGCGGTTTTGTCGCGTTCGTGATCGACCATCCCGAGCGGCCGGGGGCGCTGGCCGCGCTGGTGGCCGGGACCGTCGAGTACCGGATCGGCCGACTGGGCAATCCCCACGGGCTGGTCGGGCACGTCTTCAGCGTCGCCACCGACCCGGACGCGCGCCGCCGGGGCTATGCACGCGCCTGCATGGAGACGCTGCTGGACTGGTTCCGCGCGCAGGACGTGCGCCAGGTCGACCTGAACGCCTCCGCCGAGGCCGAACCCCTCTATGCGTCGCTGGGCTTCGTCCGCAAGCCGGACCCCTCGATGCGGCTGCAGCTGGGAAGCGCATAGTGTCGGAGGCATGTCCCTGCAGAGTCTGGCGCTGATCGAGAACTGGCCCGTCCCCAACGCCGCCGCGGCGGTCGTCCGCGCGGACGGCACCGTGCTCGGCACGCACGGCCCGGTCGACCACCGCTTCCCGCTGGCCTCGGTCACCAAGCCGCTCGCCGCGTACGCCGTGCTCGTGGCGTACGAGGAGGGGGCGGTCGAGCTGGACGAGGCCGCCGGGCCGCCCGGCGCCACGGTCCGGCACCTCCTCGCGCACACCTCCGGGCTGGCGTTCGACGAACACCGCGTCACGTCCGCACCCGGGGAGCGGCGGCTGTACTCGAACGCCGGGTTCGAGGTGCTGGGCGATCATGTGGCGAAGGCGACGGACATCCGGTTCTTCGAGTACGTGCGCCAGGCTCTCCTCGAGCCGCTCGGCATGGACTCGACGAGCCTCGACGGCTCCCCGGCCAAGGACGGTGTCTCGACGGTCGCCGACCTCGTACGGTTCGCGGCCGAGGTGCAGGCGCCCCGGCTGCTGGACCCGCGGACGGTGGCGGAGGCGATGACGGTGCAGTACCCGGGCACAAAGGGCGTGCTGCCGGGGTACGGGCACCAGAACCCCAACGACTGGGGGCTCGGCTTCGAGATCCGGGACTCCAAATCGCCGCACTGGACGGGTGGTTCGTCCTCGCCGCGGACGTTCGGTCACTTCGGGCAGTCGGGCACGTTCCTGTGGATCGACCCGGACGCCGGCGCGGCGTGCGTGGCGCTGACGGACCGTGCGTTCGGACCGTGGGCCGCCGAGGCGTGGACGCCGTTCACGGACGCGGTGCTGGCGGAACTGCGGGGCTGAGGCGCCCGGCTACCCCGCCAACTCCCAGACCAGCAGCTCCGCCTCCGTCAGGCCCACGGCCTCCATGTCCTTCGCGTCCGTGATCCGCGCCGCGTCGCCCGATCCCAACTCCGCTCCGCCCAGGTGCACTTCACCGCGCACCACATGGACGTAGGCGTACGCCGCATCCGGCACCGCGGTGCGCTCCCCCTTTCCGAGGCGGCGTACATGGAGCATCGCTCCCGCCTGGGGGACCGCGTACGGCGTGGAGTCCGCGATGCCGTGGACCACCTCGTACGCGGGCTCACCGCCCGGCTCCAGGGGCGCCAGCCACATCTGGACGAAGACGAGCGGGACGTCGGCGTCGTTGCGCTCCACATGGCGCACACCGCCCGCCGAACTCAGCCGCTGGACGTCTCCGGGCCGGACGACCGAAGCGTGGCCGGTCGAGTCGCGATGGGTCAGGACGCCCTCCACCACCCATGTGACGATCTCGGTGTGGCTGTGCGGGTGCTCGTCGAAGCCCGCCCCGGGCGCGAGCCGCTCCTCGTTGCAGGCGATCACGGCGCCGAAGCGGAGGTTGTCGGGGTCGTAGTGCGGACCGAAGCTGAAGGCGTGCAGGGACTCGATCCCGGCGACCGGGTCCCCTCCCCGGTAGCGCTCGCCGGAGCGCCGTACGTCCATCACGGCAACCACCGTAGTCCCGTCCTTCCCGCCCTCCTGGACCCCCACCGCACGCTCCCGGCCCGATAAGGCAGTCTTGTCCCCGTGCCCGAACCCGAAGCCAGCCACGCAGACCACACGGTACGTTCCGTCCATCCCCACGCCGCGACCCTGAAGCGGCTGGAGAAGTCCTCCGGAAGCCTCGCCGCGCAGGCCATCGCACGCATGGACGAGACCCTGCCGTGGTACCGGGCCATGCCGCCGGAGAACCGCTCCTGGATCGGTCTCGTGGCCCAGGCGGGCATCGCCGCCTTCACCGAGTGGTTCCGGCACCCGGACGCGCCCCAGGCGATCTCCACCGACGTCTTCGGCACCGCGCCGCGCGAACTGACGCGCGCCATCACCCTCCGGCAGACCGTGGAGATGGTGCGGACCACCATCGAGGTCATGGAGTCCGCCATCGACGAGGTGGCCGCTCCGGGCGACGAGTCCGTGCTGCGCGAGGCGCTCCTCGTGTACGCCCGCGAGATCGCCTTCGCCACCGCCCAGGTCTACGCGCAGGCCGCCGAGGCACGCGGTGCCTGGGACGCCCGGCTCGAGTCACTGGTCGTCAACGCCGTGCTCAGCGGCGAGGCCGACGAGGGAGCCGTCAGCCGGGCCGCGGCGCTCGGCTGGAATTCGCCCGAACATGTGTGTGTGGTGCTGGGAACGGCGCCCGACGGTGACAGCGAGTTGACGGTCGAGGCCATCCGGCGGGCCGCACGGCACGCCAAGCTCCAGGTCCTCACGGGGGTACTGGGCGACCGGCTCGTGGTGATCGCCGGCGGCAGCGACAACCCGCTCGCCGTAGCCAGGTCACTGATCGGCCCATTCGCCGCCGGGCCCGTGGTCGCCGGCCCCGTCGTACCCGATCTGCTCGCCGCCACCCGCTCCGCGCAGGCCGCCGCCGCGGGCCTCAAGGCGTGTTCCGCCTGGCAGGACGCACCGCGCCCGGTACTGGCGGACGACCTGCTCCCGGAGCGCGCGATCGCGGGTGACCCCAGTGCCCGCGAGCAACTGGTGGAGGAGATCTACAGACCGCTGGAGGAGGCGGGCTCCGCGCTTCTGGAGACCCTCAGCGTCTATCTCGAGCAGGCGTCGAGTCTCGAGGGTGCCGCCCGAATGCTGTTCGTTCACCCGAACACCGTGCGCTACCGGCTCCGACGTGTGACTGACGTCACCGGTTGGTCGCCCTCTGATGTACGCTCCGCGTTCACGTTGCGGATCGCGCTGATCCTGGGACGGCTCACCGAGGGGGATCAGCAGACCTAGTCTTTTGTCGGGGGCCCACAAAACCCCCTGCTGTTCTTCGTCCCTGTCCCCACGGGCGGCCGTGGCCGTCTCCAAGAGAGAGTGTGAGAGTGCTCGTACTCGTCGCTCCCGGCCAGGGCGCCCAGACGCCCGGCTTCCTGACTCCCTGGCTCGAACTGCCCGGTGCCGCCGACCGTATCGCCGCGTGGTCGGACGCCATCGGGCTCGACCTCACCCACTACGGCACCCAGGCCGACGCCGATGCCATCCGCGACACCGCCGTGGCCCAGCCGCTGCTGGTCGCCGCCGGTCTGCTGTCCGCCGCGGCACTCGGTGACACGGTCCCCGGTGCCGTCGCGGGCCACAGCGTCGGAGAGATCACCGCCGCCGTCCTCGCGGGCGTTCTCGACGAGACGGCGGCCCTGACGCTGGTGCGCCGGCGAGGGCTGGCCATGGCCGAGGCCGCCGCCATCACGCCCACGGGCATGTCGGCGCTGCTCGGTGGCGAACCCACGACCACGATCCCGCACCTGGAGGGCCTGGGCCTGACCCCGGCGAACGTGAACGGTGCCGGACAGATCGTCGCCGCCGGAACCCTGGAGCAGCTCGCCGCCCTGGAGGCGGACAAGCCCGAAGGTGTACGGCGCGTCGTTCCGCTGAAGGTGGCGGGTGCGTTCCACACCCACCACATGGCGCCCGCCGTCGACGCGCTCGCCCGGGCCGCCGAGGCGCTCACGCCCGCCGCGCCGCGGGTCGCGTACGTCTCGAACAAGGACGGACAGGTCGTCGACACCGGGTCCGAGGTGCTCCAGCGCCTGGTCGGCCAGGTCGCCAACCCGGTCCGCTGGGACCTGTGCATGGAGACGTTCGAGAAGCTGGGCGTGACCGCGATGATCGAGGTGTGCCCCGGCGGCACCCTGACCGGCATCGCCAAGCGCGCGCTTCCGGGCGTCGCGACCCTGGCCCTGAAGACCCCCGACGACCTCGACGCGGCGCGCGACCTCGTAGCCGAGCACAGCGCCTGATTAGGAGCCCCAGAGCATGTCGAAGATCAAGGCACGTAAGGGCGCTCCGTACGCGCGCATCCTCGGAGTGGGCGGCTACCGCCCGGTCCGGGTCGTGCCCAACGAGGTGATCCTGGAGAAGATCGACTCCTCCGACGAGTGGATCCGCTCCCGCTCCGGCATCGAGACCCGCCACTGGGCGAACGACGAGGAGACCGTCGCCGCGATGTCGGTCGAGGCGTCCGGCAAGGCGATCGCCGACGCAGGGATCGCCGCCGAGCAGATCGGCGCGGTCGTCGTCTCCACCGTCTCGCACTTCAGCCAGACCCCGGCGATCGCGACCGAGATCGCCGACAGGCTCGGTACGGACAAGGCCGCCGCCTTCGACATCTCGGCCGGCTGCGCGGGCTTCGGCTACGGCCTCACGCTCGCCAAGGGCATGATCGTCGAGGGATCCGCGGAGTATGTCCTCGTCATCGGCGTGGAGCGGCTCTCCGACCTGACGGACCTCGAGGACCGTGCCACCGCCTTCCTGTTCGGCGACGGCGCCGGCGCGGTCGTCGTCGGCCCGGCGCAGGAGCCGCACATCGGCCCGACCGTCTGGGGCTCGGAGGGCGACAAGTCCGAGACGATCAAGCAGACCGTGTCGTGGAACGAGTTCAGGCTCGGCGATGTCTCCAAGCTCCCGGTCGACAGCGAGGGCAACGTCAAGTTCCCCGCGATCACCCAGGAGGGTCAGGCGGTCTTCCGCTGGGCCGTGTTCGAGATGGCGAAGGTCGCCCAGCAGGCGCTGGACGCGGCCGGGATCACCGCGGACGACCTGGACGTCTTCATCCCGCACCAGGCCAACGTGCGGATCATCGACTCGATGGTGAAGACTCTCAAGCTGCCGGAGCACGTCACGGTCGCCCGCGACGTGCGTACGACCGGCAACACCTCGGCCGCCTCGATCCCGCTCGCGATGGAGCGGCTCCTGGCGACCGGCGAGGCGAAGAGCGGCGACACCGCGCTCGTCATCGGCTTCGGGGCGGGTCTCGTGTACGCAGCGACGGTCGTTACCCTCCCCTAGGCACTCCGTGCCGGATCATGCGGTCCGGCACGGGAACTGCACACCCCTGCCGCTGACGCGGCGGGCGCCACACCCTCTGGATACATACGAAGGAGCGCCTGACATGGCCGCCACCCAGGAAGAGATCGTCGCCGGTCTCGCCGAGATCGTGAACGAGATCGCCGGGATCCCCACCGAGGACGTCCAGCTGGACAAGTCCTTCACCGACGACCTGGACGTCGACTCGCTGTCCATGGTCGAGGTCGTCGTCGCCGCCGAGGAGCGCTTCGATGTGAAGATCCCCGACGACGACGTCAAGAACCTCAAGACCGTCGGTGACGCCGCCGAGTACATCCTCAAGCACCAGGCCTGATCAACCGATCACCTGGGCAGACGACAGCCCGATGACGGGCTGCGGCCTGTCCAGCGGGCCGTTGCCCCGCCACCCGGCGGTGGCGCCGCCGAATCCTCGTATACGTTGGAGAAAGAATTCCCGTGAGCTCGACCAATCGCACCGTGGTCGTCACCGGTATCGGCGCAACCACACCGCTGGGTGGCGACGCGGCCTCTACCTGGGAGAGCCTGGTCGCCGGCAAGTCCGGTGTCCGCCTCCTCGAGCATGAGTGGGCCGCCGAGCAGGCGGTCCGCATCGCCGCCGAGATCGCCGTGGAGCCGTCCGAGGTCATCCCGCGTCCCCAGGCCCGTCGCCTGGACCGCTCGGCGCAGTTCGCGCTGATCGCCGCCAAGGAGGCGTGGGCGGACGCCGGTTTCACCGACAAGGCCGGTGAGGACCCCGCCGTCGACCCCGACCGCCTCGGCGCGGTCATCGCCTCCGGCATCGGCGGTGTGACGACCCTGCTCGACCAGTACGACGTGCTGAAGGAGAAGGGCGTTCGCCGGGTCTCCCCGCACACCGTGCCGATGCTGATGCCGAACGGCCCGTCCGCCAACGTGGGCCTCGCCGTGGGCGCCCGGGCCGGCGTGCACACCCCGGTCTCCGCCTGCGCGTCGGGCGCCGAGGCCATCGGCTACGCCATCGAGATGATCCGCACCGGCCGCGCCGACGTCGTCGTCGCCGGCGGTACGGAGGCCGCGATCCACCCGCTGCCCATCGCCGCGTTCGGCAACATGATGGCGATGTCCA
>Ga0102590_1001782_pt1 | contig 29458 bp, 24 predicted proteins | sample AraplaMF_Col_mMF_FD_76859 | JGI IMG/M metagenome (GOLD analysis project Ga0102590, IMG submission 76859) | Arabidopsis root microbial communities from the University of North Carolina, USA - plate scrape MF_Col_mMF | ecosystem: Host-associated > Plants > Roots > Endosphere | place: USA... | reverse complement strand
CGGATAAGGACGAGGTTGGTTTGTTGCGCCCCTGCCAAGTCCCGACAGATCAATGCGTAAATAAGCATGTAGAAAGCTTTTGGGGAATATGTTTGGACGCGGGTTCGATTCCCGCCAACTCCACAAAAATTTGAGCCGCTGACGTTTCAGCGGCTTTTTTGTTCTAAATAAGGTACTTTCATCTCTTTTTAAGTTGCTGAATTTCAGGTAGTTTAACTCTTTCAATAACTTGCTTTTCAAAACTTCCAAATCGCTTCGTGCTGTGTGTTTGTGATCATTTTCGTGGAAATCATTATCATTGCCCAGCGAAAAATCCACCACTTTAATTATATTACTTATTTTATTATCAGGATAGAACCAAAATGAATCAATCTGTTCACAACAAACTTGTTTCCTTTATTTGGAGTGTGGCTGATGACTGTCTTCGTGATGTATATAATCGTGGCAAATACCGCGATGTGATCCTACCTATGGTTGTATTGCGTCGATTGGATGCCTTGCTGGAACCTACTAAGCAAGCAGTATGGAATGAAATGTCTTTTCAGAGGGATGAGGCAGGCTTTAAAGAATGGGATGAGGCTGGGTTGCGTGAGGCATCCGGATATGTATTTTACAATACCAGTGATTGGACGTTGCAGAGTATAAAAGAGACAGCTACCAATAGCCATCAATTGTTGGTCGGCAATTTTGAAGAATACCTCAATGGCTTTAGCATCAATGTAAAAGATATCATTGAAAGTTTCAAATTGCGAGCTCAGGTACGCCATATGGCGGCGAAAGATGTGCTACTGGATGTACTGGAAAAATTTACTTCTCCTTATATTAATCTTACACCTTTTGAAAAGACGGATCCGGATGGTCGTAAACTGCCAGCACTTTCCAATTTGGGTATGGGATATGTGTTTGAAGAACTGATCCGTAGATTCAATGAAGAAAATAATGAGGAAGCAGGTGAGCACTTTACACCCAGAGAAGTAATTGACCTAATGACACATCTCGTGTTTGAGCCTGTGAAAGACAAGCTTCCGCCTATAATGACCATTTACGACCCTGCTTGTGGTAGCGGAGGTATGCTAACTGAATCGCAGAACTTCATCAAGGATGAAGACGGTATTATCAAAGCTAAAGGTGATGTGTTACTGTATGGCAAAGAAATCAACGATGAGACTTATGCAATTTGCAAAAGTGACATGATGATCAAAGGCAATGACCCGCAGAACATCCGTCTCGGCAGTACCTTGAGTACTGATGAATTTGCCGGTAACCATTTCAACTTTATGCTCAGCAATCCTCCTTATGGAAAGAGCTGGGCTTCCGAGCAGAAGTACATAAAAGACGGTAAAGATGTTATAGACTACCGCTTTAAAGTTAAACTGAAAGACTATTGGGGTAATGTCGAAGAAGTGGATGCCACGCCTCGCTCTTCCGACGGACAGTTGCTGTTTTTGATGGAGATGGTGAGTAAGATGAAACCGCTAAGTCAAAGCCCAATAGGAAGCAGAATTGCAAGCGTCCACAATGGCAGTAGCCTGTTCACCGGAGATGCTGGTGGAGGTGAAAGCAATATACGTCGACAGATTATAGAGAACGACTGGCTGGAGGCTATTATACAATTGCCTAATAATTTGTTCTACAACACCGGGATTACTACCTATATCTGGTTACTAACTAACAATAAAGTGCCTCATCGCAAAGGGAAGGTCCAGTTGATTGATGCAGGGCAAAGCTTCCGAAAGCTACGCAAAAACCTTGGTAACAAGAATTGTGAGTTTGCACCGGAGCACATACGTGAGATCGTAGATGTATATGAAAAAATGCTCGTTCTGGAACGCAATGTAGATAATGCATTGGCCAGCCAGATATTTGACAATGCAGACTTTGGGTATTATAAAGTAACCATTGAACGACCTAAGCGACTGAAAGCACAATTTACTACCGAAAAAATTGCTGCCCTCCGGTTTGATAAAAGTCTGCGGGAACCTATGGAATGGGCATATGAGCAATTTGGGCAAGAAATATATAATGGCTTGGCTAAGTATGAGAAGGCGATCGTGGACTGGTGTGAGAAACAAGACTTGAACCTGAATGCTAAACAGCAAAAGGCACTTGTCAGTCCTATGCTATGGCAGAAAGGGTTAGACCTTATGGAAGCTGCTACCAGGCTGATGGCGGCAGTTGGGCAGGAAGAGTATAATGATTTTAATATATTCTGCAGTAATGTAGACGAGGCATTGAAAAAAGAAGAGCTGAAATTGTCGGTTGGTGAAAAAAATGCGATCCTCAATGCGGTGAGCTGGTATAGTGCTGATGCTGAAAAAGTGATCAAAGCTACTCAAAAACTCAATACCGATAAATTGGCAAAGCTGCTGGAACGTTTGGGTTGCAGTAAAGAAAGCCTGCCTCATTTTGGCTGGTATCCTACTGGCAAATCAGAGTATATTCAATATGAGGTGGAAAGCGATTTGAGAGATACCGAGAACGTGCCACTCAAAGACAGCATTTATCCCTATTTCGTAAAAGAGGTGCTTCCGCATGTTCCGGAGGCCTGGATTAACCTTGAGGCAACAAAAATAGGCTATGAAATAAGCTTCAATAAATATTTTTACCTCCACAAGCCGCTGCGCAGTATCGAAGAAATAACTGCTGATATATTAGCTTTGGAAAAAGAAAGTGACGGACTGATACATGAAATCCTCGATCTGTAATGTTGAGCACGAAAATACGGCAAACACTTTTTGACAGCATACCCAGTATATCAACGACGCCTGTTTAACTGCCTATTGCATTAACAGCAGTATCATGCTGGGTATATATTGGGAATTGGGCGCCGGATAGTAGGAGCGAGTAGCGAGGTAGGCAGAAAACACAATAGCAAGGCCACACTCAAAAATCTTTAGCGGCCAGATTGAATTGGATACATTATTGTCTTATAAGCCGTAACTGCAGCAATTAATGGAACATGACCCGTATAAAATTTGAATAGAATCATGACGACAACTACTGATGATATAAGAACCTATCCCGCTTATAAGCCGAGTGGTGTGGAATGGTTAGGGGATATACCGGAACACTGGGTAGTCAAGAATGCCAATTATATTTTTACAACAATCAACAAGCGTTCTATCAAGGGACGCGAAGTTCTGCTTACTGTTTCGGAGCACCATGGTGTAAAACTTCGCTCAGAGTCAAATGTAAACATGTTTATGGCTGAATCTTATGAAGGCTATAAAATGTGTTGCAAAGGAGACCTTGTTATAAATAGTTTGTGGGCTTGGAGTCGAGGCCTCGGGTTTTCAAACTATGATGGTATTGTAAGTACGGCATATAGTGTATATAGGCCTGATAAAATTGAGGTTGACAGTGATTATTTAAATTATTTGCTCCGAACAGACTTGTATGTTTCGAGGTATTTAATAGCTTCGAAAGGGATTTGGATATCTAGGCTACAACTATCTGATTGGTCTTTTTTAAGGATGCCTGTTTTGCTGCCCCCGTTTTCAGAACAAACTGTCATTGCTCAGTTTTTAGACAGCAAGACAGCCTTGATTGATAAAGCCATTGCCTTAAAAGAAACACAGATAGCCTTGCTTAAAGAGCATCGTCAAGCTGAAATAGACCAAGCTGCTACTAAAGGATTGAATCCTGATGTGCAAATGAAAGACAGCGGCGTTGATTGGATTGGCAAGATACCGGCGCATTGGGAAATGAAGAAGGCAAAATTTACCTTTAAAAAAATCGAGCAAGGTTGGTCTCCTCAATGTGATAATTATGTTGCAGAAATTGACGAGTGGGGAGTTCTCAAAGTTGGATGTGTTAATGGATTTGACTTTAATCCATTTGAGAATAAAGTTTTGCCAACAGATTTAAAGCCTAGACTAGAATATCAAATAAAGCAAGGAGATATTTTGATTAGTCGCGCCAACACTATCGATCTTGTTGGGAGTGCTGCTTTTGTTAAAGAAGTAAAACACAGACTTTTACTATGTGATAAGTTATATAGAGTTCACATAATCAAGGAAAAAATTGACCCAGAATTCTATATTTTTCTTTTGAAAACAAGCTACGCCCGTAGCCACATTGAAATTCATGCAAGTGGAGCCAGTCCAACTATGCAGAACATAGGTCAAGATTGTATAAAAAACATGCTTTTATTCCTGCCAGATATAGAAGAACAGAAAAATATAGTTTCTTACCTAAAGAGATTGGTTAAAAAAATATCAGTCTCAATCTCCTTAAAAGAGAAGGAAATTGAGAAAATAAAAGAGTACAAAGAAAGCTTAATCAACAGTTCGGTAACCGGCAAAATCAAAATCGCTTGAATGAGTTGAAACTAAAATACATAAATAAGCCCCTAATCTATACGATATGCCTAGCCAAACCAATGAACAAGTCCTGGAAGAAGCCATTGAGAAGCGCTTAACCGGCGCTATTTCAAAAAAAAGCAGCTCGGATGAAATCGCTGAAGATGCTTTTCATTACCGCGGTGGTCATGGCTTTTACATAGGACACCCCCATGAATTCAATGCTCGTTATGCCATTGATGAAGCTAGGCTTTGGCATTTTCTCCAAACAACACAGTCAGTGGAACTGAGCAAACTGCAAAAGCAAGTTGACTGGAAGCTAAAAATCCTTGGGCGCATAGACAGAATAATTAAGAAATATGGCATTCTACGCTTGCTTCGCAAGGGGCTGGAGGTAGATGATGCGCACTTTACTCTTTTTTATGTAGCACCTATGCCTGGTAGTAGCCAAAGCCTGAAAGATGCATTTGAAAGTAATGAATTCAGTGTGACACGACAGTTGCATTATTCACTTACAAATACCGCTGAGGCTATTGATATGGTGTTGTTCCTAAATGGTCTTCCATTGGCCACAATGGAACTGAAAAATCATTGGACGGGGCAGTCGGCTAAAGTGCATGGCCAGTACCAGTACAGAAAAGATAGAGATATTTCACAACCTCTTCTGCAATTTGGCCGTTGTATCGTGCACTTTGCCGTAGATACAGATGAGGTATATATGACTACCCGCCTGGCCGGAGCCGATACTATTTTCCTGCCCTTTAATATGGGGCACAATTATGGAAAAGGGAATCCGCCTAATTTATCCGGCCACCGTACGTCTTATTTATGGGAGCAGATACTTACCCGTACGAGTCTAGCAAATATTATTCAACATTTTGTACGTATAGATGGGAAAGATACAGAACCGCTCATCAAGAAGAATTTATACTTCCCCCGCTTTCATCAATTAGATGTAGTAAGAAGACTTGTGCAGGATGCCGCTGTTAAGGGCGTAGGTTGTAAATACCTTATTCAACATTCAGCTGGATCAGGTAAAAGCAATTCCATTACATGGGCTGCTTATCAGCTCATAGAGACTTATCCGCAAAGCCAATCAACACCAGGTTGCAAAGGTTTGAATAGGCCTTTATTTGATTCTGTTATTGTAGTGACAGATCGGCGCTTACTGGATAAGCAATTGCGCGAAAATATCAAAGAGTTTTCGGAGATTAAAAATATTGTAGCTCCTGCGCTGTCATCAAAAGAACTAAAAGAAGGCTTGGAGGCAGGGAAGCGCATTATTATTACCACCATTCAGAAGTTCCCTCATATTATAGATGGCATTGCCGATTTAAGTGATAAGAATTTCGCCGTCATCATCGACGAGGCACATAGTTCACAAAGTGGTATTGCTGCAGACAATATGAATCGGGTAATGGGCAATATTGCGACCCAAGATGAAAACGAAGAAGACGAGGAAGATATACAAGACAAGGTGCTTAGGGCAATGAATACACGAAAAATGCGTAACAACGCATCTTATTTTGCCTTTACTGCTACGCCTAAGAACGCTACTCTTGAGAAATTCGGAGTATTGCAGGAGGACGGCAAGTATAAGCCTTTTCACTTGTATTCAATGAAACAAGCTATTGAAGAGGGATTTATACTTGATGTGCTGGCTAACTATACTACATATCGCAGCTATTACGAAATAGAGAAATCAATTGAGGATAATCCGTTGTTTGAAACTGCCAAAGCGCAAAAGAAGCTAAAAGCTTTTGTGGAACGAAACCCGCACACTATTGCTACTAAAGCCGAGATCATGCTTGATCACTTTATTTCTAAAGTGTTCATGACCAAGAAATTGAAGGGGAAGGCAAAGGCTATGGTGGTTACGCAGCGTATCGAAAGCGCGATACGTTATTATTTTGCTTTGCAACAGCTATTAGAAGAAAAGGGAAATCCATTTCGTATTGCTGTCGCTTTTTCCGGAAAGAAAACGATCGGGGGGATCGAGTATACAGAAGAGACGATAAATCATTTTCCGGAAAGTCTGGATATCGCAAAGCCGAGTGATCCAGGATATATATCAGACAAAATTGCCCGCTACTTCAATATGGATGATTACCGCATATTGGTTGTGGCAAATAAGTATCTTACTGGCTTTGATCAGCCTAAGCTATGTGCAATGTACGTTGACAAGAAATTGGAAGATGTACTGGCTGTACAGGCGCTATCCCGATTGAATCGGTCCGCTGATAAGCTTGGAAAGAAAACTGAAGACCTTTTTGTGTTGGACTTTTTTAACAGTACCGAAGATATTAAGAAATCTTTCGATCCTTTCTATACAGCTACCTCATTAAGCAGAGCTACCGATGTTAATGTACTGCACGAGCTGAAAGCTCACTTGGATGATGTTGGCGTTTATGAGTGGGGCGAAGTCGAGACGTTTACAAATAAATATTTTGATAAGGCCGATGCCAATAGCATACTGAGCCCCATTATACAACTGGGAGAGGAACGATTTAACCATTTGCTAGGATTGGAAGACCGAGCCAAAGCTGATTTTAAGATTAAGGCTAAGCAATTTGTAAAAATTTATGGTCAAATGGCAGCCATCATACCATTCGAGGTACGCAACTGGGAATTATTATTTTGGTATCTGAAATTTCTGATACCAAAACTAATAGTTATAGATCCGACTGTTGATACACTGGATGAGTTGCTCAATTCCGTAGATCTTTCTACCTATGGTTTAGAAAGAGTAAAACTCAACGCGTCTATTGGATTGGATGAGAGTGAAGCGGAGTTGGAACCGCAAAACCCAAACCCCAGAGGTGCGCATGGCAATGGTGTAGAAGAAGATCCATTGGATAGTATCATTCGTAGTTTTAACGAAAGGCATTTCCATGGCTGGGAAGCTACTCCGGAAGAGCAACGTGTGAAGTTTGTAAGCCTCGCCCGCAAGATGCAGGATCATCCAGACTTTCAATCTAAAGTAATGGATAATCCTGACAGTCAAACGCAAGACATCGCCTTTAGGAAAATACTGGATGAGGTAATAGCACAACAGCGTAAAAAAGAACTAGATCTTTACCGGCTATATACAAAAGACGATGCATTCTATCAGGCATTTTTAGATACTATGAAACGTCTTTCTATGAAAAATGGGCGATGGTTGCAATGATTGAGTGATTTTACATTATTTTAAACATTTATATCGTGGCCAGAGGAATAACTATTTCTAACCACCTATCTAACGGTGATCCTGAAGGAGTGATCTTCTCCTATATGTCTAATTGGTCTGGGCAGGCTATAAAGATACCACGTAATCTTTTTGCGCAGTCTGGTTCATTGCCTGAATTGCAAAGGCCAGGCGTTTATTTCCTGCTTGGAGAAAGCTTGGAAAATCCTGACGATAAGCTTGTATATATTGGTGAGGCCAATAATCTATTCGAACGCGTAAGTTACCAGCTGAGAGATATCGAAAAGTCATTTGTGGAAACGATAGTTTGCTTTTGTTCCCAAACAGAAACTCTAACTGTTTCTCATACTAAGTATCTGGAGAAAAAGATTATCGGGCATGTAAGTAAATCATCATCTTATCGCATTACTAATAGAAAAGATGGTAATGCTATTAACCTTCCCCGGATGGTTCAAGATGAGATGGATACCTTTTTTGATAATATGCGTATCGTTCTGCCAACATTAGGATATTCTTTGTTGCATATTGAAAATACTTTGAGCATAGGAAAAGGAGCACCAAAATCTGACCTTTTTTCTCTGGACGTTGGAGGCCACAAGGCAAAAGCAAGGTTGGTTCCATCAGGTATTGAAGTGCAGAAAGGAAGTGAAATGAAGATAGAGGAAACGCCGAGCTTATCTGGCAGCTATTCCAATTTGAGAAAGACTTTATTACAGAACGAGATTATTAAGGCTCTTAACGGGAAATATATTTTTGTGGAAAATTATGAGTTTACCAGTCCCTCTACTGCAGCAGCGGTCATTCTGGGTTACTCAGTAAATGGCCGTGTAGCCTGGAAGAACGATCAGGGTAAATCATTGAAGGATTTAGAGGAAGAGATTTTAAATGAATAAAAGCAAGAATTATTTATAGTGATGTTATCTAAACTCAAATCAATTTTTCGTTGATTGATTAGCTAGGGCAAATACCTTACTTTCTTGTTCTCAGGCAGTTTTCTTATTATTGTGGAGACGATTAACAGTGAATCCCAAAAAAAACTACAAAATATCATTAGAGCAGCTTTCCTTGAAGGGTAGGGAGCTCCTTGCAAAGCAGTCAGAAACCTCATATGCCAAGGCTTTGGCACAGATCCAGTTATTAAAAAAGAATTCGAAAGTAGGGCAGTCCTCAAAGAAAGGCGGGCAGACTTCTTAATATTTTACCCCGCTAAATCCGTCCTTTGCTTCCCGCTATGCATTTATAATCAATATCTTCCGTGCTTAGGTTTATTTTTTCGAAAAATCCCGACCGTTTCCCCCGGCTCAATCGTCAAAAGATAAACTTAACAAAATGCAAAACCTAAAAGACAAAGTAGCCGTCGTATTTGCCGCATCCGGAGACATTGCAGGCACTGTTGCCCGATCATTTTCCCAACACGGAGCAAAAGTATATGTTACGGCCCGGAACCTCGATGCCGTTAATGCATTAGCCCAGGAGATTAAAGCCAATGGCGGCCATGCAGAAGCCGCCAAAGTAGACGCCTTGAATGAAACAGAAATCGACAACTTTTTAAAGCAGGTCGTATCAGACAACGGCAAGCTGGATGTTGTATTCAATGGCATCGGCCTCGGCTATGACGAGATGGGTGGGCGTCCACTCACCACAGAAGCAACATTTGAACAATTTATGGCTCCAATGGAAAAGATCTGTGGTTCTCAATTTCTTACTTCGAGAGTAGCAGCGAAGTACATGATGCAAACCCAATCTGAAGGGACTATCATACTGCTCACCGCTGCATTATCCAGGTCCAAACTGCCTAACCTGGCAGGTATCACTGCCGCCAGTGCCGCTATCGAAGGCTTGACCCGGGTAATGGCTGCTGAATGGGGAAGTGCTGGCATCAAGGTGAGCTGCATTTGTGCAGGCGCCATCATGGAAACAAAGCGGATCTCCGGATGGATAAACGCAGCCGCACAACAGTACGGAATGCCTTCAGAGCAGCTAGTTGCACAATACAAGGCTTTCGACATATTAAAGACAAGCCCGACTCTGAAACAAATTGGTGAAACAGCAGCCTTCCTCGCTTCTGAAACAGGAGTAGTTTTCAACAGCCATATAGTCGACGTGGATTGCGGTAAGCTGAACATTTTATAGTACATTTCATATAGTACATTAGTGGTTGCAGCCTTTCGAAGGGAAGGCTGCAACCTCATTTTCATTTATTAAGGAATCAAATGGAAAGAGCGCACATCCTCAAATCAGCCGTAGCAGGTGATATCAATGCATTCCAAACACTGTTTGCCGAATTTCAGGACCAGTTAAAATCCTACCTGTATCGTTTGCTTACTGATCGGGACGATGTAGATGATCTGACCCACGACACCTTTATCAAGGCGTTCACTCATATTTCAACCTTCCGGCAGGACGCTTCTCTAAAAACCTGGGTATTCAGGATAGCTACTAACCTTGCCTACGATCATTTACGAAAATTAAAAAGATGGCAGCCGGATGCCCAGGACCGCGGAGCTGACCTGGCCATCAGTTCCGAAGAGATCAGGCGGGCTTTTTGGGTAGCGCATGATACCTCGCCTGCCGGAGCTTATGAAATGAGAGAGCATATCGACTACTGTTTCACCTGTATTTCAAAAACGCTGCTCATAGAAAACCAGGTAGCGCTGATCTTAAAAGATATTTACGACTTTTCAATCAAGGAGATTTGTCTAATCCTGGATAAGACTGAAGGAGTTGTAAAGCACCTGTTGAATGACGCCAGAAATATTATGACGGATATTTTCGAGCACAGATGCGCCTTGATCAACAAGAATGGCGTCTGTCACCAATGCAGCCATATCAATGAAATTTTCAACCCGAAACACGATCAACAGGCGGAACTGATGAAACTGGAATTAGTAAAAGCTTCTAAGAAATATAACCGGGAGCAACTTTTTGAACTACGAACATTATTGGTAAAAGCGATTGATCCCCTGCATGCTTTAGGTACCGACCTGCACGAAGCGATCATGAATTGTGTCAAAACAGCGATAGGTGAAAAAAGTGATTATTTTGAACAACGGCCGGGTAAAGAGAAGGAGGGGGATTAAATAACTTTTCGTAAGTTTACGAGAACGTGCCCCACGTTAAATTAGTCCCATTACCATGAAATTACTTATAGAGATCCTGATTGCCCTTGTACCTTGCTTAATTCTCGGATATTTTACATATAGGTATTGGCGTAAGATTCAAATGCTCAAAGCAAAAGCTGACAGATTTGATTTCATTTTTAAATTAATTACCGGATATAACGCTCCCAATAGCTCGCTTTAGATAATATTTTTAAAATTGTAGCTATACCTGATCATAATAATGGAGAGCTTGAACAGTTGCTGAATAGTATTTCCTTCCTGCAAGTTAAACTTGCGGAACTGCTCAAAGAGGAAATTGACTTGATGATAAGAAAACTTCAAATTTCAAGCGACGCTGATGTATAGGGTTGTCACTGGCCATTACCGTATCAGACTCAACACCTTCTCCAGATCGGCATCTTTTTTCGTTATAACATCCTCGGGTAGATATGCCACAACATAGGCCGGCATTACCCCATGCCCATACACCGGATCTTTCAATACAGATACCAAACGCAGCCACGGAAATTCCACAACAATCCCCGTATTCGGCAAAGTCAAATGTTGTAAAGTTCCTCCACTGCAACCTTCAGAACCGCCGGCCGTTTCACGTCCAATGAACCTTGCTTTTTTGCAATATTGCTTAATAGCGGCAGCGGAATGAGCGCCTGCAGAAAACGTCGCGCCATCAATCAGCACAAACAGATTGCCATTATAATGATTTGCTTTGTCTAACGCTGTTTTGCCCAGCAGCTTGCCAAATGCAGGTTGAAAATCATGCCCGTAATGACCGTCTTTTACAACACCTGTTGGTTTAAAGCTTTGATAAAAACTTTCAGTCCGTGCCGTATCAAAATATTGAGCAAACCTGTTTTTTGCGGGGTTGGGTGTGCTTGTCCAGACATCGCCTACCATTTGAAACGGCGTATCTGCAAGATAAGTCAAGAGTTTTGCACCTATTCTGATGTCGCCGCCCACATTGTGCCTTAAATCAATAATTAAATTCTTAACCCCCTTTGTATGGATCTCTTCAAATGCTTTTGCGAAAATGGCAGTGTCCGTATATTGATAGCTGTGCACTTCAAAACAAGCGATAGATCCATTTTTAAAAAAGCGTAACGGCAGGTAATCCGTTTTAGAAGATACAGACCATCCTTTATAATTATCTGCTTCGTTTACTGGTTCAGCCTGCGGTGTTGCCGAAGGTACGGTGTCAATAAGCAGCTTTTTTACCTCGCCTCCGGCTGTCCGAAGTGTGATGTTGTACGGAGGTCTCCAATGGTAATACTTATTGCAGGCATCTTCAAAACCATCATATTCACTTAAGAACAGTTCTTTGAAGGTTTCATTATTGCCGTCGGTAGCGTATAGGTCCCCTCCGTGTTGTATAATCTCGGCTACAGGCACATTGTTAATGGTCAGCAATTCATCTGCGGTCTTAAGTTCCTTCACCTGGTGGGTGGTTACCCATGCTTTTCCGTTGCTGACTAACACCTGAAAAGGTAAATGAGGCATTTTGTCTGCAGCAGAAGGTGCATAGTTTTCGGAATGCTTTAGCTGTGTATGTCCGCATTTTAAGGCACTGATAAAGGGGTAGATCGTAGCGATAAATTCATTCTCTGACATAGGCTTAGTAAGCAACAATACCGTGCGCTTGTATACCTGCAGCAAACTATCCTTAGACGTGTACAAGCCATAGGCAGGATGTATTTCCTGGATACTGCTCCAGAGAATAGAGAGATCTTCCTGCATGCTTTTGACGGGCAGTAATTTGCGGGAAGTATCGCTTCGGGAGGTATTTGCATCGGCTCTTGGCGGGCTATCCGGGCCTTTACAACTTGTAATTACGGAAACTAAAACCAAAAAGAGCACTGCTGTTTGTTGGAGTCGATTTTGTGGCAGGTTCATATTTTCAGGATTCAAGCCGTTTTCGGGTATTCATAAATGTACGAAGTGATTTTTTACTATACAGTTTATTTTACATCCCACGGTGAGCTTTTACTAAGTAAACCATGGGTAAACCCAATTCATTTGTACCTGTGATGGCCGGGTCTTTAACGAATCCGTAACCCGAAAAGAAGTCCAGATCAGGATGACCTTCAAATTCACTTATCCATACCGTTTGCTGTGTATTACAAAGATGGAGACACTTTTCAAACAGGCGCTGTTTGGCTTCCGTTTCATCGAATTTCTGCAGTACCGCGAAATCAGCTATTCGTACAATACGTTTCCCATCAAAAATTGCTGGCCGCTCTCCCTTGGTTGTGATCCGCGCATATCCCGCGATCTCATCATTTACATATACAACCAGGTGCTGGTTTGAGATATTATTTAATTCAGCACGCAGTGCATGATCGTTAAAGGTTTTTTCCATCCAGGCTTCCAGTTCAGCCTCTGGAACTTTACCCTTATACTTCTCCCGTGCTGCAGCTTTGCTGATGAATGATATTGTCTTCCGATCCTGTTCTATACCAATACAGAAATTTGTTATGATGCTATTTGCCATGAGACCTCCTATTTCAGATACAAAGGTAGCGCTGATTGGAGGCCTGTATTAGCTGGAATGCGCCAAAGGTTTGCGGAAATGCGTCAGGTGCGCGGTCCCAATTTAAATATTGATATGCTTAAGTAAAGCCTGGTAATGCTCTACCAGTGAGCTCAAAGTGAAGCTCCGATTTAGCCCGCTTGGATTTGGTAACACCCAGACAATGGCGTTGCAGAATCGTTCATCCTGGAGGCCCCATTGAATAGTCTTTTTCCTTGAGAAAGCCTGATAGGCTGGCTTACCTAAAAATGCAAGATAGGTGGGTTTATATTTTTCTATCTTAAGCTTGAATGGCTCAATGGATGAATGGAATTCATCTTTGGATAATTCATCTGCGCGCACCGTCGCCCGCTCTACAGCTGTTGTTAAGCCATATCCATAGTCTAGTATAGTTTTGTCCAACCTGGGTGCTATTTCATGGGGTGTAAAACCGGCCTGATGGAGCACTCTCCAGAACCTGTTACTACGATTGAAGAAATGATGTCCCTCAGATGCAGATCTTAATCCGGGATTAATTCCGCAAAATACAACAGCCAGGTTTTCCGAAAGTATGTCTTGTAAGCGATTGTCCATATCAGGCCTCAATATTAAGCACGGCTATTGAGATGAGCAAATTCAGATGGCCGCATATTGGTAACCTGATAAAATGTGTAGCTGAAGGAGGCCAGGCTTTGGTACCCGGTTAAGTAGGCAATCTCGCTCAGGGAACGCTCCTTTTGCTGAATAAGCTCGAAGGCCTTTACCATCCGCAGCAGTTTAAGATATTGCAGGAAGGATATTTTTAGCGTGGTTTTAAAAAATCGGGATAGCGTTCTGTCACTTAACCCGAATCGTCTGCTGATTGATTCGAGCGTGTGTTTGTCCGACAGATTTTCTTCTATGTAGGATATGATCCGGAGCATACGTTCATTTTCTGTATAGGGCAACGCAATCGGGAGATGTTTAGTGCTTATTTTGGGAAGGATGGTTTTGATGGATTGTAAAAAGACAAAACGTTCATCATCCGGTAAGATATGCCCATTCCACTCTTCAGTAAACCTCATCATCTCAATCAGCAGATCATTAATGGGGAAGATCCCTACGTTATTATAGAAATCATGCCTGATCTCAGCTCCGGTGTCAAACAGGATAGATCGCAGATGTGTGCCGTTTTGTCTGATCGTCACACTGTGCGGAACCCCTCCCGGTATCCAGCAATAGTGGCGCGATGGGATTACCAACAATTGATCCGCGAGGTGGATGTAGGCCGCCCCGCCATCTATATATGACAATTGACCTTTGGAATGTTGATGAAGAGGAATATGCTTTTCGTATTTCTCATGTATCACGAAGATTGATTTTGCCTCCTGATCTATTTCCGGTAAAGATGCTATCAGTCCCATCGTAGTCATGAAATTACGATAAAAAAAAGAAGGCCCAACAGGCCTTCCTTTTTTTATTTGCGTATATACCTTATTTCCCTTCGCCCTTAAAAAATCCATCCACCTCCTTCACCCACGCCTCCGGACTTTCCATCGCCGCAAAATGCCCACCTTTCTCCATCACTGTAAACTTCTTCAAATTCACCTTCCTTTCCGCCCATTCCTTCGGTGTTGGTGCATCTCCCCCGAATACCGCCACCCCTGTCGGCACATTTACCTTTTGACTGGATGCCAGCTGTTGATGAGCACCTGCCGCATAAGTCCGCATCGATGAATTGATCGTCTGGCTTACCCAATAGATCATAATATTCGTTAGCAATTCATCCTTTGTAAAATGATCCTCAATAGTCCCATCCTCCGTACGCCAGGTATTGAACTTCTCGATGATCCAGGAAGCAAGGCCTGTCGGCGAATCATTCAAACCAAAGGCCTGTGTTTGCGGCTTGGTAGCATGCAGCATAGCATATGCGCCTTCCGTATACCACCATTGCTGAATAACCTGCCCGAATTCTTGTTCCGCTTTACTCATCGTACTCCAATCTTCTGTGCCGTTAGGATATCCTACATCTGTGAGATGGATAGCTGCTACGTTTTCAGGATATAGATTCGCCAATGATTTTGTGATGCCGCTGCCCACATCTCCGCCAGCCGCCAGGAAAGTTTTATATCCAAGTACATCTTTCATCAGTGCAGCGAAGATCTTTGCGGAACCATCATCCGTCTGAGCTACATGGCTGGAAAAACCAAAACCCGGAATGGAAGGCACTATCACATCATAGTCGTCTGCCAGTAAAGGAATAACTTTGTAGAAGCGATAGAAACAATCCGGCCAACCATGTAAAAGCAGCAAAGGCCTGGCATTCGGATTTTTACTTTTGATATGCAGGAAGTGAATAGTGAGGCCTTCTATCTCCACGGTGAACTGTGGAAATTTATTAAGCGCCGCTTCCTGTTTGCGCCAATCGTACCCATTTTGCCAGTAAGCTACCAGGCTTTGCAGAAACACGGGATCCGTGCCATATTTCCAACCAATGTTTTCCGGCGCGTCAGGCCAGCGGGTTTGCCGGAGGCGGTTTTGAAGATCGTCCAGTACAGTCTGTTGTACATCAATTTTAAAGGGCTTTACAGTAAACATATTGTAGGAGTTTTTGGGTTGCGCATGTAATGATAAGGCCATAATAGTGACAGTTACTAAAAGGATGATCTGTTTCATCGGTTTTTGTATTTGATGAAACAAAGTTCCAAATAGCTTGTGACAACGGTATGTCAGTAACTAAACGGCTTGTAAAAATAAAAGTTACATGATAGAAAGAATTGTAAAAAAGCGAACCACAGGTTTACTGTTACCATTATACGTTTGTCATCAACCCCGCTGAGATAACCGGCCAGCTATAGCGATATACAACACTTAACTACTTCCAACAGTTGACTCCGGTTATAAAAGTCAATTTAGGTGACTTTTATTTGCATTCCCCAACAAAGACCATCAACCCCGATAATTATCAGTATAGTAAGTAATTGCAATTACTTAAATATTGCATGGAGATAGGTACTTTTATGGTAGTAAAAAGGTAAATGTTATGTAGATGTTAGGTATCTTAAAAGATACCTAACATCTACCTCTTAACTACCCGACATATACCTAACATATACCAGACATCCCCTATGTAAACCGCAAGCAATGGGAGTTTTAGCCGAATCAGCTACAACCGGGTACGGGGAAAACTATAGATTTTAGAAGAGTTTTGTTGTAATTAATTGATTTTCAGATGTATTTGTTGCCGAAGCGTGGCAGGGGTTAAACAAATATTTTGAGCCCAATTGCACTAATTCCGGTGCCTGAACTCGCTGGCCGTCTTTCCAGTCTTCGCTTTGAACAGCTTGGCAAAATGGGAGGGATGCTCAAAACCGAGCTCATATGCTATCTCGCTGATCGATTTTTCCGTGCTCCAGAGCATCGATTTGGCTCTTTCGACCAGCTCGAGATGGATATGCTCCTGGGTGGTTTTACCGGTGAATTTCTGTAACAGATCAGATAAATAACCTGCCGACAAATTGAGCCGGGAGGCAAAATAAGAGACAGGCGGTAAGCCTGCTTCTATCAAGCCAGGCTGGCTGAAATATTCCTTTACCAAACGCTCAAACCGCTGAATAACGTCTGCATTTACCTTGGCCCGGGTATAAAACTGCCGGTCATAAAAGCGGTTGCAATAGTTCAACAGCAGCTCGATATTACTGACAATTAAATTTTGTGTATGCTTGTCGATATTTTGTCTGTACTCCCGTACAATCTTATCGACGCAGTCTTTTAAGATCTGTTTTTCTTCTTCAGATACGTGTAAAGCCTCGTTGACCTCATACTGGAAAAAGGAATACTCATGCATCTTCATCCCCAGATTGGTGCCATGCAGCAGATCCGGGTGAATGAACAATGCCCATCCCTCATCTACGGTTACATCAGGACCGGTGCCGATCACCTGCCAGGGCGCCGTGAACAGCAGGGAGCCTTCTTTAAAATCATACTGGCTTTTGCCGTAATACAGCAAGCCTTCATACCTTTTGCATGAAATAGTATAAAAGCCAAATCTGTAAAGAGCTTTCTCCATTGGCCGCATCCTGTAAAAATCGCAGTGATCCACTACACTGATCAAGGGATGCCGCGGCGGCGGATAATGCACCAGGGCATGCAAGTCACTGATAGACTCCAGGTCAATATAGGATGGAGCTCCTCTTTTCATCTTAAGCAAAAGTAAAGAAATTGGAAATGCTGCCCTGCACATTTAAATTGATGCAGGGCAGGAAATATTTAGATCCCGAGTTGGGCGGACATCGCGGCTTTGAAGGAAGCATCATCCATCTGTTGTCTTGTTTTCAACAGCTCAACGGCATCATGGCCTACGGGGTAACGCAGCGTTGCCGTGCCGTCTGTAGCGGCCTGGTAAATTACCTCCGCTACCTCGCCAATGTTTTCAGACATCGGCCAGGTGTCCAGCATACCGGCGAAGTGCTCAAAAGGCGCCTGGTAGCTCTCAATGCCGCCAAAACCATAGATGTTCATGGAACGGCTGGCGAAATCAGTTTTGTAACCACCCGGCTCTACCAGTTTTAAACGAATACCCAGTGGATTCAGCTCGTACTGTAGTGATTCAGTCAGTCCCTCTACTGCAAACTTGGTGGAGTGGTAAAGTGTGGAAAATGGGAAGGTGAGCCTTCCTCCCACAGAAGAGACGTTGATAATAGTACCTGTTTTGCGCGCCCGCATCCCGGGCAATACAGCCTTCGTTACTTCTATAAGACCAAATACATTCACTTCGAACTGCTGGCGGATCACTTCATCCGGGGCTGCTTCCAGTGCGCCTAAGGTGCCAAAGCCTGCATTGTTGACCAGTACATCAATCTGGCCAAACTGACTGATGGCTGCGGCAACAGCTGCCTGGATGCTGGCCTTGTCCGTTACATCCAGCCGGGTAAGCAGCACATCTTTTAATTGCGAAAATATAGTGGTTGTTTCAGGAGAGCGAACGGTAGCCACCACATTCCAGCCTTTCTCATGGAATAGCTCAACGGCGTATTTCCCAAAACCTGAAGAAGCGCCTGTTATTAATACTGTCTGTTTCATTTTATTTGTGTGAATTGTTCCACACAAAGGTCTGATGAAACGACTGGCCCTACTTATATGTTTCTGGGCAAGGCTTATAAAAATCCCGGCTTATTTCAGTTTCCAGAAATCGGCATTCAGCTGCTTGAGCATTAACTGGAAGCCAGGCCCCGGCATATCCCCATGGGAGAAGCCTTCAAACTCGTAGAGGTACGTTTTTTTGTGCCCCACCAGCTTCAGCATACGCGCCAGGTAAGCATTCTCTTCGTAGCGGCCCAGTAGCTCCTGTTCACGGTCGGCCGTATAGATGTACATGGGCGGCGCATCTGCACGGATATGGGAGATGGGAGCATATTGATCGACCGTAACCTGTGTATCCGGAATGCCTTTTTCTTTCCGTACGGTAAAGTGCGTGATGGCTTGTCCGCTAAAGGGAAACAGCGCAGCAATGCGGTTGGCGTCGATGTTATATTTAGCCAGCCATTCTTTATCAAGGCCTACCAACTCCGATAGATAAGCACCCGCAGAGTGCCCGGATAACACGATCTTCGCGGGATCGCCTCCGTACTCCTTTGCATGATTAAATGCCCAGGCTACTGCAGCAGCGGCGTCTTCAATATAAGCCGGACAGGACACCTTCGGGCTCAAACGATAATTGGCTGCAATAATGATCACATGCTGCTGCTTCAGCGCATTGGGTATTTCTTTACTGCCGCCTGTGATACCGCCGCCATGGAACCATACGATCACGGGTACATCGGCGTGTTTAGCGGGATAGTAAATGTCCAGCCGGCAGCGCTCTTTCATATAGGCGTCCGTTTCACCGGTACGGTACTGTATATCCTTTTGCTCCAGGTAGGAAGTAGTATCCTGCGCCATCACCGGCAGGGTAAAACAAAGGAGTAACAGGTAGCAGATATATTTCATAAAAAGCGTGGATTTTGTGCGACGGATAAAAATAGTGTTTCCTGTGGATTTTAAGAGATGAGATTAAAGGATACCAGTACGATTGTCACGCTCACACATATCAGCGCAATCAGAAAGACATAATCAGCTGTTCTTTCAAGCTTTTCGCTTTTTGTTTCTCCTTCGGCGCGCATGGAAAGGAACGAAAGAAAGCAGCTGGCCATTAATAACAATGAAGCAATCCCTGTGCTATCATCAATGAGGGTACCATTGTTAAAATGCATGACCTTAATAGAGGTCAGCACAATTAAACAAAACCCAAGCAGGTTGGTCGAAGTGTTAAGAATATGTGGTGATTTGCTTCCGTTGGCCATATGTCCTGAATTGAAGCAAAAAGGTACGTAAAACTCCTGTTTCAATGGGGTCGTACAGAATTTATAAGGAAATTTTAATTATCTGAGGGCTTTTCACAGGAAGCGCCCTGCAGATGCGCGATCTGCAAGGCGCTATGCCAGGGGGTGATGATTAATGAAATTGACCGGTTTCCGTGCTACCCGCCATTGCTACAGTAGATGATGCTCCCTGCTGCACAATATTCTGTACTACATCAAAGTAGCCGGTACCAACAAAACTTTGGTGCTTTACGGCTTTAAATCCATCTTCCTGCAGTGCGAATTCCTTCTGCTGCAGATCAGAGAAACCGGCCATACCAAATTGCTTGTAGGCCCGGGAAAGTTCAAACATAGAAGTATTGAGTGCATGAAAACCGGCCAGTGTGATGAACTGAAATTTATATCCCAGTGCGGCGAGCTCTTCCCGGAAAGTTTCCATTTCCGTTCTGGTTAAATGTTTAGACCAGTTAAAAGATGGAGAGCAGTTATAGGCGAGCAGTTTGCCGGGATACACTTCGTGAATGCCGCGTGCAAATTCTTCCGCCATTTTAAGATCGGGGTGAGAAGTTTCCATCCACAGCATGTCTGCATAGGGTGCGTAGGCAATACCGCGTGCAATGCATTGGTCGAGCCCGTTCCTTACATAATAGAAACCTTCACTTGTTCTTTGCCCGGTAATGAAAGGCAGATCCCTGTCGTCAACATTAGCGGTTAGCAGATTGGCTGCTTCTGCGTCGGTTCTGGCTATGATCAGTGTTGGCGTGTCCATTACATCGGCGGCAAGGCGGGCAGCTATCAGCTTGTTAATGGCTTCCTGTGTGGGCACCAATACTTTCCCGCCCAGGTGTCCGCATTTTTTAGCGCTCGACAGCTGGTCTTCGAAGTGCACGGCAGCGGCGCCTGCCTCGATCATCGCTTTCATTAATTCAAATGCATTCAGGTTACCGCCAAAACCCGCTTCTGCATCAGCGATGATAGGGCGCATCCAGTCCCTGGAATTATCCCCGTTAACAGAATCTATTTGTTCGCAGCGCAGCAATGCATTATTGATCCGTTTCACCACCTCGGGAACTGAATTGGCCGGGTACAGCGATTGGTCGGGATACATAGCGCCAGCCAGGTTTGCATCGGCAGCTACCTGCCAGCCACTCAGGTAGATAGCGTCGAGGCCTGCTACTATTTCCTGTATGGCCTGGTTGCCTGTTAAGGCGCCTAAAGCAGATACCAGCGGTTGTTCATGTAATATTGCCCACAGCTTTTCTGCTCCGTTGCGGGCCAGTGAATAGGTGATATTCACTTTGCTACGCAGTTTCAATACATCTGAAGGTGAATAAGGCCGCCTGATGCCTTGCCATCTGGGGAGGTTATTCCATTCGTTTGCCATTTCCAATGAGGTAGATGCTGTATTCATACATCGTTTTTTACATGGTTTATGATTTAGATGTTGTTGGCAGGTGTGGCAGCTTGGGTATCCTGCATCACTAATTGCAGGACGGCTGAGCCGTTGTGAGGTTCCGTACAGACTTTCCGCTCACTATTGGAAAGGATAATATCATACGCTGAAAGGGTGAGGAATTCTTCAAATGTCTCCTGTACCACCAGCCTGTTGAACAGACAGATGGCCTGTATATAATATCCTTGCTGGTATTGAAGGGATCCTACGGTTTGCTGGATCTGCTCAATCTCATCATCCCGCAGGCTTTCGTAGACCCCGTAATCGAACACTCTTCCGTCATCCAGTTTCGCATGGTAATGCAGCCATTGCCAGATCTGTGTTCTTGAAATTTCGGCGGTAGCAGCATCTTCCATGAGGTTGTGAATAGCGGCCGCTCCGTTGCCCCGTAACCAGCTTTCCAGGTAAAGGATGCCGATATTAATATTGGAGCGTATACCCGCTTCTGTGATGGTGCCTTCAGGTAATTGCAGTAAGGCTTCCTCACTGCAATGAAAATCTTCTCTTTTTCTTGACAGCTGGTTAGCCTCAGGCATATATTCGTCGAATATGTCCATGGCTACGGGTACCAATCCGGGGTGCGCCACCCAGGTGCCGTCGTGACCGTCCTGTACTTCCCGTAGTTTATCGGCCCTCACTTTTTCAAGGGCGGCCTCATTGGCAGCAGCGTTGTTTTTGATCGGTATCTGGGCTGCCATTCCGCCGATAGCATGGGCCTCCCGTTCATGGCAGGTTTTGATCACCAGCTGGGTGTAAGCCCTCATAAAAGGAACGGTCATGGTTACTTGTGAACGGTCCGGGAAAATATGGTTGGGAATGGTCTTGAATTTTTTAATAAAGGAGAAGATGTAATCCCATCTTCCACAGTTCATACCTGCGGAATGTTCCCGGAGCTCCCATAATATTTCATGCAGCTGAAAAGGCGCCAGTATGGTTTCTACCAGCACGGTGGCTTTGATCGTACCGGAAGGGATATCGCAATAACTTTGTGCAAAGAGAAATACCTCATTCCATAGCCGCGCTTCCTTATAATGCTCCAGTTTGGGCAGGTAGAAATAGGGGCCGCTGCCCTTTTCCAGCAGCGTACGGACGTTGTGGAAAAAGTACAGGCCAAAATCCACCAGACTGGCGCTGGCAGGTTCGTGGTCGATGAGCAGATGCTTTTCAACCAGGTGCCACCCGCGCGGCCGTACCATGAGTGTAGCCGTCTTTTCTGCCAGCACGTATACTTTGCCATTTTCTGCATTGGTATAGCTGATGGTACCGTTAATGGCATCTCTGAGGTTGATCTGCCCCTCTATGACATTATCCCAGTTAGGGGCATTACTGTCTTCAAAATCAGCCATAAATATCTTAGCGCCGGAATTCAATGCGTTAATGATCATTTTACGATCTACCGGTCCGGTTATCTCTACCCGTCTGTCCTGCAGGTCGGGCGGGGTTGGGTTAATGCGCCATTTGCCTGCTCTTATGGAGGCTGTCTCTGGCAGGAAATGGGGCGTCCATCCCTTATCGATCCTGAGCTGGAGCTGTTCACGATCTGCCAGTAACATCTTCCTGGTGGGATTGAAGTGTCGCTGCAAGGCAACCAGGAATGTAAGCGCATCAGGAGTGAGAATGCTTTGGAAGGAAGATGGGAGGGGCCCATTAATTTCAACGGCGTCATGTACGAGATGACGTTCCGGAAGAAGCGTGGAATGAGTCATATCCGTAATTTTCACTAAATATAGGAAAATATTCTAAAAGCGAAAAATTCGCTAAATATTTTTATTTCGATAAACTTGGCGGTTTTTAGCTTATTTTAGGACTTATGATATCTGAAAACGATAGTATCAGGCTCATTTTCGGGCTTAAAGTAAAATCGCTCAGGCAGGAAAAGGGTTTATCCTATCAACAGCTGGCCGACAAAGCCGGTCTTTCTCTTTCCTATGTGCACGATATAGAAACCGGTAAAAAATTTCCCAAGGCTGATAAGATCATTGCCCTGGCAAAAACACTGGGGGTGGAGTACGACTATCTTGTTTCATTAAGGGCCAACAAGAAGCTGCAGCCGATTATAGACCTGATCAATTCTGATTTTATTAATGCGGTACCCTGGGAGCACTTTGGACTATCACCTGCCTCCCTGCTGGATCTTTTCTCCAATACACCGGATAAGGTGACCGCCTTTATAAGCACGCTTTTAAAGATCTCCAGAAGCTACCAGTTATCCAAAGAGAGTTTTTATCAATCGGCCCTCCGCTCTTACCAGGACCTGAACAACAATTACTTTGAAGAGATAGAGCAGGCCGTGGCGAATTTCAGCGCCCAGTATGATCTGCAGGAGCAGCTACCGGTTGCCAGCGCAAAACTGGAATCCATTCTTCAAAGTATGGGTATAAAGGTGAACAGGAAGAAGATGGGAAGTATAGAGGCGCTGCAGGGATTGCGCTCTTATTTCTCCACCAGGAACAATGTCTTATTCCTGAATAAGGGTTTGAGTAAAACCCAGGAAAAATTCCTGCTGGCCCGCGAGCTGGGATTTCAGTTTCTCGCGCTTACGGAGCGGCCTTATGAAACGGTCAGCAAACGCAGCGAGTCCTTTGATATGATGCTGAATAATTTCAAAGCTTCCTATTTCGGGGTTGCACTGCTGATGCCTGAAGGAAATTTTATTGATGAAGTGAAGAAAGTGCTTGGCCAGCATAAATGGAATGCAAAATCATTCGCAGAGCTGATGTCAACTTTTGATGTAACACCGGAAATGATGATGCAGCGGCTAACCAACATCCTGCCTAAACATTTTGGGATCGGGAACCTGTTTTTTCTGAGGATGAATGGCGGAAAAGATGGCAGCCGCTTTGAGATGACAAAGGAGCTTCATTTGTCGCAGCTGCATAATCCTTATGCCAATGCGCTGCATGAGCACTATTGCCACCGCTGGGTGTCTATCAAGTCCATTAAACGTGTTGCCGACTTAGTAAGAAACAAAAAGTACCGTTCTCCGCTCATTGACGTACAGATCTCACAGTATTGGCAAACACACAACAAATATTTATGTTTTTCAATTGCAAAGCCAATAGCCCCCGATACTACAGATGCAGTAAGCGTGACTATTGGCTTGTTGATTGATCAAAACCTGGTACATACCATGCCATTTGTCAATGACGCTGCAATCCCGGTTGTAACAGTACATACTACCTGTGAAAGATGTGGTATTACAGATTGTAAGGAAAGGGTGGCTGTACCGGAAGTGATCATGCAAATGGAAGCAGAGATAAAGAAAGATGCTGCACTGCCTTTACTGGAACAATAACAAATACCCGCCAGCTGAGCGAATAACCGGCGGGTACTTTTTTAAATCTCTACAATTGAAATTAGCGGAATGATTTAAACGCTACGCGCATTTCTTCCGAAAAGGCTTGAGGTTGTTCCCAGGCTGCGAAGTGACCTCCTTTATCCAGTTTGTGGTAATAAACCAGTTTGGGATACGCTTTCTCTGCCCAGTTCTTAGGAGCTGCGTAGATCTCATCGGGGAACACGCTTACTGCAACGGGAATAGCAACATGCCTCGGATCAAAGAAACCTGCCTTGGGAAGCTGGAAGGTTTCCCAATAAAGACGGGCAGAAGAAATGGCCGTGTTGGTCAGCCAGTACAAGGTGATATTGTCGAGAATATCTTCCCGGCTGAGTCCTTCTTTGTGTCCTTCGAAAACACGTGTGATCAGCTCATAGCTGCGGGCATCATGATCCAGCATCCAGCTGGCAAGCCCGATGGGAGAGTCTTCAATGCCATACAGCGTTTGCGGACGAAGCCCCATCTCCTGTGCATAGCCCAGGCCTTTTGAGTAGAAAAAGCCCAGCTGCTGGTACGCATTCAATTCGTCGGCTGAAAGACCTGCAGGTGGTTGGGTGCCAGATGCCAGGGATTTTGAGATCTCCGCCGGAACCGTGGCTGGCATGTTGGTGTGAATGCCCAGCAATTCAGGAGGCGCCATCAATGCCATGATCTCAGAAACAGCATTGCCCCAGTCGCCACCTTGTGCTACATATTTATTGTATCCAAGGCGTTTCATCAGTGTTATCCATGCACGTGCTACATGAACAGGCTCCCATCCGGTAGTGGTGGGCTTACCCGAAAAACCGTAACCGGGAAGTGATGGGATCACTACATCAAAGGCATCTTCCGCTTTACCGCCGTAAGCAACAGGATCAGTGAGGGGGCCGATGATCTTTAGTTGCTCAATCACAGAACCGGGCCACCCGTGTGTGATGATCATGGGTAAAGCATTCGGATATTTCGAACGCACATGAATGAAGTGAATGTCTACTCCGTCAATGTTGGTAGTGAATTGAGGGAGCGCATTAAGCCTCGCTTCCACTTTACGCCAGTCGTAATGCTTTGCCCAGTAGTCAGCGAGGGCTTGCATAGTGGCCAGCTGCACCCCTTGTGATGCATCTGCGACGGTTTCCCGTTCAGGCCACTTTGTGGCTAAAATGCGGCTGCGCAGATCCTGCAGCTTAGCCTGAGGGATATGTACTTTAAATGGACGAATGGTTTCGTCTGATAACTGTTTCACGGCATCCCGGTCTTGTGCAAAACCTGATGCACCTTGCAACACCAGCGAAGTTGTTAAGATAAAATTCGCCAGTACACTTTTCATCTTTTTCATTGTTCAATGTTTATTGTTTTTGATGTTGAACTCATATGGCAGTCGTCTGCAAATGGTCAGTACTTGTAGAGATGGATTCCCATGCTGTCAGTTCTTCGGTGACCTGTGCTATCTTATCACGCAGGCTTTTTACCGCATCGCGCCCGACAGGCAGGTGTAAAGGGGGATTTTCACTGGCCGCCAGTTTTACGATTACGTCAGCAAGTTTTGCCGGATCGCCGGGTTGGTTGCCGTGAAATTGACCAATGCGTGCCCTGACGGCTCCGACAGTTTCCTTGTAAGCATTCAGGATGAGGGCGGAACTTTGATAGGAATCCGCAGATGCAAAATCCGTAGAGAAATAGCCTGGCGCCACTGCGGTTACCTGTATACCGAGTGGTTTCAGTTCGGCAGCAAGACCTTCAGATATGCCTTCCACCGCGTATTTTGTTGAGCCATACAGCCCGAAGCCAGGCGTATTATTCATATATCCAAAGAGGGAAGAGATATTGATGATGTGACCTGAGGCCTGCTTGCGCAGTTGCGGTAAAACGGCCCTTGTCACATTGAGGAGGCCAAAGACATTGGTCTCATACTGTTTCCGGATTTCTTCTGCGGATGCTTCTTCTGTGGCTGCCAGCAAGCCGTATCCGGCATTGTTCACCAGCACATCGATGCGTTTGAACCGATTGATGGCCGCCTGCACACCCGCCTTTACTTCGTTTTCATTTGTGACGTCCAAGGTAACCACCAGTGCCCGGTCTTCAGCTTTCAGCCGGCTTGCCAGTTGCTCCGCATCTTTTCTTACGGTGGCCACCACATAGTCGCCGCTGGCCAGCGCGGCTTTTGCGATCTCAAATCCAAAGCCTTTGGAAGCGCCTGTAATAAACCAAACTTTGTTTTTCATGATGAAATTTTTAATCGATAAAAGTGATCGTCTTATAAAATGACCAATCGGTCATTTTATTTAGCTAAGAAATTCAATGCTGCTTTTACGAACTCGTTCGGGTACTGGAAAACGGCAGCATGGCCCGCATCCGGGTAAGTGATCAGCTGTGCATCAGGAATGCTGTGAGACATGTTAATAGCGTTTACAACAGGAACCGGCGCATCGTTCTGACCTTGTGCAATGAGCACCGGTTGTGTGATGTTATTCAGTTCTTTCAATGCATCAGGATAGGGTTGCGCCCAACCTAATACTGCTTTCAATTCCGCACTCACGCTTGCCTGGCTCACCGGGGCATCCCTGTTAACGGTCCGTTTTTGAATTCTCTCATAAGAAGCTTTTCCTGCAGCGATGCTTGCCGGAGAAGAGGTAAATGCAAACTTCAGTAAGAAGTCCTCCTGGTTTAAACCAGCCGTTGCGGCTAATAAAGCGGGGAGATTGGCGAGACCTTCGGCGCCTTTGGGCCCTGTTCCGGTAAGGATCACCTTATTTACCAAAGTGGGATTGGTGAGTACGATCTGCTGACTGATAAAGCTGCCCATGGAGAAGCCCATTAAATTCACTTTGCTATAGCCGAGCGCATTTACAAATGTTTCCACTCCTTTAGCCATATCCGGGATATTATCCGGCGTTACGCCGCCGGAGGTACCGACGCCCTGGATGTCAAAGATGATGACTTTGTACTGCCGGGCCAGGCCATTGGTGAGCGCCGGATCCCAATCATCCATGGAGTTGCCTAAAGCGGAGATCATCACCAGGGGAATACCGCCTTTGTCTCCTAAAACCCTGTAAGCGAATTTTGTTCCTCCGCCGGTGACAAACTGTGTAGCGGCGGTTTGATGGTAATCTACAGTGTCCCTGTTATTATCTTTACCTAAAGCCTCATCATCCTTATTGCAGGACGCAATGCCAAACCCCAATAGCAGGGATAAAATAACCCCTTTCACCACATGAATCGTTTTACTGTTTTTCATTGTTCTCTGTATTTTAATTGATTTGATAAGCTGTTATATAGATATGACCGATCGGTCAGTTACAAGGAAAAAAAATCAGCACAGCTGTGCCTCGATCATTTTTTTAAGGTTACGGTTAATTATAAGCATCTTATCCATCTTCCGGGTGGTATTAGTGATCAGTATACCCCCTTCGATCATGGCGAACATCATGGTGGCGAATTCCTTGTAATTCCAGTCTGGCTTGAAAACGCCCTGCCGGATCCCATTGGCCATGACGTCGGTCAGTAATTGCTGGCTTTTATTTACCAGGGCAGCTACCTTTTCCAGTACCGCTTCATTCTGATCATCTGCTTCCATCCCGAAATTTAACATGGGGCAGCCGCCGGGCACGGGCGAATTGAAAGGATTTTTGAAGGCATCGAGATAAGCGAAAAGCTTTTCTTTGGGATGCTCGGATTTGCCAAGCGCTGTTATTATCTTATTTTCCAGCCGTTCCATGTTATAGTCAACCACTGCCTCGGCTAAAACATCCTTATTATCAAAATGTACGTAAAGACTACCCTTGGAGAGTTTGGTAGCATCCATGATATCACTCATAGACGTGGCCGCTATTCCTTTTTTGTTGAAGATAGGGGCTGACTGCGCTATGATCATCTGTCTGGTTTGTTCACCTTTGCTCATTGTTCTGGGATTAGAAGACACAAAGTTATATGACCGATCGGTCATTTCCAAATTTTATTTTAGGGAGGCATTTCCATTCAGGTACTTCAGCCGTCATTTCAAGCATCTCATCCGTCATTTCACCCACAATATCACTATCGAACTTTACAAGTGCCGTAATTTTAGCACTCCGATTTTACCGTATATTGGGCTTGTTATACTGAATTACCATGAGCAATCCTCCGGGAAATAAAAAAGGCCTGGTGCCGGGTGTGTCCTGGCAGGAGATCGTCGCCTTCCTGTCGCTTTTTGTGATCATGAGCCTCTTGTATGGCTTTCCGGACCTGATCCGCGGACGGGGTTCCTGGCATTACGCCAGGGAAACGGCAGTAGACTGCCTGTTCATGTTCATTTCATGTGTATCTCCCTGGTGGCTACATTTCAGAAAGCTCGCGCATTGGCCGCTGAAGAAACGCTTCTGGTTTCACCTGCCCACCTCCCTGATCTATTATTTCAGCTGGATAGGGCTGTATGCTGTATACAACCCGCTTACAGGCAAAGCGTCCATCACCGGTAATAATGTGTTGGTGAATATAGGGCCTAACCTGCTTTTCTATGTGCAGATCTTCAGCTTTCTCCACATCTATCATTTTTTCAGGGAAAGAGAACGGCAGCTGAAGAAGGAAAAGGAACTCTCATCGCTGGCTTACAACAGCGAGATCAATGCACTGAAGGCCCAGATACAGCCACATTTCCTGTTCAATACCCTGAACTCCATCAGCGCCAGTGTGCCGCCGGAGCAGGAAACGACCCGGGAACTGATCGCCAAGCTGGCGGATACTTTCCGCTACGCGTTGTATGTTACCCAGCATGAATGGGTACCGCTTTATGAGGAAGCTGCCTTTATCAATACCATCCTGGAGCTGGAGAACAAGCGCTTTGGTAAACGCCTGCAGTTCGAGATCGGCTGCCTGAAAGAAACCGGCAATATCATTGTGCCTTCCATGCTGCTGCAACCGCTGGTGGAAAACGCCATCCGGCACGGCATTGCGCCCAACCTGAACGGGGGCAGGATCACAGTAGGCTTTGAACGTGCAGACAGTAAACTGAAAGTAACCGTGAGCGATACGGGCAAAGGCTATGCGGGCGAAGTGCAGGAAATGCTGTCTGCCAAAGGCGTCGGACTGCGTAATGCCCGACAGCGCTTAGAGCTCTTATTCAACGAAACGCTTTATATTGAAAGGAATCATCCCACGGGGATGATATTTTATTTTTATATTCCTATACAACATCATGTCGGTAACAACGGTCTTAATAATTGATGATGAAGAAGCTTCCCGCAGCCTGATCCGCCAGTATCT
>Ga0102590_1001780_pt1 | contig 29510 bp, 23 predicted proteins | sample AraplaMF_Col_mMF_FD_76859 | JGI IMG/M metagenome (GOLD analysis project Ga0102590, IMG submission 76859) | Arabidopsis root microbial communities from the University of North Carolina, USA - plate scrape MF_Col_mMF | ecosystem: Host-associated > Plants > Roots > Endosphere | place: USA... | reverse complement strand
CGCGGCGCCCGCGGCCGTCGAGGCGCCGGCCGCCGTGCCGGCGCCGGCGCCCGCGGTGACGTACGACGGCGCCCGGGAGACCCGCATCCCGGTCAAGGGCGTCCGCAAGGCCACCGCACAGGCGATGGTCGGCTCGGCCTTCACCGCCCCGCACGTCACGGAGTTCGTGACGGTCGACGTGACGCGGACGATGAAGCTGGTCGAGGAGCTCAAGCAGGACAAGGACATGCAGGGGCTCCGGGTCAACCCGCTGCTCCTCATCGCCAAGGCCCTGCTCGTGGCGATCAGGCGGAACCCGGACGTCAACGCGTCCTGGGACGAGGCCAACCAGGAGATCGTGCGCAAGCACTACGTGAACCTGGGCATCGCGGCGGCGACCCCGCGCGGTCTGATCGTGCCGAACATCAAGGACGCGCACGACAAGACACTCCCGCAGCTGGCCGAGGCGCTGGGCGAGCTGGTGGCGACGGCCCGCGAGGGCAGGACGTCCCCGGCGGCGATGCAGGGCGGCACGGTGACCATCACGAACGTGGGTGTGTTCGGCGTCGACACCGGCACGCCGATCCTCAACCCGGGCGAGTCGGCGATCCTCGCGGTCGGGGCGATCAAGCTCCAGCCGTGGGTCCACAAGGGCAAGGTCAAGCCCCGCCAGGTCACCACCCTGGCCCTCAGCTTCGACCACCGCCTGGTCGACGGCGAGCTGGGCTCGAAGGTCCTCGCGGATGTGGCGGCCGTCCTCGAGCAGCCCAAGCGCCTGATCACCTGGGGCTAGTCCCCGGGGCGCTTCCGCACGACGCGAAGGGCCGAGAGCCGCGCACCCGCTCGGGGCACGGCTCCGGCCCTTCGCACTCCATGGACGCGAAACACACGCGAAGGGGCCCGGCCGCGGGAGTGCGGCCGGGCCCCTTCGCGTCGTGTGCGGCGAAGGTCAGACGGCGAAGCCGTAGTTCAGGAGCTTCTTCGCGTCAGCGGTGCGGTTGGCGACCGAGGAGGACGCCAGGACCGTGCCGATGACCGTCTTGCCGTTGCGGGTCGCGGCGAAGACCAGGCAGTACTTCGCCTGCGGGCCGGAGCCGGTCTTGACGCCGATGGCGCCGCTGTAGGTGCCGAGCAGCGGGTTGGTGTTGGTCCAGGTGTAGTAGCGGTAGCCGCCGCTCTTGGTGGTCACCTTCTGCTTCGTGGACCTCGTCTTCACGACGGCGCGGAAGGTGGAGTTCTTCATGGCGCTGCTCGCGATCTTGGTCAGGTCGCGGGGGGTCGAGTAGTTGTTGCCCTTGCCGATGCCGTCGAACGAATCGAAGTGCGTGTTCTTCAGGCCGAGGCTCTTGGCGGAGCTGTTCATCTTGCCGAGGAACGACTTCACGCGCGCGGCTCGCGTCGAGCCGGTGCCGAACTTGTCCGCGAGCGCGTAGGCGGCGTCGCAGCCCGAGGGCAGCATCAGCCCGTACAGGAGCTGGCGGACGGTGACCTTGTCACCCACGATCAGGTGGGCGGACGAGGCGTTGTTGGCGACGATGTAGTCGCTGTACGCCTTCTGGATCGTGACCTTCGTGTCCAGGTTCAGGTGCGGCTGGGCCAGCACCACCTTCGCCGTCATGATCTTGGTGGTGGAACCGGTGGACAGCCGGGTGTCGGCCGCCTTGGTGAACAGCGTCTTGCCGCTGCCGTTGTTCATCACGAACCCGCCCTTGGCGGTGATCGAGGGCTTCGTGACGGCCTGCGCGGGCGCCGCGGTGAGAGCTCCGGTGGTGAGCACGGCACCGGTGGTGATCACTGCCGCTACGGCCCTGCGAACTCGCGTGCCCTTAATGCCGGTAATCAAGTCAAACGCTCCGATTGCGTCTTTGATGCCTCAGAAAACATCCAAATGCCCCTGGAGGACGGCCAGATGGCAAGGCCGCCTTCTCGTGAGACTCGCAAGTGGGGCAGATGGATGTGCGGTTGGCGGGGAGATTTTTCGGAGGGGGTGCGCCGTCCGCATGATGGACGGCCGTCGGCATGTGTACGCGTTGTATCTATGATGTGCGCATGCCTTCAGCCCCGTCCGCCGCGCCGGCGCCCGAGAAGCCGTCCGTGAAGCAGCCGCCCGCCGCCGACCGTGTGTACGCCCACGTCAAGAAGGGCGTTCTGGAGCGTCGTTACGAGGGCGGGACGCTGCTCACCGAGGGCGAGCTCGCCGAGGCCGTCGGCGTCTCCAGGACCCCGGTGCGGGAGGCGCTGCTGCGGCTGGAGGTCGAAGGACTGATCAGGCTCTACCCGAAGAAGGGGGCCCTCGTCCTGCCCGTCTCCGCCCAGGAGATCGCGGACGTGGTCGAGACGCGCCAGCTCGTCGAGGAGCATGCGGCGCGCAAGGCCGTGCCCGCCCCGGCGGGCCTGATCACCCGCCTGGAGGAGCTGCTCGCCCGTCAGAAGGAGCAGGCCGCCGCCGGCGACCTGGCCGCGGCAGCGGTCACGGACCGCACCTTCCACGCCGAGATCGTGCGCAGCGGCGGCAACGAGATCCTCTCCCGACTGTACGACCAACTGCGCGACCGGCAGCTGCGGATGGGGGTCGCGGTCATGCACTCGCACCCCGACCGGATCGCCAAGACGCTCACCGAGCACGAGGAGATCCTGGACGCTCTGCGGTCCGGTGACGCCGCGGCGGCCGTCGACATCGTCCACCGCCACGTCAGCTGGTTCTCCCACCTCGCGCGGGGTGAGGTGCGATGAGTTCCCCCTCCGTGGGCGCCCGGTCCGCGTCACTGCCCGGCGATCCGCCGGGCGGTCGTCGTGCCGTGGCCGTGTGGGCCGTCGGTGTCTCGGTCTACTTCGTCGCCGTCATCTTCCGCACGTCCCTCGGGGTGGCCGGACTCGACGCCGCGGACCGTTTCCACGTGGGCGCTTCCGCCCTGTCGACCTTCTCCATCCTGCAACTCCTCGTCTACGCGGGCATGCAGATACCCGTCGGCCTGCTGGTGGACCGGCTGGGCACCAAGAAGGTGCTGGCCATCGGGGTCGTGCTGTTCACGGCCGGCCAGGTGGGGTTCGCCCTCTCCCCGTCGTACGGCATGGCGCTCGCCTCGCGTGCGCTGCTCGGCTGCGGTGACGCCATGACCTTCATCAGCGTCCTGCGGCTCGGCACCCGCTGGTTCCCGGCCCGGCGCGGGCCGCTGGTCGCCCAGCTCGCGGGGCTGGTGGGCATGGCGGGCAACCTGGTCTCGACCCTGGTGCTGGCCCGGCTGCTGCACGGGGTGGGCTGGACCGCGGCGTTCGGCGGCAGCGCGCTCGCCGGAGCGGTCGTCTTCGTGCTGCTTCTGGTGTTCCTCAGGGACCATCCCGAGGGGTACGAGCCGGAGCCGTTCCCGCACCACGGCTCGGCGTACGTGCGGCGGCAGATCGTCGCGTCCTGGAAGGAGCCGGGCACCCGCCTCGGCATGTGGGTCCACTTCACGACGCAGTTCCCGGCGATGGTGTTCCTGCTGCTGTGGGGCCTGCCGTTCCTGGTCGAGGCCCAGGGTCTGTCCAGGGCGACGGCCGGTGACCTGCTGACGCTCGTGGTGCTGTCGAACATGGTGGTCGGACTGGTCTACGGGCAGATCGTCGCCCGGCACCATGCGGCCCGGCTGCCGCTGGCGCTCGGGACGGTCGGGGCCACGGCGGCCGTCTGGGCGGCGACGCTCCTCCACCCGGGCCCGCATGCACCGATGTGGCTGCTGATCGTGCTGTGCACGGTGCTCGGGGCCTGCGGCCCTGCCTCGATGCTCGGCTTCGACTTCGCCCGCCCGGCGAACCCGCCGGAGCGTCAGGGCACGGCCTCCGGCATCACCAACATGGGCGGTTTCGTGGCCTCCATGACGACGCTGCTGGCGATCGGTGTGCTCCTGGACGTCACGGGCGACAACTACACCGTGGCGTTCTGCACGGTGTTCGTCCTCCAGGCGCTGGGGCTCAGCCAGATCCTGCGGCTGCGCGAACAGGCGGCGCGCCGGGAGCGCGAGCGGCTGGTGGCGAGCCGGGTGGAGACGGTGCACGTGCCGGCCTAGGGCCTTCGCACGGGCTGCGGGCGGCGCGTACACCGCCCTCTCGGGGAACGTCCGTCAGCGGTGCGGGCGGTCCAGGCCCAGCACCCGGTCCTTCAGCGCCGGGAACCGGTCCCGGGTGGTCGCGACCTCCGCCGGGTCGAACTCCACCGTGAGGATCTCCTCGTCGGCGCCGGCCTCCCCGAGGATCTCGCCCCAGGGATCCACCACGATCGAGTGACCGGCCTGCGGAACCCCTGCGTGCGTGCCGGCCGTTCCGCAGGCGAGGACGTACGCCTGGTTCTCGACCGCCCGCGCCCGTGCCAGCAGCGTCCAGTGGGACCGGCGGCGCTCGGGCCAGCCCGCCGGGATCACGAGCGTCTCGGCCCCCGCGTCCACGAGCGAGCGGAACAGCTCGGGAAAGCGCAGGTCGTAGCAGGTGGCCACGCCGACGGTCGTCTCCGGCAGACGTACCGTCACCGTCTCGGTGCCCGCGCCCATCAGCACGGCCTCGCCCTTGTCGAAGCCGAAGCGGTGGATCTTGCGGTAGAAGGCGGCCAGCTCACCGGAGGGGGAGAAGACGAGCGAGGTGTTGTACAGGGGGCCTTCGTCCGCGCCGTCGGCGGCCGCGCCCCGCTCCGGGATCGACCCGGCGTGCAGCCACACGCCCGCGTCACTCGCCGCCTTGGCCATCACCTCGTACGTCGGCCCCTGGAGCGGCTCGGCCTCGGTTGCGAACCGCTCGTAGGCGAACGCCCCGGTCGTCCACAGCTCGGGCAGCACCACCAGATCGACTCCGGCTTGATCGCGTACCAGTGCCGCAGCGCGACGGCGACGCGAATCAACCGATTCGTCCTCTTCTACCCGGAATTGGATGAGGGAGGCGCGCACACTACCACCGTCCTGGCATTCGAGCCGTCTCTTCGGGCCTACGATCGTCACACGAAAGCACTGCCGGGGTGCCTCACAGCAGCGTAACTTAACGTTCCGAGACACCCGCCGACAGTCGCCGCCCGTCGACACTGCCGCAACAACCGCCCGTGCACCGACCGCCCGAGGGGTCCCGTTCCGTGAGTCTGCCTCCCACCCTCCAGCCCTACGCCGACGCTTGGACCCACTCCATCGAAGCGATATCCGAACTGGTTAAGCCGCTCGTCGAAGGCGAGTGGAACCGCAGGACCCCCTGCCCCGGCTGGTCGGTGCGCGACATCGTCTCCCATGTGATCGGCATGGACAGCGAGATGCTGGGCGACCCGCGGCCGATCCACACGCTCCCGCGCGACCTGTTCCACGTCACCAACGAGCACCAGCGCTACATGGAGATGCAGGTCGACGTCCGCCGCCATCACACGGCACCGGAGATGACCTCCGAGCTGGAGTACACGATCATCCGCCGCAACCGTCAGCTGCGCAACGAGTCGCGGGACCCGGGGGCAAAGGTGCGCGGCCCGCTCGGCACCGAGCAGACCCTCGAAGAGGCCATGCGGTACCGCGCGTTCGACGTGTGGGTGCACGAGCAGGACCTGCGGGCGGCCCTCGGACGGCCGGGGAACCTGGACTCGCCCGGCGCGTACATCACACGGGACGAGCTGCTTGCCGCACTGCCGAGGGTGGTCGAGGAGGCCGGCGCGCCCGCCGGTTCGGCGACCGTCTTCGACGTCCACGGCCCCGTCGAGTTCCTGCGCACGGTCCGGCTCGACGCGGAGGGCCGCGGCTCGATCGACAGCGCGCCCTCCCTCGGTCCCACGGTGTCGCTCACGCTCGACTGGGAGACCTACGTCCGCCTCGCCTGCGGGCGCGTCCCCGCAGACGTCGTGGCGGACCGCATCAAGGCCGAGGGGGACCCGGAGCTCACGGCGGCGGTCTTCCTGGCGTTCGCGGTGACGAAGTGAAGCTGGGGAGCCGGCCCTGAAGGGGGCCGGTTCCCGGGCAGGCGGCAGGAGGGCACCGGACCGGTGCCGTCCGGCCCGCCGTCCCCCTGCGGCCGGGCCGCTCAGTCCTCCTCGCGTTCCTTCTCGGCCAGGTGGATGACGCAGACGGCCACCGCGATCAGCAGAGCCGGGTCCAGGTCCTCGCGCACGATGTCGACGCCGTACGTCTCCCGGACGTGCAGCCAGCGGCGGGAGATCTGCGCGAGCAGTTCCTCGTCGTAGTCGATGGCGAACTCACGGTCGAGGATCTTGCCGCTGACGTCGAGTTCCGAGCCGTCCGCCAGCGAGACGCGGTAGTGGTTGCGCAGGAGGGACAGCCGCTTGCGCTTGATCCTGGCCAGCGGTTCGCCGTCGCGTTCGATGATCATCGTGTCGCGCAGGGCGAACATCTTCTGGTGGATGTCGATCAGGACCCGCCCCTGCGTGTCCTTCAGTTCGAAGGTGTCCCGCAGCCGCATCGCCTTTCCGTCGACCAGGAAGACCTTGTTGCCGTGCTGGTCCTCGATCCAGTAGTCGTCACCGAAGCCGAGCAGCCGGTCTCGTACGAGGAATCTCATATGAGAAGGGCTTCCCCCGTGGCCGGTCCGAAACGCCGTCGGTAGGCCGACGGACTGAGTCCGGTCTCGCGCCTGAGCCGTGCCCGCAGGTTGGCGGCCGTGCCGAGACCGCTGCGCGCCGCGACCACGTCCAGCCGCTCCTCCCCGCGTTCGATCAGCCGGCAGGCGAGGGCGACCCGCTCCCCGGTCAGCCAGGCCAGCGGGGTGGTGCCCAGCTGGGCGCGGAAGCGGCGGTGCAGGGTGGCGGAGCTCACCGCGGCGTGCGCCGCGAGGCCGGCGACGGTGAGCGGTTCGGCGAGATGTTCCTGGGCCCAGGCCAGAAGCGGTGCCAGCGACTCGTCCGGCACCTCGGGCACCGGCCGCTCCACGAACTGCCGCTGTCCACCGTCGCGGTGCGCCGCGAAGACCAGCCGGCGGGAGACGGCGTTGGCGATCTCGGCGCCGTGGTCGCGGCGCACGACGTGCAGCGCGAGGTCGAGGGCCGAGGCGCTGCCCGAGGCGGTGAGGATGTCGCCGTCGTCCACGAAGAGCACGTCCGGCTCCAGCTCGACCTGTGGGAACCGAGCCCGGAACGACGCGCCCCACATCCAGTGGCAGGCCGCGCGGCGTCCGTCGAGCAGCCCGGCCTCGGCGAGGGTGAAGGCGCCGGAGCAGAAGCCGATCAGCCGTGCTCCCCGTGCGTGCGCCCTGCGCACGGCGTCCAGGACCTCCGGCGAACGCGGGGTGTCGGTGTCGGGCCGGTTCGGCACGATCAGGGTGTCCGCGTCGTCGACGGCCTCGAGGCCAGCGACGCCGGTCAGCGAGAAGAAGCCGTCCCGCATCCGGGTCGTCGGCGCTGCCGCGCACAACCGGAAGTCGTAGAGCCTGCGGCCCAGCTCGGGCCGCTCGAGCCCGAAGACCTCGATGGCACAGCTCATCTCGAAGGGGTTGGAGTTCTCGTCCACGACGAGCACGACCCGGTGCACGGACGACGCCTGAGAGGATCCTTGCGGCATATGCGATTTCTAGCACTCGTGCGGTCCGGGCGACACCCGCACGATGGCGGCATGGAACCCAAGGAACCCGTCTCGCTCGCCACGGCCCTCGCCTCCTTCACCGAGCTGTGGAGCCCGCGCATCGTCACCGCCGTCAACGACTACGACGTCCGCGTCGCCAAGGTCGAGGGCGAGCACCTCTGGCACACGCACGACCACACCGACGAGTTCTTCCTCGTCCTGGACGGCGAACTGAACATCGCGCTGCGCGAGCCGGCCGGAGAGCGCACGGTCACGCTGCCCCGCGGGTCGGTCTTCACCGTCCCCCGGGGCACGGAGCACAAGCCGTCCGCCCCCGTCGGCGCCTCCATCCTCATGTTCGAACCCACCGGGACCGTGACGGTCGGCGACCGCCACGAGGCGATCCCGGACCATGTGGACGCGACCACGGGGCACCCGCTGGACTGAGGGGTCCAAGAGCCCTGGCCCCTGACGCGGACGAGTCCCCCGCCGGGGCGCGGGGGACTCGCTCGGACACCTCGGGGGCCACCGGCGGAGCGCGGGGCCGGGGCGGGGCCTACCGATAGCCCTGCTGCATGTCGTCATCGTCGTCGTCCCAAGACGTGCGACCGTCACCGCGCTCACGGCGCAGATCGGGGTCCGAGGCATCGGACCCGCCAGGGTCCTGCTCGTGCCGGTCCCGGTCGCGCGACCGTTCGCCGGAGATCTCGCCGTGCTCGCGTGCGCGGTCCCGGCGGGGCATCTGGTCGTCGATGTCTCGTGGCATGGAACTGCTCCCTTGCAATGACCCCCCTGTCTGCGTCGAGCATCTCCCGGTGTCCGCACGGACGCATCCTGTGGACGGTCGTGTACGCACGGTCACCGAGGTTGTCCACAGGCTCCGCGGTGACTTCGCCCCGGATGGCACTCTTGACCCATGAACCACTCCGCACCGCGTCGCGTCCGTGTCCGTGCCCCCGAGCTGATCGGCAAGGGTGGCTGGCTGAACACGGGCGGTGAGCAGTACACCCTCGCCGACCTGCGAGGACGTATCGTCATTCTCGATTTCTGGACGTTCTGCTGCATCAACTGCCTGCACGTCCTGGACGAGCTGCGCGAGCTGGAGGAGAAGCACCGCGACACCGTGGTGATCATCGGTGTGCACTCCCCGAAGTTCGTCCACGAGGCGGAGCACCAGGCGGTGGTGGACGCCGTCGAGCGCTACGGCGTGGAGCACCCCGTCCTCGACGACCCCGAGCTCGCCACCTGGAAGCAGTACGCCGTCCGCGCCTGGCCGACGCTCGTGGTCATCGACCCCGAGGGCTATGTGGTCGCCCAGCACGCGGGGGAGGGGCATGCGCACGCGATAGCGCGGCTCGTCGCGGAGCTGGAGGAGGAACACGCGGCCAAGGGCACCCTGCGCCGCGGCGACGGCCCGTACGTGGCGCCGGAGCCCAGCCCCACGTCCCTGCGCTTCCCGGGCAAGGCGCTTCTGCTGCCGTCCGGGACGTTCCTCGTCAGCGACACCACCCGGCACCAGCTGGTGGAGCTGGCCGCGGACGGGGAGACGGTCGTGCGCCGGATCGGGTCGGGCGCACGGGGCTTCGCGGACGGTCCGGCGGACGCGGCGGCCTTCAGCGAGCCGCAGGGACTCGCGCTGCTGGACGAGGGTGCGGTGGTCGTCGCCGACACCGTGAACCACGCGCTGCGCCGACTGGACCTGGCGACCGGCGAGGTCACCACCCTGGCGGGCACCGGCAGGCAGTGGTGGCAGGGTTCGCCCACGTCCGGTCCCGCCCGGGAGGTGGACCTCTCCTCACCGTGGGACGTGGCGGTCTTCGGCGGCCGGGTCTGGATCGCGATGGCCGGTGTGCACCAACTGTGGACGTACGACCCGGAGTCGGCCTCGGTCGAGGTGGCGGCCGGGACCACGAACGAGGGGCTGGTGGACGGACCGGGCGCCGAGGCCTGGTTCGCCCAGCCCTCCGGACTCGCGGTCTCCACCGACGGGGAGCGCCTGTGGCTGGCGGACTCCGAGACGAGCGCCCTGCGCTGGGTGGACCGGGACGGCGCGGTGCACACGGCCGTCGGCACAGGGCTGTTCGACTTCGGGCACCGCGACGGCGCGGCGGAACAGGCGCTGCTCCAGCACCCGTTGGGCGTGACCGCGCTGCCGGACGGCTCGGTGGCGGTCAGCGACACCTACAACCACGCCCTGCGTCGTTACGATCCGGCCACCGGCGAGGTGAGCACGCTGGCGACGGATCTGCGGGAGCCCTCGGACGCGGTGCTCGTCGGCGAGGACATCGTGGTCGTGGAGTCGGCCCGCCACCGGCTGACCCGGCTGCGGCTGCCCGAGGAGGCGGTCCAGGTCGCCTCGGTCGCCCACCGCACCCAGCGGGCGGCGACCGAAGTGGCGCCGGGCGGACTGCGGCTGGATGTGATCTTCCAGGCTCCGGCCGGTCAGAAGCTCGACACCCGCTACGGCCCCTCGACCCGGCTGCTGGTCTCCTCGACCCCGCCCGAGCTGCTGCTCAAGGGCGAGGGAGCGGACACGGACCTCTCGCGTGAACTCGAGCTGAACCCGGCCGTGTCCGAGGGCGTCCTGCACGTCTCGGCGATGGCCGCGTCCTGCGACGACGATCCCGCCAACGAGTACCCGGCGTGCCACGTCCACCAGCAGGACTGGGGAGTCCCCGTCCGTCTGACCCAGGGCGGAGCGGATCGGCTTCCCCTGGTGCTGGCGGGCATGGACGCGGAGTAGTACCCGACGGGCCGGGTGGGTGCGGGGTCAGAGCCCGTACCCGTCCCGGGGGTGGTGCCGCTCCTCCTCGACGACCGGTGGCGGCACCACGACCCGCCTGCGGCGGTAGATGCTGCTGAACGTGGCCACCCCTATGAGACCGACGATCATGCAGATGACCCCGACCAGTTGAAGGTCGACGCCCTGCATGTGCCAGTCGGTCGCGAACGCGAGGATGGCGCCGACGGCGATCAGGATGATGCATCCGCCCAGGCCCATGAGTCCTGCCCTCCCTGCGGGGCCGGCCCTTCCGGCCCCGGACCCGGGTACCCGGGTCCGGGGTGGGCATGCGCGGCGGCGGTCGCGGCTCTGTTCCTCAGCCCTCCAGGAACGCCACCAGCGCGTTCGCCAGCATGTGGGGGTCGTCCGCGCCGCACAGCTCGCGGGTGCTGTGCATGGACAGGATCGCCGCGCCGATGTCGACGGTGCGGATGCCGTGGCGGGCCGCCGTGATGGGGCCGATGGTCGTGCCGCAGGGCATCGAGTTGTTCGACACGAAGGACTGGAAGGGCACGTTCGCCTTCTCACAGGCCGCGGCGAAGACGGCCCGGCCCGAACCGTCCGTGGCGTAGCGGTTGTTGACGTTCACCTTGAGGATGGGGCCGCCGTTGGCCCGGGGGTGGTGGGTCGGGTCGTGCCGCTCCGCGTAGTTGGGGTGGACGGCGTGCCCGGTGTCGGAGGACAGGCAGATCGAGCCGGCGAAGGCACGGGCCCGGTCCTCGTACGAACCGCCCCGGGCGAACACCGAGCGCTCCAGCACCGATCCGAGCAGCGGACCGTCGGCACCCGTGTCCGACTGGGAGCCGTTCTCCTCATGGTCGAAGGCCGCGAGCACGGGGATGTACGACAGGCCGGCGTCGGAGGCGGCCACGCCCGCCAGTGCCGCGGTGGCCGCGTGCACCGAGAGCAGGTTGTCCATCCGCGGCCCCGCCACCAGGTCCTTGTCCCGGCCCAGGTAGGCCGGCGGTTCGACGGAATGGGTCATCAGGTCCCAGCCCGTCACCTCGCCCGTGGCGAGGCCGAGCTCCTCCTCCAGGAAGGCGATCAGGTCCCCGTCGCGCACGTCGTCGCCCAGGCCCCAGACAGGCTGGAGGTGGCGCTGCTTGTCGAGCTTCAGCCCCTCGGCGGAGACCGAGCGGTCCAGGTGGATGGCCAGCTGCGGCACGCGCAGCAGCGGTCTGTCGATGTTCATCAGGCGGGTGGTGCCGTCACGCAGGGACAGCCGGCCCGAAAGGCCGAGGTCCCGGTCCAGCCAGGAGTTGAGCAGGGGGCCGCCGTAGATCTCCACGGCGATCTGCCGCCAGCCGTGCGCACCGCTGTCCGGCCGCGGCTTCACCCGGAGGTTCGGGGAGTCGGTGTGCGCGCCCATGATCCGGAACGGCGTGTGGGCTTCGGCACCCTCGGGGACGTACCACGCGATGATCGCGCCTCCGCGCAGCACGTACCTGCCGCCGCTCGTGCCGTCCCACGCATCCGTCTCGGCGACCTGGCGGAAGCCTGCCTTCTCCAGCCGCTCGGCGGCGTGCGCCACGGCGTGGTACGGCGACGGGCTCGCCGCCAGGAAGGACATGAGGTCGTCGGTGTGGCCGCGGTCGAAGCGGAGGCTTGTGCTCATGTGTTCACCTTAACGACGGACGAGGGCCCGCTCCCGGTGATCGGGAGCGGGCCCTCGTAAGGGGGATGTGGAGAGTCGGGGTTCCGGACGGCCGGAGCGCCTGCAGGCCCGTACGGACAGCGCGGGTGACGGGTCCGGGCCGGCGGCGTTCTAGAAGGCGGCCTCGTCCAGCTCCATGAGGTCCAGGTCCACGCCTTCGGCCACCTTGCGCGCCAGGGTCACGCCCGGCAGGACGTTGGCCGCGAAGAACTTCGCCGCCGCGATCTTGCCGGTGTAGAACGCCTTGTCCCTGGTGGAGGCCGTCTCGAGCTTCTCGGTGGCGATCGCGGCACCCCTCAGCAGGAGGTAGCCGACGATGACGTCGCCGGAGGCCATCAGCAGGCGGGTGGTGTTGAGCCCCACCTTGTAGATGTTCTTGACGTCCTTCTCGGTGGCGGCGAGGTCGGTCAGCATCAGGCCGACGATGGCCTCCAGCTCGACGGCCGCCTTGGCGAGGTGTTCGCGGGCACCCGCCAGATCCTCGCCGCCCGTGCCGAGCGCCAGGAACTTCTTGATGTCCTCGGCGAGGGAGTTCAGCGCCGCGCCCTGGTTGCGGACGATCTTCCGGAAGAAGAAGTCCTGGCCCTGGATCGCGGTGGTGCCCTCGTACAGGGTGTCGATCTTGGCGTCGCGGATGTACTGCTCGATCGGGTACTCCTGCAGGAAGCCGGAGCCGCCGAAGGTCTGCAGGGACTGGGCGAGCTGCTCGTAGCCCTTCTCGGAGCCGTAGCCCTTGACGATCGGCAGGAGCAGGTCGTTCAGGGCGTGCTCGGTGGAGGCGTCCTCGCCGTTCGCCTCCTTGACCGCGATCGCGTCCTGGACGGAGGCCGTGTGCAGGACGAGGGCGCGCATGCCCTCGGCGTAGGCCTTCTGCGTCATCAGCGAGCGGCGCACGTCGGGGTGGTGCGTGATGGTGACCTTGGGCGCGGCCTTGTCCATGAAGTCGGCCAGATCCGTGCCCTGCACGCGCTCCTTGGCGTACTCGAGCGCGTTCAGGTAGCCGGTGGACAGCGTGGAGATCGCCTTCGTGCCGACCATCATGCGGGCGAACTCGATGATGCGGAACATCTGGCGGATGCCGTCGTGCTTGTCGCCGATCAGCCAGCCCTTGGCCGGGTGGCGGTCGCCGAAGGTCATCTCGCAGGTGTTGGAGGCCTTCAGGCCCATCTTGTGCTCGACGTTGGTGGCGTACACGCCGTTGCGCTCGCCCAGCTCGCCGGTCTCGAAGTCGAAGAGGTACTTCGGCACGAGGAAGAGGGACAGGCCCTTGGTGCCGGGGCCGGCACCCTCGGGACGGGCGAGGACGTAGTGGAGGATGTTCTCCTCCATGTCGTGCTCACCGGAGGTGATGAACCGCTTCACGCCCTCGATGTGCCAGGAGCCGTCCTCCTGCCGGACGGCCTTGGTCCGCCCGGCGCCCACGTCCGAGCCGGCGTCCGGCTCGGTGAGCACCATGGTGGAGCCCCAGGTCTTGTCGACGGCGATCTTGGCGATCTTCTTCTGGACCTCGTTGCCCTCCTCGAAGAGGATGCGGGCGAACGCCGGGCCGGAGGAGTACATCCAGATCGCCGGGTTCGAGCCGAGGACCAGCTCCGCGTACGACCAGATCAGCGACGGAGGGGTGTTGGTGCCGCCGATCTCCTCCGGCAGTCCGAGACGCCAGTACTCGGAGTCCATGAAGGCCTTGTAGCTCTTCTTGAAGGACGCCGGGACGGGCGCGGTGTTGGTCTCGGGGTCGAAGACCGGCGGGTTGCGGTCGGCGTCGGCGAAGGACTCGGCCAGCTCGTTCTCGGACAGGCGGGTGAGCTCCTCGAGGACGCTCTTGGCGGTGTCCGTGTCCATCTCCGCGAACGGACCGGTGCCGTACAGCTTGTCGCGCCCGAGCACCTCGAAGAGGTTGAACTCGATGTCGCGGAGATTCGACTTGTAGTGCCCCATGGCGACGGCTCCGTAGCGGGATCGGCGAGGCACTGTCTCCTCGCATCTGGTTCACATACCAACTAGTAGCTCCGATGATGCTACCCGTCGGTAATAAGAATCAACCCCTCATGGCCCTGATGTGGCCCACTACTCTTTGGGGCATGTACGGCTACCAGAACACGGGCGCGCAGCAGCAGTACGCCTCGGCGCAGCAGCAGATGCCCGGGCAGCAGATGCCGGGCGGGCAGATGCCCGGCGGGTACGGCCAGCAGCCCCCGCTGTACCCCGAGCCGTCCCCGCCGTCGCTCGCGGACGCGGTCCGGGCGTTCACCACCGGGTCGATGTCGGCCGAGGACTTCCAGCAGATCCTCGCCACGTCCAAGGTGTACTGCCCGCGCGGCGACAATCCGGGATTCCTGGCGCTGCACAACACCCAGCAGCCCGTGATCCCCATGTTCACCTCTCTCAAGGAGCTGCGCCGCTATGCCGGCAAGGAGTCGAAGTACTTCGTGATCACCGGGGCCGAGGTGATCGATCTGCTGCCGACCGGGTACGGGTTCGTCCTCGACATGGAGGGCGAGCACCGGATGGTCTTCGACGCGAAGGCGGTCGAGCAGATGGTGGAGTTCGCGATGCGGCGGATGTACGGCTAGGGCCGGTCGTCTGGATCATGTCGGCGTCGCGGGGCGTGGCACGCCCGTCTTCCGCGTTGTCGTCGATTGCCGACGCTCCGCCTTTCGGCTGCACGCACCACGCCCCGCTCGGGTCGGCCGAAGGCGCGGTCTCCCCGGCCGGCCGGATCCGGACGGCAGACCCCGGATGCCGGCTCCTCGCCGACGGCCGTTCGCCATTGCCGTGCGGGCAGCCGGGTGGACATGCCGTGCACGGCCGGCGCCCTATGTCCCGCCGGCCCTGCGCCTTGGCCTCACGGACGGCCGATCTTCCGGGCCGGTACCCCCCAGTGACGGCCGGGTGACTCCCGCCGCACTTGTCACGAACATGCCATAGGGTTCCCTCCGTTGGCCGCGCCCCGCATGCCGACCGCTGTACCGCGGTGGTGTCCGGGTGCCGCGCGGCACTCTCATCTCCCGGCGACCCCGGGTTCTCTTGTGGGGGTTCCAGCACTGTGCGCATGCGCAGCACCTCGGCCGCGACGGCGCTCGCGATCCTTACCGGTTCGGTCGCGCCGAGTGTGGCCGCTGTGGAGCCCGTCACGGCCGAGCCGGCCGTACCCGTCCGGCTCCGAGGTCCGGCGACACCGTGAACTCCACGGCCTACGGCGCCCGGAAGTGCCTGTACTTCACCGAGTGACGCACCGAGCGGGCGGCGGGGGCCCGGAGGGAATGCCCTCCGGGCTTTCCGTGTTCCGGGTGGCAGAAAGTTCAACCATCAACTAAAGTAAGAGCACAAGGAGGTACCGACATGCCTGCAGTGACCGTCGAAAACCCGCTGACCCTGCCCCGCGTGGTCGCTTCGGCCGACGCGGTGGCCCGACCCGTGCTCGGTGTCACGACCGCACCCAGCGGTTTCGAGGGCGAGGGCTTCCCGGTCCGTCGCGCCTTCGCCGGGATCCACTACCGCCACCTCGACCCGTTCATCATGATGGACCAGATGGGCGAGGTGGAGTACGCGCCGGGCGAGCCCAAGGGCACCCCGTGGCACCCCCACCGTGGCTTCGAAACCGTCACGTACATCATCGACGGGATCTTCGACCACCAGGACTCCCAGGGCGGTGGTGGCACCATCACCAATGGCGACACCCAGTGGATGACCGCCGGTTCGGGCCTGCTGCACATCGAGGCCCCGCCGGAGTCGCTGGTCATGTCCGGCGGCCTGTTCCACGGCATCCAGCTCTGGGTCAACCTGCCCGCCAAGGACAAGATGATGGCCCCGCGCTACCAGGACATCCGCGGCGGCCAGGTGCAGCTTCTGACGACCCCCGACGGGGGCGCGCTGCTGCGCGTCATCGCCGGTGAGCTGGACGGCCACAAGGGCCCGGGCATCACGCACACCCCGATCAGCCTGGTCCACGCGACCGTGGCGCCGGGCGCGGAGGTCACCCTGCCCTGGCGCGAGGACTTCAACGGACTCGCGTACGTCCTGGCCGGACGGGGCACCGTGGGTGTGGAGCGGCGGCCGATCCACCTCGGCCAGACCGCCGTGTTCGGCGCGGGCTCCTCGCTGACCGTCCGCGCGGACGAGAAGCAGGACTCGAACACGCCCGACCTGGAGGTCATCCTGCTGGGCGGGCAGCCGATCCGTGAGCCGATGGCGCACTACGGTCCGTTCGTGATGAACACCCGCGAGGAACTGCAGCAGGCCTTCGAGGACTTCCAGAAGGGCCGGCTCGGCACCGTCCCCGCGGTGCACGGGATGACCGAGAGCGGTCCGCAGGGCTCCTGACCACGAGCCGCGCGGCCGAGCAGGCCTGACGCCGCGTCACCCGGGCGGGCCGTCCGCACAGGACAGCCCGCCCTCGGCATGCTGGTCTTGGAAGGTGCAGCTCCTTCCCGACCCCGTCCGCCGGCTCGCCGCGTGGTGCGCCGTCGTCCTGCTGGTCACGGGGGTCGGCTGGGTCGTGATCCGGCTGTGCGGAGTGTTCCGCACGGCCGTCGTGCCCGTGCTGCTGGCACTGCTCGGGACCGCGCTCCTCGGGCCCCTGTACCGGCGGCTCGTGCAGATCGGCATGCAGCGGTCGCTCGCCGCCGTGATCACCTGCGTCGCCGTGGTGGCCGTGGTGGGCGGGGCCGTGTACGTCGTCGTCACGGCGCTCATGGACAGCGGCGCACAGATCGTCGACTCGCTCAGACACGCCGCGAAGTCGCTCGCGCAGCACTTCGGGGCCGCCGGGACGTCACTGGACGACCTGGTGTCCCATTCGCGGGAACTGCTGACCAAGTTCGGCGGGACCGCCGCCTCCAACGTCATCAGCGGGGTCAGCGTCGTCGGCGAGTCCATCGCCATGGCCGTTCTGGCCCTGTTCCTGGTCTTCTTCTTCCTGCGCGACTCCGACCGGGTCACCGGACTGCTGCGCTCGCTCGTCCCGCGCGGTGCCGCCGACAGCGTCGAGGTCATGGCGCGGCGGGCCTTCGAGGCGGTCGAGGGGTTCATGCGCGGGACCACGATCATCGCGCTCATCGATGCGATCTGCATCACCGTGGGGCTGCTGATCCTCGGTGTGCCGGGTGCGATCGGGCTCGGTGCGCTCGTCTTCGTCGGCGCCTACGTCCCCTACCTCGGGGCCTTCCTCTCCGGCGCGGTCGCGATCCTGGTCGCCCTCGCCGACCGCGGGTTCGTCATCGCTCTGTGGGCGCTCGGCGTGGTCGTCGCCGTGCAGCTGCTGGAGGGACATGTGCTCCAGCCCGTGATCCAGAGCCGGACCGTGCAGATGCATCCCGCGGCGGTACTGCTGGCGATCACCGCGGGCGCGTCGGTCGCCGGGATCCTGGGGATGCTGCTGGCCGTCCCGCTGACGGCGGCGGCGTTCGGCGTCGCCCACGAGCTCAAGGAGCGCTACGGCGACGGCGAGGCGGACCGGACCCCGCCGCCGGAACCCGAGGGCGGGCGGTGAGCACCGCCGGCGGTGTGCGGGACGCCCTCGCCTCTCAGAGAAGCGGGTCCTCAGCCTCCCCGTACTCCTTCTTGGGCTCCTCGTGCAGCTCGAACCAGGTGCTCTTGCCCTCGCCCCGCGGATCCACCCCCCAGGCGTCGGCGAGCAGTTCGATCAGGACCAGGCCGCGTCCGGAGGACGCGAGCTCCCCCGGGTCGCGCTTGTGCGGGAGGTCGTCGCCGCCGTCCGTGACCTCCACGCGCACCAGGCGCCCGCGCCTGCCGTCCACGCTGTCCAGGCCGTCGGGGTCGCTGAAGACCTCCGCGACGAGGAGCGCGTCGGTGTCGGTGTGCACGAGGACGTTCGTGAGCACCTCGGAGACCAGCAGGACGGCCGAGTTGACCTGGTCCTCGCAGGACCAGTCGTGCAGCAGCTCGCGCACCTGCTGTCGGGCGACGGCGACCCGCTCCGGCTCGGCCTGCTTGACCGTCAGCATCGTGCGGCGCACGACATGCCGGCCGCCCGGCACCGTGGTGCAGCGGTTCCCGTCGCCGGCCCGGCACAGCAGCAGCACGGCTATGTCGTCCTCGCGCCGGTCGGTCAGCGGCCCCGTGGCGTGGTGCGAGGAGGGCCCGTGCACGGCCTGGACCAGGGCCTCGGCCAACTCCTCCGTGTCGCCGTCGTGCTCCTCCAGGATCCGCCGTATCCGGCGCCAGCCGGTGTCCAGATCGTGTCCGCCGGTCTCGATCAGCCCGTCCGTGCAGATGAGCATGGTCTCACCGGGCTCCAGGACGAGCCGGGTGGTGGGGTAGTCCGCGTCCGGGTCGATGCCGAGCGGCAGTCCGCCCGCGGTCGGGCGCATCAGCACCGTCCCGTCGGCGGTGCGGATGGCGGGGTCGGGATGTCCCGCGCGGGCGATCTCCAGCGTTCCGGTCGCCGGGTCCACCTCGACGTAGAGGCAGGTCGCGAAGCGCAGGTCGGCGCCGTCCTCGCCGTAGGTCATGCCGTACAGGAAACGTGAGGCGCGGGAGAGGACCGCGTCCGGGCGATGGCCCTCGGAGGCGTAGGCGTGCAGCGCTATCCGCAGCTGGCCCATGAGGCCCGCGGCACGCACGTCATGGCCCTGGACGTCGCCGATGGTGAGCGCGAACCGGCCTCCCGGCAGCTGGATCATGTCGTACCAGTCGCCGCCCACCTGGAGCCCGCCGCCGGTGGGTATGTAGCGCGCCGCCACGGCCATCCCCGGTATCTCCGGGCCCAGCGTGGGCAGCATCGAGCGCTGCAGTCCGTCCGTCAGCTCCCGCTCCGTCTCGGCGGCGCCCGCGCGGGAGAGGGCCTGGGCGAGCATCCGGGCGACCGTCGTGAGCACCGACCGCTCGTCGGGCGTGAACGTGACCGGGTACTTGAAGGCCGCCATCCAGGCGCCCATCGTGCGGCCCGCCACGGTCAGCGGCAGATAGGCCCAGGACTGACGGCCGAAGGGCGCCGCGAGCGGCCAGGAGGCGGGATAGCGGGCCCGGTACTCCTCGGGCGAGGACAGATAGACCGCCCGGCCGGTGCGCACGACCTCGGCGGCCGGGTAGTCCGTGCCGAGCGACATCTCCGTGAAGGGCTCCTCGTCCCCCGGTTCGTGCCCGTGGTGCCCTACGACGGTCAGCCGGTCGCCCTCGGCCCCGAAGACCGCGAGCCCGTCGGGGGAGAAGCCGGGCATCGCCAGCCCGGCCGCCACCCGCAGTACCTCCTGTGTGGAGCGCGCCTCGGCCAGGGCCCGCCCCGCGTCCAACAGGAACGCCTCGCGCGAGCGGCGCCAGTCGCCGGTGATGGGGGAGCGGGCGGCGTTCGGGGAGGGGTCGGTGACCTCCTGGAGGGTGCCGACCAGCTCGTACTTTCCCGTCCGCGGGTCGATCGACGGCTTGGAGCGGCTGCGGACGGTACGGACGACACGCCCGTGCCCGTCCATGATCCGCATCCGCACCTCGGCGATGGTGCCCTCGGCCAGGGCGAGCTGGACGACGCCGTCGACCTCGTTCCAGTCGACGGGGTGGAACCGGGCGCGGATCCCGGCCTGGGTGAGCGTCGTCGCCTGCGCGGGCAGCCCGACCAGCCGCGCGGCCTCGGCGTCCAGCGTCACGAGTCCTGCGGCGGCGTCGTAGCGCCACAGACCGGTCGCGAGGGCGGCCAGGACGTCCCCCACGGCGGGCAGGGGCTCACCAGTGCGCATTGCCCCACTGTAAGAAGAGGTGATCGAAGGGTGCCACCGATCGCCGGAAATCACGGATCTTGCACAGGCCCGGAGCGACCCGGTGCCCGCGCGGGCGACGCAGGGGCCGGGGACCCGGGCGCGCCCCGGGCGAAATGAGGGAGAGGCGATCTTGGGGCGGCCGGTACCCTTGGTAGGTCCGGGCCGTGACCGCCCGGAGGCTCCGGGGCGCGACCCCGGAAAAACCCCGATTCGCGAAGACTGGATGAACGACGATGCATCGGTACAGGTCCCACACCTGCGGCGAGCTCCGCGCCTCTGACGTCGGCAGCGACGTCCGGCTGAGCGGCTGGCTGCACAATCGGCGCGACCTGGGCGGCATCCTCTTCATCGATCTGCGCGACCACTACGGCATCACGCAGCTCGTCGCGCGTCCGGGCACGCCCGCCTACGAGACGCTCGACAAGCTCTCCAAGGAGACGGTCGTCCGTGTCGACGGCAAGGTCGTCTCCCGCGGCACGGAGAACGTGAACCCCGACCTGCCGACCGGTGAGGTCGAGATCGAGGTCGGCGAGGTGGAGGTTCTGGGCGAGGCCGCGCCCCTCCCCTTCACGATCAACGCCGAGGACGGGGTGAACGAGGAGCGGCGTCTGGAGCACCGCTTCCTGGACCTGCGCCGCGAGCGCATGCACCGCAACATCATGCTGCGCACGTCCGTGATCTCGTCCATCCGCCACAAGATGGCGGCGATGGGCTTCAACGAGATGGCGACGCCGATCCTCAGCGCGACCTCCCCGGAGGGCGCCCGCGACTTCGTCGTCCCCTCCCGTCTGCACGCGGGCCGGTTCTACGCGCTGCCGCAGGCCCCGCAGCAGTTCAAGCAGCTGCTGATGATCTCCGGCTTCGACCGCTACTTCCAGATCGCGCCCTGCTTCCGTGACGAGGACGCCCGCGCGGACCGTTCGCCGGGCGAGTTCTACCAGCTCGACGTCGAGATGAGCTTCGTCGAGCAGGAGGACGTCTTCCAGCCGATCGAGAAGCTGATGACGGAGATCTTTGAGGAGTTCGGCGGTGGCCGTCACGTCACCTCCCCCTTCCCGCGGATCCCGTTCCGCGAGGCGATGCTGAAGTACGGCTCCGACAAGCCGGACCTGCGCGCCAAGCTCGAGCTCGTGGACATCACGGACGTCTTCGAGGGCTCGGAGTTCAAGGCCTTCGCGGGCAAGCACGTGCGTGCGCTGCCGGTGCCGGCCGTGCAGGACCAGCCGCGCAAGTTCTTCGACCAGCTCGGCGACTACGCCGTCTCGCTGGGCGCCAAGGGACTGGCCTGGGTGCGCGTCGCCGAGGACGGCTCGCTGACGGGCCCGATCGCCAAGTTCCTCACCGAGGAGAACGTCAAGGTCCTCACCGAGCGCCTCGGACTCGAGGCCGGCCACGCCGTCTTCTTCGGCGCGGGCGAGTTCGACGAGGTCTCCAAGATCATGGGCGCCGTACGGGTAGAGGCCGCCAAGCGCGCGGGCCACTTCGAGGAAGGTGTCTTCCGCTTCTGCTGGATCGTCGACTTCCCGATGTACGAGAAGGACGAGGAGACCGGCGCGATCGACTTCTCGCACAACCCGTTCTCGATGCCGCAGGGCGGCCTGGAGGCGCTCGAGACCCAGGACCCGCTGGACATCCTGGGCTGGCAGTACGACATCGTCTGCAACGGTGTCGAGCTGTCCTCCGGCGCCATCCGGAACCACGAGCCGGAGATCATGCTCAAGGCCTTCGAGATCGCGGGCTACGACCGGGAGACGGTCGAGGAGAAGTTCTCGGGCATGCTGCGTGCCTTCCGCTTCGGCGCCCCGCCGCACGGCGGCATCGCGCCGGGCGTGGACCGGATCGTCATGCTGCTGGCCGACGAGCCCAACATCCGCGAGACGATCGCCTTCCCGCTGAACGGCAACGCCCTGGACCTGATGATGGGCGCTCCGACGGAGCTGGACGAGACGCGGCTGCGCGAGCTGCACCTGTCCATCCGCAAGCCGCAGCCGAAGTAGGCGCGCGCGACGAGAGCGGGCCCGGAACCCCGGCGGGGTTCCGGGCCCGTCCGTCTTTCCCGCGGACACGACGCAGGGGCGGTTCCGCCCGGGTCGCCGAACGCGACCGCCCCGGTGACCGCACGAAGAGGCCCGGGAAGCGTGCTGCTTCCCGGGCCCCGAGGTCCTGCCGACCCGCGTTCCGCGGTCCTATTCGGTCTCGCCGCCGAAGCGCTCCTTGTAGCTCTCCAGATCCTCTTCGGTGAGCTTGGCGAAGAGGACCGGCGGCACGGTGAACGGCGTGCCCGCGGCGACCGCGGTGAGGGACCTGGCCTCGTCCTGCGTCACCCACACCGCGGTGTCGTCCGCCAGGTCGAAGGCGCCGCGCATGGCCGCCGAGGAGGTCGGGATGAACGGCTCCGAGACGACGGCGTAGAGGTGGATCAGGTTCATCGCCGTGCGGAGGGTGAGGGCCGCGCCCTCCTTGTTCGTCTTGATCTCCAGCCAGGGGGCCTTCTCCTCGAGGTAGGAGTTGCCCGCCGACCACAGGGCGCGCAGCGAGGCCGCCGCCTTGCGGAACTGGATGGCCTCCATGTGCTCCTCGTACTCGGCGAGCAGCCGCGCGATCTCCGCGCCGAGCCGCGCCTCCGCCTCGCCCGGCTCGCCGCCCGCCGGGACCTCGTCGCCGAAGCGCTTGCGGGAGAAGGACAGCACGCGGTTGACGAAGTTGCCGAGCGTGTCCGCCAGGTCCTTGTTCACCGTGGCCGTGAAGTGCTCCCAGGTGAACGAGGAGTCGTCGGACTCCGGCGCGTTCGCCATCATGAAGTAGCGCCAGTAGTCCGCCGGCAGGATCTCCAGCGCGTCGTGCGTGAAGACGCCGCGCTTCTGGGACGTGGAGAACTTGCCGCCGTAGTAGTTCAGCCAGTTGAAGGCCTTGATGACGTCGACCTTCTTCCACGGCGAGCGGGTGCCCAGCAGGGTCGCCGGGAACATCACGCTGTGGAAGGGGACGTTGTCCTTGCCCATGAACTGCGTATAGTGGACGTCCGCGTCCGACTTCCACCACCAGGAGCGCCAGTCACGGTTCTCCGGGTCGAGGTCCGACCACTCCTTCGTGGCGCCGATGTACTCGATCGGGGCGTCGAACCAAACGTAGAAGACCTTGCCCTCGGCCGCGAGCTCCGGCCAGGTGTCGGCGGGGACCGGGACACCCCAGTCCAGGTCACGGGTGATCGCGCGGTCGTGCAGACCCTCGGTGAGCCACTTGCGGGCGATCGAGGAGGCCAGCACCGGCCAGTCGTCGGCGCGCTCGTCGACCCACGCCTCGACCTCGCCGGCCAGCGTGGACTGGAGCAGGAACAGGTGCTTGGTCTCGCGGACCTCGAGGTCGCTGCTGCCGCTGATCGCCGAGCGCGGCTCGATCAGGTCCGTGGGGTCCAGGACACGGGTGCAGTTCTCGCACTGGTCGCCGCGCGCCTTGTCGTAACCGCAGTGCGGACAGGTGCCGATGATGTACCGGTCGGGCAGGAAGCGGCCGTCGGCGTTCGAGTACACCTGGCGGATGGCCCGCTCCTCGATGAACCCGTTCGCCTTGAGTTCGCGGGCGATCTCCTGCGTGATGTCCCGGTTCTGCGGGGAGGAGCTGCGCCCGAAGTAGTCGAAGGCCAGGTTGAAGCCGTCGTACACGGCCTTCTGCGCGTCATGGGCCTGGGCGCAGAACTCGGCGACCGGGAGCCCCAGCTCCTTGGCCGCGAGCTCGGCGGGGGTGCCGTGCTCGTCCGTCGCGCAGATGTACAGGACGTCGTGGCCACGCTGGCGGAGGTACCGGGAGTACACGTCCGCAGGGAGCATGGACCCCACCATGTTGCCCAGGTGCTTGATCCCGTTGATGTACGGAAGGGCGCTGGTGATGAGGTGTCGAGCCATCGCGGGCTGCTCCCAGGTCGCTACGTGGGGTGACGGCGCGTCCGATTTCAGGTCGTCTGCATCGTCTACGAACCTTGAAATCGTAGCCGACATGGGCGGGCCGCCCGCTTCCCGTTTTGCAGGGTGGGAAGGGGCGGCCGCGGTGTGGCCTGCCGGACGGACCCGGATTACGGGCGCCAGGCCGCCAGGATGCCCTCGTAGACCTCCGCGTCGGTCAGCTCGAGCGGGGTCTCTCCGGCCAGGAATGCGGAGGTGTTGTCCGACTTGAGCTTGCGCAGGTAGTCGAAGGCCTTGTTCTCCGGGTCACCGAAGGCGACGAAGGAGAAGAAGACGGCGGGGTGGTTCTTCGCGGCCTCCGTGAGGGACTGGGTGGCCGGCGTCTTCGCGTCGGGGGCGCCGTCCGTCTGGAAGATCACCAGAGCGGGTACGGCCGGGTCGGACTTCTCGTGGTGGGCGAGCACCGCCTCCACGGCGACGTGGTAGCTGGTGCGGCCCATGCGGCCGAGGCCGGCGTGCAGCTCGTCGATCTTGTTCTCGTGGTCGGTGAGGGTCAGTTCGCCCGTGCCGTCCAGCTCGGTGGAGAAGAAGACGACGTGGACGCTGGCCTCGGGGTCGAGGTGCGCGGCGAGCGCGAGGGCCTGCTCGCCGAGGGCCTGGGCGGAGCCGTCCTTGTAGTACGGGCGCATGGAGGCGGAGCGGTCCAGGACGAGGTAGACCCCGGCCCGGGTGCCGGTGAGCCCGTGCTTCTCGAGGGCGGCGGCCGCGGCCTCGTAGGCGGAGGTCAGGCCCGGTGCGCGCGACGTGAGACCGGCCAGGGTGAGGGCGGGCTCGGCGGACACCGAAGCACCGGCCTGCGCGGCGACGGGCTCGGGCTCGGAGGCTTCCGGCTCGGGGACGACTTCGGGTTCGGCGGCTTCCGGCTCGGCGGCGGTCTCGGGCTCGGGGACGACCACGGCCTCCGCGGCGACGGGCTCGGGCTCGGGCTCGGTGGCTTCCGGCTCGGAGGTTTCCGCGTCGGCGGTGACTTCGGCGGTGGCCTCGGGTTCAGGTTCGGGCTCGGGCGTCTCCGCGGCCTTCGGCTCGGGCGCCTCGGCGGCGGCTTCGGGCTCGGAAGTGGCCTCCGGCTCGACTGCTTCCGGCTCGGGGGACACCTCGGATTCCGCGGCGGTCTCGGGCTCTGCGGCGGCCTCGGCTTCGGGCTCCTGGGTGGCCTCAGCGTCGGTCTCGGGTGCCGTGGTCTCCGCGACCTCCGGCTCCGGGGCGGCGGCGGCCTCGGCGACGGTCTCGGACTCCGCCTCCGCGGCAGCCTTCGGGGCCGGCGTGACCTCAGGCGACGGCTCCTCCATCGGGGTCGCCTGCCGGGGCACCGTCACGTTGTCGAACGCCGCCGACACCAGCTCGTGCTCGTCCCCCGGGCCCGACGACTGCTGCGCCGGGATCTCGGGGGTCACGGCCGGCCGGGAGGACTTCGCGGCCTTCGGCCGAGGCGCCGTCGCGGCCTCCGAAACCGTCGGCTCCGAGGCCGCCTGCGTCTCCCGCGAGGGCCCCCCCTCGGCGGAGCGACCCTTGCGTGAGCGGCCGAACGCGTTCCGCAGGAGAGTGAGAATGCCCATGTGCGCAACCCTTCGCATGAGTTGATGCCCGTCAATCCCTGGCCAGGACGGACACGTAAGGTTAGCGGTCACAGACGGCGATCTTGGGTAGGGTCCGACCATCGGGAGGGCCCGATGTCAACACCGCGATCCCGCCGTCACCGAGCGTGCGGCCCGCCCCGGCGGCACCGCGCCCGGCTCCGCCGGCCGTACGCCGAGATCTTGCGCGTCAACCCCCGTACGGATCCCCCCGGTTCACCGGTCGTTCATGTGGCGGCCCCGCTCCCGCACATCCACCCCCTTAACGTCACGGCCACACCAAGAGATCGTAAGGGGAGAGTAAAGTGCGCAAGCTGCTGCCACTGATCGGAACGACGTCCGGCTCACATCCCGGCGGACGGTCCGCCCTGACCTGCCGCTACCGCTGTGGCGACGCCTGTTTTCACGAGGTGCCCAACACCAGCGACAACGAATACGTCGGCGACGTCATCGCGGGCGCCCTCAGCCGCCGATCCGCACTGCGTGCCGCAGCCGTCGTCACGGTCGCGACCGCCACCGGCGCGGCGACCGCCGTCACGGTCCCGCAGGCAGCCGCGGCCACCGCCGGCCGGCACGGCGGGGCACACACCACCGCCGCCCGGGGCCTCCGCTTCGCCCCGGTCGCCCCCAACACCGCCGACGCCGTCACGGTGCCCGACGGCTACCGGCAGAACGTGGTCATCCGCTGGGGCGAGCCCATCCTCCGCGGCGCCCCCGCCTTCGACCCCGAGAACCAGACCGCCGCGGCCCAGGCAGGCCAGTTCGGGTACAACAACGACTTCCTCGCCCTGCTGCCGGTCCCCGGCGAGCGCGGCCGCCGGCTCCTCGTCGCCAACCACGAGTACACCGACGAGGTGCTCATGTTCCGGGGATACGACCCCCAGAACCCGACCCGCCGGCAGGTGGAGGTGGCCTGGGCCGCCCACGGTCTCAGCGCCGTCGTCGTCGAGGAGGACAGCAGGAGCGGGCGTCTCACCGCGGTCCCCCGCCACCCCCTCAACCGCCGTGTCACGGCGACCGGCGCATTCCGTCTCACCGGCCCGGCCGCGGGCTCGGACCTTCTGAAGACGTCGGCCGACCCGAGCGGCCGCAAGGTCCTCGGCACCCTCAACAACTGCTCCGGCGGTACGACCCCCTGGGGCACCACCCTCCACGGCGAGGAGAACTTCAACCAGTACTTCGCCAACGGCTCAAGCGCCACCGACCTGCGGTACGGCATCGGCACCTCCGCGACCGAGCGCAAGTGGGAGCGGTTCGACCGCCGCTTCGACCTGGCCCAGGAGCCCAACGAGGTGCACCGCTTCGGGTACGTCGTCGAGTTCGATCCGTACGACCCCGGCTCCACCCCACGCAAGCACACCGCGCTCGGCCGCTTCAAGCACGAGGCCGCCACCGTGCGGCTCACCGACGACGGCCGGCCCGTCGTCTACTCCGGTGACGACGAGCGGTTCGACTACTTCTACAAGTTCGTCGGCAGCAAGCGGATGCGGCACGGGAACTCCCGGTCCGCACGCGAGCACAACCTCTCGCTCCTCGAGGAGGGAACGCTCTACGTCGCGAAGCTCACCGGCGACTCCCCTGCCACCGACATCGACGGCAGCGGCAAGCTTCCGGGCGACGGCGAGTTCGACGGCTCCGGCACCTGGATCCCGCTCGCCACTGCGACCGCCCACGGGGCCGTGTCCCACGTCGAGGGCATGAGCGCCGACGAGGTCTTCGTGTTCACCCGGCTCGCGGGCGACAAGGTCGGCGCCACCAAGATGGACCGGCCCGAGGACATCCAGCCCTCCCCGCACACCGGGAAGGTCTACGTCGTCCTCACCAACAACACCAACCGCGGCAAGGCAGGCTCGCCGGCCGCCGACGAGGCCAACCCACGGAGCGGCAACAAGCACGGACACATCCTTGAGCTCACCGAGCGCCACAACCGCGCGGAGAGCACGTCATTCGCCTGGTCGCTCTTCCTTGTCGCCGGGGACCCCTCCGACCCCTCGACGTACTTCGCCGGATTCCCCAAGGGCCGGGTCAGCCCGATCTCCTGCCCGGACAACGTGGCGTTCGACCCGCACGGGAACCTCTGGATCTCCACCGACGGCAACCAGCTGGGATCCCACGACGGCCTCTTCGGTGTCGCCACGCGCGGTGAGCGGCGTGGTGAGCTCAAGCAGTTCCTCACCGTGCCGAAGGGTGCCGAGACCTGCGGTCCCGTCATCGAGGACCGGCGGGTGCTCGTGGCCGTGCAGCACCCGGGCGAGCTCGACGGTGCGACCGTCGAGAAGCCGGCCAGCGCCTGGCCCGACGGGCCCGGGAGGATCGTCCGTCCTGCCGTCGTCGCCGTGTGGCGCGCGGACGGCTGCGACATAGGGGTCTGATCCTCGGGACGGATCCGCCACGGGAACGAAGGGGGCGGCGCCTGGCTGGAGCCGCCCCCTTCGCCGGAGAGCGACGGGATGTCTCAAGGCATTGACAGTCCCACGTGTCGATTCCCGCTATCGCAGGCTCGGAGGCCACCCGCTCTGCTGGCTTGGACCGCAACTGCAGCAGCTGTGGAAGCAGACCCGCCCAGCCGGCCGCTCACCGTCGCACATCACATCCTGGACGTGAGCTGGGCGCGGCGCGCGCGGCCACCGAGAGCACGTCCTCGAGGGCGTCAGTGACCGGCCGCAGAAACACAGCCAGCTCATCGGCCGTGGGCTCGATCTCACTGTCCAGGACGGCCCGCACGAGGTTCAAAAGCGCACTGGCGGCCTCAAGCGATGGTTCGGCTGGCCCCTTCATGAGACGCCGCCGGTTCGGCCGTGGGGGGGCCTGCGAATCGTCCGTGCTGCGTCGAATCGTGCCCATGCCTGTCCGGCTCGCTTGGCAGCGGTCAGTGCGTCAGCGGCTTCTTCGCATGTAGAGCAACCGGCGGTGGGACGAGCTTCGTACAACCAATCGTCCAGGGGTAGCTCAACCGCCGCTTGCGGATAGCGAGTCGGCTCGGTCACCTAACACCCCCGGCGTAGCTGTGGTGGCTCCCCGCCAGCACGGGCGTCCCGCGTCTCTTGGGCTGCGGTCGCCGTGCTTGCTGGCGCTCCCATGCGATCGTGTGCGGCCGGACAAGTGCTCCGCCCGTTCGGGGGGCCGACTTTCGAGACCTGCGGCGGGGGATGGATACGGCGTCCGGCCGTCGAGTTTCCCGAATCGGTCCGGGCCAGTGCTCTCGGGCGGGCAGGGCCAATGCGAGGCACAGCGCGAATAGAGTGCGCACAGCGGAACCTCCTAAGTTCCGTCAGCCCCTGGGAAACGGCCCTCGCCCGGCCGTCCTGGGGGCGCCTTTTCACCATGGCCAACAGTACCCTTAGTTGACCGCAGTTATCTACGGATGCATGGAAACCTGTGGTCACCCACGATCGGGGTCATGGACCTGGACCGTACGCGCCCGCTGTGGAGGCAGATTGCGGCGGAGATCATCCGCCGCATTGAAGGCGGCGTCTATCCGCCCGGCAGTCGAGTACCGAGCACGCTGGAAATCGCGCAGGAGTTCGGCGTGGTCAATGCCACAGCGGCCAAGGCCATGCGGCACGTGCGGGAGCAGGGGTACACGCGTGGGGAAGTCGGGTTGGGTACCTTTGTCGCCGATTCGCTGCCGACCGGCGACGGCTGACAACGTCAGAATGTCGAAACCCTGACGCAGGGGTCGGCAGCGGTAACTCGAGCCGCACCCCTGCCTCTGGCGTGCGCGGCGTCCTGCGCAGTCCCGTGGCGCCGGGCTGCGCAGGACAGGGCGGTGGCTGCGCAAAACCCCTTGAGCTCGGGTGCGCAGTGGGTGCGCAACACCGTTACCTGCTGTGGTCGGGCCCATGGTCGGGCAGTGCGCACCGCTGGGTGAGGCGGCTACCGCATCCAGCTGGCTCTCTGGTCGGGGTCTTGGACGGGGCGCCACACGGGCGCTGACGGGCCGTGTTGGAGCAGATCTGTCAGTGGCGCCGCCAAGACGGGGACCTCGCGCAGGAAGCCGGAAAGCGCCAGGGTCGTGGCGGCTGCGCGCAGGGCGCCGATGCGGGTCTCGATACCGGCAGGGCCGGTGCCGGACAGGACGAACAGCAGCCGTGGGAAGAGTGGGTAGTGCCGCCGCCATTCCTCCTGCGGCGGCTCGGCGAGCTGGCGCCGTCCGAGAGGCGCGGGCGTATAGCGATGGAGACCGGCGTAGGTGGTGAGCTTCGCCGCCAGCCGCTCCGGGCCCATGGTGGCCCTGTCCACCTCCACGAACGCCCGCAGCATGGAACCCTTGTGGCCTTCACTACCGTGCCGGTAGAACAAAAGTGCATCTGGGATGACGGCCTCACGGCTTCCGAGAGGGTGG
>Ga0102590_1001778_pt1 | contig 29536 bp, 23 predicted proteins | sample AraplaMF_Col_mMF_FD_76859 | JGI IMG/M metagenome (GOLD analysis project Ga0102590, IMG submission 76859) | Arabidopsis root microbial communities from the University of North Carolina, USA - plate scrape MF_Col_mMF | ecosystem: Host-associated > Plants > Roots > Endosphere | place: USA... | reverse complement strand
GTACCTGATGCGCGCGCTTCCGCCGGTGGCCCGCGCGGTCTCCTCCAACCCCGACGCGTACGTCTACCTCGCGGAGTCCATCCGTGCCTGGCCCGACCAGCCCGCGCTGGCCGAGCGGCTGCGCACGGCGGGCTGGTCGTCGGTGGCGTGGCGGAACCTCTCGGGCGGGATCGTGGCGCTGCACCGCGGTTTCAAGGAGATCTGAGGGTCTCCGCGCCAAGGACCCGGACCCGAATTCGGCCGCGCGGCGTCAGGTCACCTGAGCACCTCGAAGGCGCTGCCCGGCTCGTCGAGTTCGCGGCGCAGTCCGCCCGGTGGCGGAATGGGCAGCCGTGGCTCGCGGACCCCGGCGCCCCCGCCGCCCTCGCCCTCGCCGAGATCGAACCACACGGTGACCACGGCACCGCGTGGTACCTCGGCACCGGGCAAGGGGTACTGACGGACGACGTAGTCGACGACGATGAGATGGAATTCCGGCCGGTCGGGTGCGGCCAGCAGCACGCCCTGCTTCGCGGCGGCCTCGCGCGCGTCCATCGCCATCAGGCCGACCAGCCGCGGCACACGCACTTCGGGTGGTTTGGGTGTTATACGCACAGATTTCACCCCCAGCGGTACTGGAAGGGTAACCGGCCGAGGGTGCCACCCGGAAGCGTCACGTGTCTTTCTGTAGCAGTCGACTACCGAACGTCACAGATCGAGTCGGTAGCAGTGCGCGGGCCCTCCCAGAGTGGGGTGCGTGAACACCTCGGCGAGCTCCATGCCCAGGCGCCGGGTCACCGCGACGGACCGCTCGTTGGCGGGCAGGACCATCGCCACGACCCGGGGCACGCCTGCCGCCCGCAGGCGCTCCAGCGTGGCGTGCGCCGCCGCGGTGGCATAGCCCCTGCCCCAGTGGGCCCGCCCGAGGCGCCAGCCGATCTCGATCTCGCCCTCCGGGCCCCACCCACCGGGCCACGGCTGCGCGCCCGTGAAACCGATGACCTCGCCCGAGTCGTCGAGCATGGTCCACAGGCAGAAGCCGCGCTCGGCGTCGTGTCTGCGCTGGCGTGCGGTGAGCTCCTCGTACACGGACAGCTCGGCGGCCCGGCCGCCGTGGAACTTCATGACCTCGGGGTCGTCGAAGATCCGGTGCCAGGCGAAGGCGTCCTCGTCGCTGGGAACGCGGAGCAGCACGTCGGGGAGAGCTCGGTTCACGGAGGGCAGCCCTTCAGCCGGGGGATCGATACCGCTGAATAGACTGCCCATGTCCCGTGCCCGTCAGCACATCGTTTTCGCCGATGATTTCGGCGCATTCACCGCTGCCGGTGCCCGTGTCGCCGTTGCCGTCGTCGAGCCTTGGGGAGACCCGCCGTGACCGAGCCCCAGCCCCTTACCGAACACACCGCCGATGTGATCGTCGTCGGGGCCGGGCCAGCCGGTTCCACCACCGCCTACTACCTGGCGAAGGCCGGGCTCGATGTCCTGCTGCTGGAGAAGACCGCGTTCCCGCGCGAGAAGGTGTGCGGCGACGGCCTCACGCCCCGTGCCACCAAGCAGCTCGTGTCGATGGGCATCGACATCTCCGAGGAAGCCGGCTGGCTGCGCAACAAGGGCCTGCGCATCATCGGCGGCGGGGTGCGGCTCCAGCTGGACTGGCCCGACCTCGCCTCGTACCCGAACTACGGTCTGGTCCGCAAGCGCGACGATTTCGACGAGCAGCTGGCGCGGCAGGCGCAGAAGGCCGGAGCGCGCCTGTACGAGCGGTGCAACGTGGGCGCGCCCGTCGTCGACGACCGCACCGGCCGTATCACCGGCGTGCACGCCAAGCTGGGCGAGGACAAGCGCGAGGTGACCTTCCACGCCCCGCTGGTGGTGGCCGCCGACGGCAACTCCACGCGCCTGTCGCTGGCGATGGGCCTGCACCGCCGTGAGGACCGCCCCATGGGCGTCGCGGTGCGCACCTACTTCACCTCCCCCCGCCACGACGACGACTACCTGGAGTCCTGGCTGGAGCTCTGGGACCGGAGGGGCGGTCAGGAGCGGCTCCTGCCGGGCTACGGCTGGATCTTCGGCATGGGCGACGGCACCTCGAACGTCGGCCTGGGCGTCCTGAACACCTCCGCCGCCTTCAAGGAGCTGGACTGGCGCGAGGTCCTCAAGGCCTGGTGCGCCTCGATGCCCGAGGACTGGGGCTACACCCCCGAGAACATGACGGGCCCGATCCGCGGCGCGGCCCTCCCCATGGCCTTCAACCGCCAGCCGCACTACACCAAGGGCCTGTTGCTCGTCGGCGACGCGGGCGGCCTGGTGAACCCCTTCAACGGCGAGGGCATCGCGTACGCCATGGAGTCGGGCCAGATCGCGGCGGACGTCATCGTCCAGGCCCTGGCCCGGGCGACCCCCGCCCAGCGCGAGATGGCCCTGCAGAACTACCCGAAGATCCTCAAGGACACCTACGGCGGTTACTACACGCTGGGTCGCGCTTTTGTGAAGCTGATCGGCAACCCGAAGGTGATGAAGATCGCGGCGCAGCGGGGCCTGACCCATCCGCTGCTGATGAAGTTCACGCTGAAGCTCCTCGCCAACCTGACCGACCCGACCGGCGGCGACGCGATGGACCGGGTCATCAACGGCCTGTCGAAGGTGGCCCCGAAGGCCTGACCGGCGGTACGGGGGCGCCGGACGGTCATGGGAACCGGTCCGGCGCCCGTCGTCACGCCTGTGTTCCCTTTCGGGTGAATCCTGCACCGTTGTGAGGATGCGGTGGGTGACCCGGCCGTGCCCTGTCGTCGCGGTGCCCGCTCTCCCTACCCTCCCGTATCCATGACAACAGAACACCAGGGAACGACCCGCAGACGGTTCCTGGCGGGCGCCGGGGGTGCGGTGGGGGCCTTCGCGTTATGGCCGGACACCGCCGCCGCCTCCACCGGTAAGCACGTCGCCGTCCTCGGCGGCGGCGTCTCCGGACTCAGCGCAGCCCAGGAACTCGCCGAACGCGGCTACAGCGTGACCGTCTACGAGTACTACGACGTGCTCGGCGGCAAGGCACGCTCGATGGACGTCCCCGGAACCGGCACGGGCGGCCGCAGACCGCTGCCCGGCGAACACGGCTTCCGCTTCTTCCCGGGCTTCTACCGGAACCTGCCTGACACCCTGCGCCGCATCCCCTTCCCCGGCAACGAGAACGGCGTCCACGACAACCTCCGCGGCGGCACGGAGGCGCTCTTCGCCCGAGAGGCCGGCCGTCCGGATCTTCACTTCCCGCTGCGGCGGGTCACCACGCCGCCCGCGCCGGGCGACATCACGCCGTCGTGGCTCCGCGACCAGATCCTCTCCGTCCTCGACCTGGGCAGCCGGCTGCCCGCGTACGAGGCCGCCTACTTCGCCGACCGCGTCCTCGTCCACCTCACCAGTTGCGACGCGCGCCGGGAGGACCAGTGGGAGAAGACCACCTGGTGGGACTTCATCCGCGCCGAGCGGATGAGCGAGGAGTACGGCACGCTCCTCGGCGTCGGGCAGACCCGCAACCTCGTCGCCACCCGGGCCGAGATCGCCTCCACCCGTACCGTCGGCCGCGTCATCATCGAGGCGCTGCTGCTGTGGGGCCTGCTCGGCCGGGGCATGGACGGCGACGCGGACATCGACCGGGTGCTCGACGCCCCGACGAGCGAGGCCTGGATCGACCCGTGGTCCGCCCATCTGCGCTCCCTCGGCGTCGGGTTCGTGCTCGGCACGGAGGTGCGGGAGGTGCTGTACGAGGGCGGGCAGGTCAGCGGCGTCAGGGTCGCGGCCCGTGACAGCGGCGTCGAACGCACCGTCACGGCCGACCACTACGTCTCGGCCATGCCCGTGGAGCACGCCCGGCGCACCTGGGGCGCCGCCCTGCGCGCGGCCGACCCGCAGCTCGCCCGGTGCGACGCGTTGCAGACGGACTGGATGACCGGTGTGCAGTTCTATCTGCGCACGCCGACGCCCGTCGTCCACGGGCACATCAACTGCCTCGACTCACCCTGGTCGGTGACGGGGATCGGGCAGGCGCAGTTCTGGGACGTCCGGAACTTCTCGCAGGACTACGGCGACGGGACCGCCCATGACTGCCTGTCCGTGATCGTCTCGGAGTGGGACAAGCCGGGCATCCTGTACGGCAAGAAGGCCCGTGAGTGCACGCGCGAGGAGATCGTCGAGGAGTGCTGGGCGCAGATGAAGGACGCGCTGAACGACTCCGGCAAGACGGTGCTGACGGACGCCGACCGGCTCGGCTGGTTCATGGATCCGGCCGTGACAGGGCTCGGCGGCCCCGATCCGCAGAACCGCGAGCCACTCCTGATCCATCCCACGGGCACGCTCTACAACCGCCCGTCGGCGAGGACCGCCGTGCCGAACTTCTTCCTCGCCGGCGACTACGTCCACACCGATGTGGACCTGGCGACGATGGAAGGCGCCAACGAGTCGGCGCGCCGCGCCGTCAACGCGCTGCTCGACCGGGACGGCTCCGAGGCCGAACGGTGCCGGATCTGGGAGCTGTACCGACCGCCGGAGATGGAGCCCCTCAAGCGGGTCGACGAGGTGCGCTACCGCCTCGGCCTGCCGAACACCTTCGACCTCGGATGAGGAGGAGGGCCGCTGCCCCCGAGCGGCTGCGGCCCTTCACTCCCCATGACTTCCCGGCTGCTTGTTCAGAGCACCCGGACCGCGCCGGACGGCGGGTCGTACGACAGCGGCTTCTCCACCACACCGGTGGAGGGGTTCTGCGCGCCGACGAACATGCCGTCGCCGACGTACACGCCGACGTGGTACGCGCTGCCCGCACCGCCCCAGTAGAGGATGTCGCCCGGCTGCAGATTGCTGAGCGAGACCTGGGTGCCGGCGGTCGACTGGCCCTGGGAGACGCGCGGAAGGCTGACGCCCACCTGCTTGAACGCGGCCTGCACAAGACCGGAGCAGTCCCACGAGTTGGGGCCGGTGCCACCCATGACGTACGAGTCACCGATCTGCGCCTTGACGAAGGCGATGACCGCGGCGGCCGAACCGGTCGCCGTGGAGGTGCTCGTCGCGGTGCTGTTCGACGCGGCGGTGAGGACGGTGCGCTCGGCGCTGCGCGAGGCGGCGGCCGCCGCGGCCTTGCGCGCGGCCTCGGCCTTGCGCTTGGCCTCCGCGGCCTTCTTCTTGGCTTCGGCGAGGTCCGCCTTTGCCTGCTTTGCGGCCTTTGCGGCAGCCGCGTCACGCTCGGCCTGCAGCTGGTAGTTGGCAGCGGCCTGCTGGGTGGCGGCCGCGGACTGCGCGACCTGCTGGGCCAGGTCGGTGGTCAGGGTGGGCAGTTCGAGCGTCTGCGTCACCGGCTCGGCGGCGTTCGCCGTGGCCGAAGCTCCGGCGGCGGCCAGACCGAGGACGCCCCCGGCAACCCCGGCCCGCATCGCGATCGTCGACGCGCTGCGGTTGCGGGGCTTCCGGTGGCTGCGTATGTGAGCGGTGTGGGACATGAGAACAAGCGGTATCAGGGGCTCCTCCATACCTTCAAGAAACGTGTGGTGCGCCACAGTTGTTCAATCGACACCTCAAATCCCCTTCGCGTCAATCCTTATTGACGCCGTAACGGACATTGTGGACAGTAGTGATCAAGCCTGTGATCACGGCCTTTCGTCGTTACGTCCGGATTGCTCTGCGCCTACCATCGGTCGACCCAGGTGGCCAAGCCCCGTTTATCGGATCATCTTCCGATGTGGCGCAGGTCACGGAACGGTCACCGCTGCGGCGGCGTCCCGCGCGCGGATGGTGCCCTTCGCGTCCGTCCGTATGTGCACCCCGTCCTCCGTGAGGTCGGGCCTCCGGCTCGTGAACGCGTGCACACGTCCACATCCGTCCTCACACCTCCCACTGACGTGTGAACGGAGTCCACTATCAAGGGATCGTGCCCAGGGCGAATTTGCCTCGATCGACTTCCCTTTGATAGTGCGAAACGGCTCCGACCAGCGACGACGAGCGAAAATGTCACCTCTTGGTGATCGCTCGACTGCTTCGCGTACGAAGATCACCGCTCATCCGACTTCATGATCCTTCGCCAGGTGGTGGAGATCACAAAGTACGTGGTGACCCCCGTGTCGCAGATCACATACCGGCGGGCATAAGATGCGGGGCAGTTGGGCTTGTGACCTGCTTCACATGTGCGCGATCTTCGCTGGGGCGAGTGGGGTTCGTGGGACAGGTGGGGCGGCCGCGAACCCGGCGCAACCGCCAGCAGTCAGTGCCGACTGAGAGGAGCGAGGAGCGGTGAACGCGTATGCGCCCATCCTCGTACTGGGAGCCCTCGGGGCAGGCTTTGCGATCTTCTCCGTGGTCATGGCCACGCTGATCGGTCCGAAGCGGTACAACCGCGCCAAGCTCGAGGCGTACGAGTGCGGTATCGAACCGACCCCCACGCCGGCCGGTGGCGGGCGCTTCCCGATCAAGTACTACCTGACGGCGATGCTCTTCATCGTCTTCGACATCGAGATCGTCTTCCTCTATCCGTGGGCCGTCACCTTCGACGCCCTCGGAGTTTTCGGGCTCGTGGAGATGCTGCTCTTCGTGCTCACCGTCTTCGTCGCGTACGCGTACGTATGGCGGCGCGGCGGCCTGGAATGGGACTGAGGGGCCACTAGTCATGGGACTCGAAGAAAAGCTGCCGAGCGGTTTCCTTCTCACCACCGTCGAGCAGGCCGCGGGCTGGGTGCGCAAGGCGTCGGTCTTCCCCGCCACCTTCGGCCTCGCCTGTTGTGCCATCGAGATGATGACCACCGGCGCCGGCCGCTACGACCTGGCGCGCTTCGGCATGGAGGTCTTCCGCGGCTCGCCCCGGCAGGCGGACCTGATGATCGTCGCGGGCCGTGTCAGCCAGAAGATGGCGCCGGTCCTCCGGCAGGTCTACGACCAGATGCCGAGCCCCAAGTGGGTGATCTCCATGGGGGTCTGCGCCTCCTCGGGCGGCATGTTCAACAACTACGCGATCGTCCAGGGCGTGGATCACATCGTCCCGGTCGACATCTATCTGCCGGGCTGTCCGCCGCGGCCCGAGATGCTGATGGACGCGATCCTCAAGCTCCACCACAAGATCCAGACCTCGAAGCTCGGCGTCAACGCCGAGGAGGCGGCCCGTGAGGCGGAGGAAGCGGCGCTCAAGGCACTCCCGACGATCGAGATGAAGGGGCTGCTGCGATGAGCGATGCGAAGAGCAACGGTGCGAACACGCCGGGCGACGGCGCGAACGGCAACGGCGTCAACCCCGAGAAGGACCTCGGCGCCGCGAACCTGCCGGGTATGCGCGGCGACCACGGCGAGGAGATCCGCGTCCAGCGCGGCATGTTCGGCGCCAACAACGGAGGGGACACCTCCGGATACGGCGGCCTGGTCCGCTCCGTCCGTCTCCCCGGCGCCGCGACGCGGCCCTACGGAGGCTGGTTCGACGAGGTCGCCGACGAACTCGAGGGCGCACTCGAGGAACAGGGCCTCGTCCCCGGCAACGCCATCGAGAAGACCGTCGTCGACCGGGGCGAGGTGACCTTCCACATCGAACGCGAGTACCTGGTCGCCGTTGCCCAGACCCTGCGCGACGACCCGGCGCTCCGCTTCGAACTGTGCACGGGCGTGAGCGGAGTGCACTATCCCGGCGACAAGGGCCGCGAGCTGCACGCCGTCTACCACCTGCGCTCGATCACCCACAACCGGGTGATCCGCCTGGAGGTCAGCGCACCCGACGCGGACCCGCACGTCCCGTCCCTCGTCCCCGTCTATCCCACCAACGACTGGCACGAGCGCGAGACGTACGACTTCTTCGGCCTGGTCTTCGACGGCCACCCGGCGCTGACGCGGATCATGATGCCCGACGACTGGCAGGGGTTCCCGCAGCGCAAGGACTATCCCCTCGGCGGAATCCCCGTCGAGTACAAGGGCGCCCAGATCCCGGCTCCGGACCAGCGGAGGTCGTACTCATGAGCACGCAGACTCCGTCCTCCGCCTCCGCGCGCGAGACGACCGAAGGCACCGTCTACACGGTCACCGGCGGCGACTGGGACGAGGTGGTCCAGTCCGCGGCCCGTGCCGACGACGAACGCCTCATCGTCAACATGGGCCCGCAGCACCCGTCCACGCACGGCGTGCTCCGGCTCATCCTGGAGATCGAGGGCGAGACCGTCACCGAGGCCCGCTGCGGCATCGGCTATCTCCACACCGGTATCGAGAAGAACCTCGAGTACCGCACGTGGACGCAGGGCACCACGTTCGTGACGCGCATGGACTACCTCACGCCGTTCTTCAACGAGACGGCGTACTGCCTCGCGGTCGAGAAGCTTCTCGGCATCGAGGACGAGGTGCCGGACCGCGCCACGATCATCCGGGTGCTCCTGATGGAGCTCAACCGGCTGTCCTCCCACCTGGTGTGCATCGCCACCGGAGGCATGGAGCTCGGCGCCACCACGATCATGATCTACGGCTTCCGTGACCGGGAACTGATCCTCGACATCTACGAGCTGATCACCGGTCTGCGGATGAACCACGCCTATATCCGCCCCGGCGGACTCGCCCAGGACCTGCCGCCGGGCGCGGTGGACCAGATCCGCGAGTTCGTGAAGAAGATGAAGAAGAACCTCCCGGAGTACGACAAGCTCGCCACCGGGAACCCCATCTTCAAGGCGCGTATGCAGGACATCGGCTATCTCGACCTGGCCGGCTGCATGGCCCTCGGCGCCACCGGCCCGATCCTGCGCTCCGCCGGGCTGCCGCACGACCTGCGCAAGGCCCAGCCCTACTGCGGCTACGAGACGTACGACTTCGAGATCCCGACCGCGGACACCTGCGACGCCTACGGCCGCTTCCTCGTCCGTCTCGAGGAGATGCGCCAGTCGCTCGCGATCGTCGAGCAGTGCCTGGACCGGCTGCAGCCCGGACCGGTCATGGTGGCCGACAAGAAGATCGCCTGGCCCGCGCAGCTGGCCCTCGGGCCGGACGGGCTCGGCAACTCCCTCGACCACATCAAGAAGATCATGGGCACCTCCATGGAGGCCCTGATCCACCACTTCAAGCTGGTGACCGAGGGATTCCGGGTCCCGCCGGGACAGGCGTACGCGGCGGTCGAGTCGCCCAAGGGCGAACTCGGGGTGCATGTCGTGTCCGACGGCGGCACCCGCCCCTACCGGGTCCACTTCCGTGACCCGTCCTTCACCAACCTGCAGGCCATGGCGGCGATGTGCGAGGGCGGCCAGGTCGCCGACGTGATCGTCGCCGTCGCGTCCATCGACCCCGTGATGGGAGGCGTCGACCGGTGACCACCAGTTCCTCGGAACGCGGCATCAGCCTCGGGATGCCCGAGCTGCCCGCGCCCGACTACCCGGACGACGTGCGGGCCCGGCTCGAGCGGGACGCGCGCGAGATCATCGAGCGCTACCCGGACTCGCGCTCCGCCCTGCTGCCGATGCTGCACCTCGTGCAGTCGGAGGAGGGACATGTCACGCGCACCGGGATGCAGTTCTGCGCGGACATGCTCGACCTGACCACGGCCGAGGTCACCGCGGTCGCGACCTTCTACACCATGTACCGGCGCAGGCCCTCCGGGGACTACCAGGTGGGCGTCTGCACCAACACGCTGTGCGCCGTGATGGGCGGTGACGCGATCTTCTCCGCCCTCCAGGAGCACCTGGGCGTCGGCAACGGCGAGACCACCGACGACGGCAAGGTCACCCTGGAGCACATCGAGTGCAACGCGGCCTGCGACTTCGCACCGGTCGTGATGGTCAACTGGGAGTTCTTCGACAACCAGACCCCCGAGAGCGCCAGGAGCCTCGTCGACGACCTGCGGGCGGGCCGGCAGGTCGAACCCACCCGCGGTGCGCCCCTGTGCACCTTCAAGGAGACCGCCCGGATGCTGGCCGGTTTCCCCGACGAACGGGAGGGTGCCGTCGACGCGAGCGGCGGCGCCGGTCCCGCCTCGCTGGTCGGGCTGCGGCTGTCCAAGGGCGAGACCCCCACGGCGCGTGTGGTGCACCCGAGGGACGGCGGACCGCACGACGAGCCGCGACCGGGGTCCGTGCACGAGCCGTCTCCGGCCGAGCACCTCGGTTCGCACGACGCGCCACAGGACACATCGGCCTCCGACCCGGCCCACCCGGCGGGTCCCGTCACGGAGGAGGGGGAGTGATGACAGTGACCACCGAGGACGGGGGGACCTCCCGCCCGGGCAAGTTCGAGGGCGGGGGAGAGATCAGCCCCGAGAAGCTGCTGTCGCCCGTTCTGTCCGCCTTCTGGGACGAGGAGAAGTCCTGGACGCTGGACGTCTACCGGAGGCACGAGGGGTACGAAGGGCTGCGCAAGGCCCTCGCCATGTCGCCCGACGAGGTCATCGCGTACGTCAAGGACTCGGGGCTGCGCGGACGCGGCGGCGCCGGCTTCCCGACGGGGATGAAGTGGCAGTTCATCCCCCAGGGAGACGGCAAGCCCCACTACCTGGTCGTCAACGCCGACGAGTCGGAGCCCGGGACCTGCAAGGACATCCCGCTCCTGTTCGCCAACCCGCACAGCCTCATCGAGGGCATCGTCATCGCGTGCTACGCGATCCGGTCGTCGCATGCCTTCATCTATCTGCGCGGCGAAGTCGTCCCCGTGCTGCGGCGGTTGCACTCGGCCGTGGAGGAGGCCTACGCGGCGGGCTTCCTCGGCAAGGACGTCCTCGGCAGCGGACTCGACCTCGAACTCACCGTGCACGCGGGCGCCGGCGCGTACATCTGCGGTGAGGAGACCGCACTGCTCGACTCGCTCGAAGGCCGCCGGGGCCAGCCACGGCTGCGTCCTCCCTTCCCCGCGGTCGCGGGCCTCTACGCGTGCCCGACCGTGGTGAACAACGTCGAGTCGATCGCCTCTGTTCCCGCGATCCTGCACCGGGGCAAGGAATGGTTCCGCTCGATGGGCAGCGAGAAGTCCCCGGGCTTCACGCTCTACTCGCTCAGCGGCCATGTCACGAACCCGGGCCAGTACGAGGCCCCGCTCGGCGTCACACTGCGCCAGCTGCTCGACATGAGCGGCGGGATGCGGCCCGGCCACCGCCTCAAGTTCTGGACGCCGGGCGGTTCCTCGACCCCCATGTTCACCGACGAGCACCTCGACGTCCCGCTCGACTACGAAGGTGTGGGCGCCGCCGGATCCATGCTCGGCACCAAGGCCCTGCAGTGCTTCGACGAGACGACCTGCGTGGTCCGCGCCGTCACCCGGTGGACCGAGTTCTACGCCCACGAGTCCTGCGGCAAGTGCACACCCTGCCGCGAAGGCACGTACTGGCTCGTCCAGTTGCTGCGCGACATCGAGGCGGGCAAGGGGAGCATGTCCGACCTCGACAAGCTCGCCGACATCGCCGACAACATCAACGGCAAGTCCTTCTGCGCCCTCGGCGACGGCGCCGCCTCGCCGATCTTCTCCTCCCTCAAGTACTTCCGCGAGGAGTACGAGGAGCACATCACGGGCCGGGGCTGCCCCTTCGACCCGGCCAAGTCCACGGCCTGGGCTGACAAGCCCACGGAGGTGACCGCATGACCGTGACCACCAGCGCTCCCTCGGGAGGGGGAGAAGCGGCGGTCCCGCCGGAGGACCTCGTGACGCTGACGATCGACGGCATCGAGATCAGCGTGCCCAAGGGCACCCTGGTCATCCGTGCCGCCGAGCAGCTCGGCATCGAGGTGCCCCGCTTCTGCGACCATCCCCTCCTCGACCCGGCCGGCGCCTGCCGCCAGTGCATCGTGGAGGTCGAGGGCCAGCGCAAGCCCATGGCCTCCTGCACGATCACCTGCACGGACGGGATGGTCGTGAAGACCCATCTCACCTCACCCGTCGCGGAGAAGGCCCAGAAGGGTGTGATGGAGCTCCTGCTCATCAACCACCCCCTGGACTGCCCGGTCTGCGACAAGGGCGGCGAGTGCCCGCTGCAGAACCAGGCGATGTCGCACGGCAGCGCCGAGTCCCGCTTCGAGGGCAGGAAGCGCACCTACGAGAAGCCCGTCCCGATCTCCACCCAGGTGCTGCTCGACCGGGAGCGCTGCGTGCTGTGCGCCCGCTGCACCCGGTTCTCCAACCAGATCGCGGGCGACCCGATGATCGAGCTGCTCGAGCGGGGCGCGCTCCAGCAGGTCGGCACCGGCGAGGGCGACCCCTTCGAGTCGTACTTCTCCGGGAACACCATCCAGATCTGCCCGGTGGGCGCGCTCACGTCGGCGGCGTACCGGTTCCGCTCCCGGCCCTTCGACCTCGTCTCGTCGCCGTCCGTGTGCGAGCACTGCTCCGGCGGCTGCGCGACCCGGACGGACCACCGGCGCGGCAAGGTCATGCGGCGCCTCGCGGCGAACGACCCCGAGGTCAACGAGGAGTGGATCTGCGACAAGGGGCGCTTCGGCTTCCGGTACGCGCAGATGAGGGACCGGCTGCAGACGCCGCTGGTGCGGGGCGAGTCCGGTGAACTGGCGCCGGCGTCCTGGCCGGAGGCGCTGGAGGCGGCGGCCCGGGGTCTGCTGGCCGCGCGGGGCCGGGCCGCAGTGCTGACCGGCGGCCGGCTGACCGTCGAGGACGCCTACGCGTACAGCAAGTTCGCGCGGGTGGCCCTCGAGACGAACGACATCGACTTCCGCGCGCGAGTGCACAGCGCTGAGGAGGCCGACTTCCTGGCCGCCCGGATCGCCGGACGCGGTCGCGACCTGGACGGCACGGGGGTCACGTACACCTCCCTCGAGAAGGCGCCCGCCGTCCTGCTCGTCGGATTCGAGTCGGAGGAGGAGGCGCCCGGCGTCTTCCTGCGGCTGCGCAAGGCCTGGCGTGGGCACGGGCAACAGGTCTTCTCGCTCGCCACGCACGCCACCAGGGGCCTGGAGAAGGCGGGCGGCACGCTGCTGCCCGCCGCGCCCGGCACCGAGACCGAGTGGCTGGACGCGCTGGCCGGCAAGGTCGGCCTGGAGGAGGACGGCGTACGCGCCGCCGAGGCACTGCGCACCGAGGGCGCGGTGATCGTCGTCGGCGAGCGCCTCGCCGGTGTGGCGGGCGGGCTGACCGCCGCCGTCCGCACCGCGGCCGCGACCGGAGCCGACCTGGTGTGGATCCCGCGCCGGGCCGGGGAGCGCGGCGCCGTCGAGGTGGGCGCGCTTCCGTCGCTGCTGCCGGGCGGACGCCCGGCCACCGATCCGCGTGCGCGGGAGGAGGTCGCGGCCGCCTGGGGCGTCGCCGAACTCCCGCAGCGTCACGGCCGGGACACGGGCCGGATCATCGAGGCCGCGGCGACCGGCGAACTGGGGGCCCTCGTGGTCGCCGGTGTCGAGGTCGCCGACCTGCCCGACCCGGCACGCGCGCGTGAGGCGCTCTCCGCGGTGGACTTCCTGGTCTCGCTCGAACTGCGGCCCGGCGAGGTCACCGAGCGCGCGGACGTGGTGCTGCCCGTCGCGGCCGTCGCCGAGAAGGCGGGGACGTTCCTCAACTGGGAGGGCCGCGCCCGCTTGTTCGACGCAGCGCTCAAGCCCGACCAGATGACCCGCCGCCTGGCACCCACCGATGTGCGAGTGCTCCAGATGCTCTCCGACGCCATGGACGTCCATCTGGGGCTTCCGGATCTGCACACGCTGCGTACGGAGCTGGACCGGCTCGGGGCGTGGGACGGCCCCCGCGCGGACAACCCCCTGGAGATCGGCGGGCAGCTGGCCCGACCGGCCGCCGGGGAGGCCGTGCTCGCGGGCCACCGGCTGCTGCTCGACCTGGGCCGCCTCCAGGAGGGCGACGACGCCCTCGCCGGCACACGGCACGCGGCACGCGCGCGTGTGTCCGCGGCCACGTCCGCCGAGGCGGGTGTCAAGGACGGCGACCTCCTGGCCGTGACCGGCCCCGCCGGAACCGTGGAACTCCCGCTGCAGATCACCGAGATGCCCGACCGGGTCGTCTGGCTTCCGCTGAACTCGACGGGCGGCGGTGTCGGCTCCGACACCGGGGCGCTGCCCGGCACCCTCGTCCACATCGGCCCGGCGACGGTTTCCGCCGACGCTCCCAAGGAGGTGGAGGCATGAGCCCGTACCTCGCCGCTGAAGACCTCTCGATGTTCGGCCACGACCCGTGGTGGCTGGTCGTCGTCAAGGCGGTCTTCTGCTTCGCCTTCCTGATGGTGACCGTGCTGTTCTCCATCGTCTGGGAGCGCAAGGTCGTCGCCTGGATGCAGCTGCGCATCGGCCCCAACCGGCACGGCCCCTGGGGCATGCTCCAGTCGCTCGCCGACGGCGTGAAGCTGATGCTGAAGGAAGACGTCATCGTCAAACGCGCGGACAAGGTGGTCTACGTCCTCGCGCCGATCGTCGCGGCCATCCCGGCCTTCATGGCGATCGCGGTGATCCCCTTCGGGCCCTCGGGCAACGAGATCTCGATCTTCGGCCATCGCACCGCGATGCAGCTGACCGACCTGCCGATCGCGATGCTCTACATCCTCGCGGTCGCCTCGGTCGGCATCTACGGCATCGTGCTGGCGGGCTGGAGCTCGGGATCCACCTATCCGCTTCTCGGCGGGCTGCGCTCCTGCGCCCAGATGATCTCCTACGAGATCGCCATGGGTGCCGCCTTCGCCTCCGTGTTCCTCTACTCGGGGTCGATGTCGACATCGAGGATCGTCGAGCAGCAGCACGACCGCTGGTTCATCCTGCTGCTGCCGGTCTCGTTCATCATCTACATCGTCACGATGGTCGGTGAGACCAACCGCGCCCCCTTCGACATGCCGGAGTCCGAGGGCGACCTGGTCGGTGGCTTCAACACCGAGTACTCGTCGATCAAGTTCGCGATGTTCATGCTCGCCGAGTACGTGAACATGGTGACGGTCTCCGCCGTGTCGACCACGCTCTTCCTCGGCGGCTGGCGGGCACCCTGGCCGATCAGCACCTTCTGGGCCGGTGCGAACCACGGCTGGTGGCCACTCCTGTGGTTCGTGATCAAGGTGCAGCTGCTGCTGTTCTTCTTCATCTGGCTGCGCGGCACGCTGCCGCGCGTCCGCTACGACCAGCTGATGAAGCTCGGGTGGAAGGTCCTCATCCCGGTCTCCGTGGTCTGGCTGATGCTCGTCGCGACCGTGCGGGTGCTGCGCAACGAGCACTACGCCTTCAGCGACATCGCCCTGTACGTGGCAGGCGGCGTCCTCACGCTGCTGCTGCTGTCGTTCGTGATCGACATGTTCCGCGAGAAGGCGAAGGAACCGGCGCAGCCCGCCGAGGAGCCGGCCGCCTTCGATCCCATGGCGGGCGGATTCCCCGTACCGCCGTTGCCGGGGCAGACCCTTCCGCCCGTTCCCCGCCGCCGCCCGCGCAGGGAGCGGGAACTGATTGTCAGTGGCGGGTCGGACACTGTCAGTGACGGATCTACGGATGGAAAGGAGGCGTCCGATGGCTGAGGAGCCCAAGGAGACCAAGCCGGGTTTCCAGAACCCCGTGGCCGGCTTCGGCGTGACCTTCAAGGCCATGTTCAAGAAGCGGCTGACCGAGCAGTACCCGGAGCAGAAGAAGACCACGGCTCCGCGGTTCCACGGACGGCACCAGCTCAACCGCCATCCGGACGGCCTGGAGAAGTGCATCGGCTGTGAGCTGTGCGCCTGGGCCTGCCCCGCCGACGCGATCTACGTGGAGGGCGCGGACAACACCGACGAGGAGCGCTACTCGCCCGGTGAGCGGTACGGGCGGGTCTACCAGATCAACTACGCCCGCTGCATTCTGTGCGGCCTGTGCATCGAGGCATGCCCCACACGAGCGCTCACGATGACGAACGAGTTCGAGCTGGCTGACTCCAGCCGCGCGAACCTCATCTACACCAAGGAGCAGCTGCTCGCCGGTCTCGAAGAGGGCATGGTCGACTCGCCGCACGCGATCTACCCCGGGATGGACGAGCAGGACTACTACCGGGGCCTGGTCACGGAGGCCGCTCCCGGCACGGAGCGCCAAGTGGCCGTGTCCAAGGGAGAAAAGGGGGCTGAGGCATGAGCCCGCAGCTCGCCGCCTACACCACCTCCACCGGTGAGGCCTTCCAGTTCTGGGTCCTCGGTACGGTCGCGGTGATCGGCGCCCTGTGCACCGTGTTCATGAAGAAGGCCGTGCACAGCGCGCTGTGCCTCGCCGGCACCATGATCGTGCTGGCGGTGTTCTATCTCGCCAACGGCGCCTACTTCCTGGGGATCGTGCAGATCGTCGTCTACACCGGCGCGATCATGATGCTGTTCCTGTTCGTGGTGATGCTCGTCGGTGTCACCGCGGCGGACTCCCTGAAGGAGACCATCAAGGGCCAGCGCTGGCTGGCCCTTGTCTGCGGGCTCGGCTTCGGCGTCCTGCTGCTCGCCGGCATCGCCAACGCCTCCCTGAAGGACTTCAACGGCCTCGGCAAGGCGAACGCGAACGGCAATGTCGAGGGCCTGGCGGCCCTCATCTTCACCAAGTACGTGTTCGCCTTCGAGATCACGGGCGTCCTCCTCATCACGGCCGCGGTCGGCGCCATGGTGCTCACCCACCGCGAGCGCACCGAGCGCGCCAAGACCCAGCGCGAGCTGGCCGAGCAGCGCGTACGCGAGGGCAAGCATCTTCCCCCGCTGCCCGCCCCCGGCGTCTACGCCCGGCACAACGCGGTGGACATCGCCGGTCTCCTGCCGGACGGCACTCCGTCCGAGCTGACCGTCAACAAGACACTGCGGGACCGAGGTCAGATCCGTGACGTGTCCGACGAGGCGATCGCCGATCTCAAAGCCCTGGAGCAGCGTGCCGCGGAGCGCCTGGAGCGGGCCGAGAACGAGCGACCGGCCCTGAAGAGGACCGAGGAGGCGTCGAAGTGAACCCGGTCAACTACCTCTATCTCGCCGCCTTGCTGTTCACGATCGGCGCCACCGGCGTGCTGATCCGGCGGAACGCGATCGTGGTGTTCATGTGCGTCGAGCTGATGCTCAATGCCTGCAACCTCGCGTTCGTCACCTTCTCCCGGCTGCACGGCAATCTCGACGGCCAGATCATCGCCTTCTTCACGATGGTCGTCGCCGCCGCGGAGGTCGTGGTCGGGCTGGCGATCATCGTGTCGCTGTTCCGTACCCGCCACTCGGCCTCGGTCGACGACGCCAGCCTGATGAAGCTGTAAGGGGTCGGAAGAATCGTGGAGAACCTGATTGCGCTGCTGATCGCGGCGCCTCTGCTCGGAGCGGCCGTCCTGTTGTGCGGCGGCAGAAGGCTGGACGCGGTCGGCCACTGGATCGGCACGCTGCTCGCGGGCCTCTCCTTCGTGTTCGGCGCGCTCCTCTTCGCCGACATGCTGGGGAAGGCCGCTGACCACCGGACCGTGACACAGCACCTGTTCAGCTGGATCCCGGTGTCCGGCTTCCAGGCGGACGTCACCTTCCGGCTGGACCAGCTGTCGATGACGTTCGTCCTGTTGATCACCGGTGTCGGCTCGCTCATCCATCTGTACTCGGTCGGGTACATGGAGCACGACGAGCGCCGGCGCCGCTTCTTCGGCTATCTGAACCTGTTCCTCGCGGCGATGCTGCTGCTCGTCCTCGCGGACAACTATCTGCTGCTGTACGTCGGCTGGGAGGGCGTCGGCCTCGCCTCGTACCTGCTGATCGGCTTCTGGCAGCACAAGCCCAGCGCGGCGACGGCGGCGAAGAAGGCGTTCCTCGTCAACCGCGTCGGCGACATGGGCCTGTCGATCGCCATCATGCTGATGTTCACGACCTTCGGGACCTTCGCCTTCAGGCCGGTCTTCGCGGACGTGAGCGGGACCGGCGAGGGCAAGCTCACCGCCATCGCCCTGATGCTGCTGCTCGCCGCGTGCGGAAAGTCGGCGCAGGTGCCGCTGCAGTCCTGGCTCGGGGACGCGATGGAGGGCCCGACCCCGGTCTCCGCCCTCATCCACGCCGCCACGATGGTGACCGCGGGCGTGTACCTGATCGTCCGCTCCGGCGCCGTCTTCAACGCCGCCCCCGACGCCCAACTGGTCGTCACCGTGGTCGGTGCCGTCACGCTCCTCTTCGGTGCGATCGTCGGTTGCGCGAAGGACGACATCAAGAAGGCGCTGGCCGGCTCGACCATGTCGCAGATCGGCTACATGGTGCTCGCCGCGGGCCTCGGCCCGATCGGTTACGTCTTCGCGATCATGCACCTGGTGACGCACGGCTTCTTCAAGGCCGGGCTGTTCCTCGGCGCCGGTTCGGTCATGCACGGCATGAACGACGAGGTCGACATGCGCAAGTACGGCGGCCTGCGGAAGTACATGCCGGTCACGTTCGTCACCTTCGGCCTCGGCTACCTCGCCATCATCGGCTTCCCCGGACTGTCCGGCTTCTTCTCCAAGGACAAGATCATCGAGGCGGCATTCGCCAAGGGCGGTGCCGAGGGCTGGATCCTCGGCGGCGCGGCCCTGCTGGGCGCGGCCATCACCGCGTACTACATGACGCGCGTGATGATCATGACCTTCTTCGGTGAGAAGCGCTGGCAGCCGGACGAGCACGGCCACGAGCCGCATCCGCACGAGTCGCCCAAGTCCATGACGATCCCGATGATCGTGCTGGCCTTCGGTTCGGTCTTCGCGGGCGGGCTCTTCTCCATCGGGGACCGCTTCCTGCACTGGCTGGAGCCCGTCACCGGACACCAGGAGGGCCACCCGCCCGTCAGTGCCGCGGTGGTCACGGGGGCGACCCTGGTGGTGCTGCTCTTGGGCGCAGGCATCGCCTACGTCCAGTACGGCCGCCGTCCCGTCCCGGTCGTCGCACCGCGCGGTTCGCTGCTCACCCGGGCGGCCCGGCGCGACCTGCTCCAGGACGACTTCAATCACGTCGTCCTCGTCCGCGGCGGAGAGCACCTCACACGTTCCCTGGTGTACATGGACCACACGGTGGTCGACGGCGTCGTCAACGGCACGGCGGCCTCCGTGGGCGGCCTGTCCGGTCGGCTGCGCCGACTGCAGAACGGCTACGCACGGTCGTACGCGGTCTCGATGTTCGGCGGTGCGGCGGTGCTCGTCGCCCTGACCCTGCTGATGAGGGCGGTCTGATAGCGATGTCCTTTCCCCTCCTGACAGCGACGGTGGTGCTCCCGGCCGTGGGCGCGATCGCCACGGCCGCGGTACCGGCCGCGCAGCGCACCGCCGCGAAGTGGCTGGCGCTCGTCGTCTCGCTCGCCACGCTCGTGCTCGCCGCCCTGGTCGTGGTCCGCTTCGAACCGGGCGGTTCCCGCTACCAGCTCACCGAGTCCCACGCCTGGATCAAGGACTTCGGGGTGCGGTACGAACTCGGTGTGGACGGCATCGCCGTGGCGCTCCTCGCGCTCACCGCCCTGCTGATCCCGTTCGTGATCCTGGCGGGCTGGCACGACGCCGACACGCTGGAGACCGGCAGTCGCCGCTGGCGGCCGACGCAGGGCTTCTTCGCCCTGATCCTGGCGGTCGAGGCGATGGTGATGCTCTCCTTCGAGGCCACCGACGTCTTCGTCTTCTACATCTTCTTCGAAGCCATGCTCATCCCGATGTACTTCCTCATCGGCGGCTTCGGGGACCGTGCCCACGAGCACGGCGAGAAGGTGGCGTCCACCCAACGGTCGTACGCCGCCGTGAAGTTCCTTCTGTACAACCTGGTCGGCGGCCTGATCATGCTGGCCGCCGTGATCGGCCTCTATGTGCAGGCGGGGACCTTCTCGCTGCCGGAGATCGTCCAGGCCCGGGCGAACGGCTCGCTCCACATGGCGACGGGCACCGAGCGGTGGCTGTTCCTCGGCTTCTTCTTCGCCTTCGCGGTGAAGGCGCCGCTGTGGCCGGTGCACACCTGGCTGCCCAACGCGATGGGGGAGGCCACCGCTCCGGTCGCCGTGCTGATCACGGCGGTCGTCGACAAGGTGGGCACCTTCGCGATGCTCCGCTTCTGCCTCCAGCTGTTCCCGGAGGCGAGCAAGTGGGCGACGCCCGTCATCCTCGTCCTGGCCCTCATCAGCATCGTCTACGGCGCTCTGCTCGCGGTCGGCCAGCGCGACATCAAGCGGCTGGTCGCCTACGCCTCCATCTCGCACTTCGGCTTCATCATCATGGGCATCTTCGCGATGACGAGCCAGGGCCAGTCGGGCGCGACGCTCTACATGGTCAACCACGGGATCTCGACCGCCGCCCTGATGCTGGTGGCGGGCTTCCTGATCTCGCGCCGCGGCTCGCGTCTGATCGCGGACTACGGAGGCGTGCAGAAGGTGGCCCCCGTGCTCGCCGGCACCTTCCTCATCGGTGGTCTGGCGACACTGTCCCTGCCCGGACTCGCACCGTTCGTCAGTGAGTTCCTGGTCCTGGTCGGCACCTTCGCCCGCCATCCGGTGATCGGCATCATCGCCACCTTCGGCATCGTGCTCGCCGCGCTCTACACCCTCGTCCTCTACCAGCGGACGATGACGGGCCCGGTGAAGCCGGAGGTCGCCGAGATGCCGGACCTGCGCGTGCGCGAGGTCCTGGTGGTCGCCCCGCTGATCGTGCTGTTGATCTTCCTGGGTGTCTACCCGAAGCCGGTCGCCGACATCGTGAACCCGGCGGTCAAGCAGACCATGTCCGACGTACACCAGACCGATCCCAAGCCCGAGGTGGAGGCGGCCAAGTGAGCGCAGCAGCCGTCCACAGCCTGTGGACAACCGCGGCCGACCCGATCTCGAAGATCGAGACGCCGAAGATCGAATACGGACAGTTGTCCCCGACCCTGATCGTCATCGGTGGAGCGCTCATCGGTGTGCTGATCGAGGCGTTCGTCCCGCGCAAGTCCCGCTACTACGCGCAGGCGTTCCTCTCGGCCGTCACGCTCGCCGCCGCGTTCGCCGCGGTGGTGGCGCTCGCGGCCGGCGGCTACGGCACCACGAAGGCGCATATCGCGGCCATGGGCGCGATCGCGGTCGACGGGCCGTCCCTCTTCCTTCAGGGGACGATCCTGCTGGCCGGCCTGCTCGGGGTGTTCACCTTCGCCGAACGGCATCTGGACCCGCTGGCGCACGGCAACCGGGTCGACTCCTTCGCCGCGCAGGCGGCCTCGGTGCCGGGCAGCGACAGCGAGAAGGCCGCCGTGAAGGCCGGGTTCACCACGACGGAGGCGTTCCCGCTGCTGCTGTTCGCGGTCAGCGGCATGCTCGTCTTCCCCTCGGCGAACGACCTGCTGACGCTGTTCGTCGCCCTGGAGGTCTTCTCGCTGCCGCTGTACCTGCTGTGCGCGCTGGCGCGCCGCAAGCGGCTGATGTCGCAGGAGGCCGCGGTCAAGTACTTCCTGCTCGGGGCCTTCGCCTCCGCGTTCACCCTGTTCGGCATCGCACTGCTCTACGGGTACGCGGGCTCGGTGTCCTACGCGACGATCGCGCAGGTCGTCGACGGCACGGTCACCAATGTCGACCCGGCACTCGCGGGCACCATGGGCAACGACGCCCTGCTGCTGATCGGCGCCGCGATGGTCGTGATGGGTCTGCTGTTCAAGGTGGGCGCGGTTCCGTTCCACATGTGGACACCGGACGTGTACCAGGGCGCGCCGACCCCGGTGACCGGCTTCATGGCCGCGGCGACCAAGGTGGCGGCGTTCGGTGCGCTGCTGCGGCTGCTGTACGTGGTCCTGCCGGGCATGCGCTGGGACTGGCGTCCGGTGATGTGGGCGGTCGCGATCGTCACCATGCTGGGCGGTGCGATCGTCGCGATCACGCAGACCGACATCAAGCGGCTGCTGGCCTACTCGTCCATCGCGCACGCGGGCTTCATCCTCGCCGGTGTCATCGCGACATCGCGGGACGGAGTGTCCTCGGTTCTCTTCTACCTGGCCGCGTACTCGTTCGTGACGATCGGCGCCTTCGCCGTCGTGACGCTCGTCCGTGACGCGGGCGGCGAGGCGACGCACCTGTCCAAGTGGGCGGGACTCGGGCGCAGGTCGCCGCTGGTCGCGGCCGTGTTCGCGGTGTTCCTGCTGGCCTTCGCGGGCATCCCGCTGACATCGGGGTTCGCGGGGAAGTTCGCCGTGTTCAAGGCGGCGGCCGAGGGCGGGGCGATGCCGCTGGTGGTGATCGGCGTGATTTCGTCGGCGATCGCCGCGTTCTTCTACATCCGTGTGATCGTGCTGATGTTCTTCAGTGAGCCGCATCCCGAGGGCCCGACCGTCGCGGTGCCCTCGGCGCTGACGACGACGGCGATCGCGGTGGGCGTGGCGGTCACGCTGGTCCTGGGTGTGGCGCCCCAGTACTTCCTGGATCTGGCTAGCCAGGCGGGCGTGTTCGTCCGCTGACGAGCCCCGCCGCACAGGACGGCCCGGTGCCCGCTCGGGGGGTGCCGGGTCGTCGTGCTGAGACGGCGGGGCCGCTGCGCACCGGACGAGCGCACCGGGTGAACGATCAAGGCGCCGTCGACGCGGGGGGACGGGGAACCTGTGGACAACTCCGGAGCCTGTCGGCGCGGCCCCCTATCGTGGACGTCGTGGTCGAGGGACGACGCACGGGGGACGGGCGATGGACGGGACAGGTGTGATGACCGAGGCGGGCGTGATTCCGGCGCCGGGTGGCGGAAGCGAGGCGCAGGCCGCGCTGCACCGGGTCTTCGGCTACGAGACCTTCCGTGGTGATCAGGAAGTGATCATCGAGCACGTGGTGGCCGGCGGCGACGCCGTTGTGCTCATGCCGACCGGTGGCGGCAAGTCGCTCTGCTACCAGATCCCGGCCCTGGTCAGACCGGGTACGGGTGTGGTGGTGTCCCCGCTGATCGCGCTGATGCAGGACCAGGTGGACGCGCTGCGGGCGCTGGGTGTGCGGGCCGGCTTCGTCAATTCCACGCAGGACTTCGACGAGCGGCGGGTGGTGGAGGCGGAGTTCCTGGCCGGTGAGCTCGACCTGCTCTATCTGGCCCCGGAGCGGCTGCGCCTGGAGTCCACCCTCGATCTGCTCTCGCGCGGCAAGATCTCGGTGTTCGCGATCGACGAGGCGCACTGCGTGTCCCAGTGGGGCCACGACTTCCGGCCCGACTACCTCGCGTTGTCCGTGCTCGGCGAGCGCTGGCCGGACGTCCCGCGCATCGCTCTCACGGCGACCGCGACGCACTCCACGCACCAGGAGATCACCCAGAGGCTGAACATGCCGGCGGCCCGCCACTTCGTGGCGAGCTTCGACCGGCCCAACATCCAGTACCGGATCGTCCCCAAGGCCGACCCCAGGAAGCAGCTGCTGGCGTTCCTGCGCGAGGAGCACCAGGGTGACGCGGGCATCGTGTACTGCCTGTCGCGGAACTCGGTGGAGAAGACCGCGGAGTTCCTGACCCGCAACGGCGTCGAGGCGGTGCCGTACCACGCGGGCCTGGACGCGGGCACTCGGGCGGCGCACCAGGCCCGCTTCCTGCGCGAGGACGGCCTGGTCGTGGTCGCGACGATCGCGTTCGGCATGGGCATCGACAAGCCGGACGTGCGGTTCGTCGCCCATCTGGACCTGCCGAAGTCGATCGAGGGCTACTACCAGGAGACGGGCCGGGCGGGTCGCGACGGACTGCCGTCCACGGCCTGGATGGCCTACGGGCTGAACGACGTCGTACAGCAGCGCAAGCTGATCCAGTCCGGTGACGGCGACGAGGCGTTCCGCCGCCGGGCCCAGGCGCACCTGGACGCGATGCTGGCGCTGTGCGAGACGGCCCGTTGCCGCCGCGGCGGGCTGCTCTCCTACTTCGGCCAGGATCCGGAGCCGGGCGGCTGCGGCAACTGCGACACATGCCTGGTGCCGCCCGAGACGTGGGACGGGACCGTCGCGGCGCAGAAGGTGCTGTCCACGGTGTGGCGGCTGGACCGGGAGCGACGCCAGAAGTTCGGGGCGCTGCAGATCGTCGACATCCTGCTGGGGCGGCGCACGGCGAAGGTGATCCAGTTCGACCACGACCAGTTGTCGGTGTTCGGCATCGGCGAGGAGCTGACCGAGGGCGAATGGCGGGGCGTGATCCGGCAGTTGCTGGCGCAGAGCCTGCTCGCGGTCGAGGGCGAGTATGGGACGCTGGTGCTGACCGAGGAGAGCGGGGCGGTGCTGGGGCGGGAGCGCGAGGTGCCGCTGCGCAAGGAGCCGCCCAAGCCCACGGTCGCGCGGTCCGCCGCATCGAAGGGGGAGCGGTCCGCCAAGGCCGCGGTCGAGCTGGCGCCGGAGCTGCTGCCCGTCTTCGAGGCCCTGCGCTCCTGGCGCGCCGCTCAGGCCAGGGAACAGGGCGTCCCGGCATACGTGATCTTCCACGACGCGACGCTCCGCGAGATCGCCGCCGTCCGTCCGAAGTCGGTGGCGGAGCTCGGCACGATCAGCGGGGTGGGGGAGAAGAAACTCGTCACATACGGCGAGGGGGTGCTCACGGTGCTCGCCGGTCTCGACGGAGGCGCCGGGGACGGCGGGCCGGTACCGGACGCGGCTGCGGAGCCGGAGTGGCCGGAGCCGGCGGACGAGCCCGAGCCCGAGCCCGAGGACTGGGCCTAGAAGCCCGAGGCAGGGAGCGGTCCCCCTGGGGCCGGCCGCCCACGAGGAGCACCGCGACTCATGGGCGGCCGTGCGGCTCAAGGACTCCTTCAGAGGCTCGGTACGACCCGGCCCGTGACCTCCCCGAGCCCCACCCGGGTCCCGTCCGGTCCCGGTGCCCAGGCCGTCAGCGTCACCACGTCCCCGTCCTCCAGGAACGCCCGCTTGCCGTCCGGGAGCTCGAGCGGGTCGCGTCCGTTCCAGGTCAGTTCGAGGAGCGAGCCCCGCTCGCCCTCCGTCGGCCCGCTCACGGTGCCCGAGCCGTAGAGGTCGCCCGTCCGCAGGGAGGCCCCGTTCACGGTCATGTGCGCCAGCTGCTGGGCCGCCGTCCAGTACATCGTGGAGAACGGCGGCTCGGAGACCACCTGGCCGTTGATCGCGACGGAGATGCGCAGGTCGTAACCGGCCGGTTCCTCCTGTGCGTCGTCCAGGTAGGGCAGCAGCGGGTGGGTGCGCTCCGGTGGCGCCACCCGTGCCTCCTCCAGCGCGTCCAGCGGGGTGATCCAGGCCGAGACGGACGTGGCGAACGACTTTCCGAGGAACGGCCCGAGCGGCACGTACTCCCACGCCTGGATGTCCCGCGCCGACCAGTCGTTGAGCAGGCACAGCCCGAACACGTGGTCGCGGAAGGCCGACAGCGGCACGGACCCGCCCAGCTGCGAGGGCACACCCACCACGAATCCCACCTCGGCCTCGATGTCCAGGCGAACCGAGGGCCCGAAGACCGGCGCCGGGTCGGTGGGGGCCTTGCGCTGACCCCGCGGACGTACGACGTCCGTGCCCGACACCACCACCGTCCCCGCCCGGCCGTGGTAACCGATGGGCAGATGCTTCCAGTTGGGGGTCAGGGAGTCCGCGGCGTCCGGGCGGAAGATCTGCCCGACGTTACGGGAGTGGTTCTCGGAGGAGTAGAAGTCGACATAGTCCGCGACCTCGAAGGGCAGATGCAGCGTCACCTCGGAGAGCGGGTGCAGAAGGGGCTCGACGGTCTCCCGGTGCGCGGGCACCGTCACCCACGCGGTCAGCGCCCGGCGCACGTCGGACCAGGCGGTACGACCGGCCGCCAGCAGGGGGCCCAGGGACGGCCGGGCCAGCAGGGAGGCGTACGGGGAGCCGAGAGCGTGCGCCGCCGCGCCCGCGTCGAGCACGTGGTCGCCCAGGCGGACGCCGACGCTCCGCTCGTCGGAGCCGGCCGGTGAGAACACGCCATAGGGAAGGTTGTGCGGGCCGAAGGGGTCGCCCTCGGGGACATCGAAGGGGGGCATCGGATGCTGCCTCGCTTTCGTGCACTTCAGGGTGCGCCGTGCATGGGTGTGTGTTCCATGTGGTCGACGCACACGTTACGGGTGAGAAGCCTGTCCGGGCCATGTCTAAAGAGTTCGCAATGTCCGGAAAAGCCTTGTCGGAGGGGCCAATTCCGGCTTAGCGTCCTTTGGGGGACACGGACGGGGTGGGTCCGGTCCATAGGGGGGACACGTGGGGGGACCCGTGGCCAGGAGTACCGTCGGCGTGCCGTTCGACGCGGACTGCGACGTACCTGGGCTCATTGTGAAGTTCGGCGACTATCCGCTGCACCACGGTGGGGTGGGCGCCATCCGCAGCCTGGGCCGGCTCGGCATACCGATGTACGCGATCACCGAGGACCGTTACACACCGGCCGCCCTCTCGCGCTATCTGCGGCGTCCCTTCGTCTGGCCGACCACCGGCACGGAGGAACCCGAGCGGCTGGTGGAGGGCCTGCTGCGGATCGGCCGCAGCATCGGCCGCCCGACGGTGCTCGTCCCCACGGACGAGGAGGCAGCGGTCCTGATCGCGGAGCACCAGGACGTCCTGGGCGGCCCCTTCCTCTTCCCGAAGGTGGATGCCAAGCTTCCGCGCCGTCTGGCCAGCAAACAGGGGCTGCACGAACTGTGCGTGGAACACGGCATCCCGAGTCCCGCGGCGGCCTTCCCGCAGTCCTACGACGACATCGTCGCCTTCGCCGACAAGGCGCGCTTCCCGCTCGTGGCCAAGAACCGCGAGGCGTTCGTGCGCCGCTCGCAGCCCGCCGTGAACGGGACGACCAGGATCGCCACCCGTGAGGGCCTGCTGGCGCTCGCCCGCGACTGGGGCGAGCACCCCGGAGTGATCCTCCAGGAATACCTGCCGCGGGAGGAGGCCGAGGACTGGATCGTGCACGCGTACTTCGATCAGGACTCGACCCCGCTCGCCCTGTTCACCGGTGTCAAGGTCCGCTCGTGGCCGCCGCACGCGGGCATGACGGCCAACGCGTACGTCGTCGACAATCCCGACCTCGCCGACCTCGCCGCGCGTTTCATCAAGCAGATCGGCTTCACCGGCATCATCGACCTCGACCTGCGCTTCGACCGCCGCGACGGCCGGTACAAGCTGCTCGACTTCAACCCACGCATGGGCGCGCAGTTCCGGCTCTTCGAGAACGAGTCGGGGGTGGACGTCGTCCGCGCCATGCACCTGGACCTGACCGGCCGCGCCGTACCGGAGGGGGAACAGCGCGCCGGCCACCGCTACATCGTGGAGAACATCGACCTGCCCGCTCTGCTCGCGTACCGCCGCAGCGGCTACACGACGCCGCACGCACCGGCCCGTGCGAGCGGTACGGAGCTCGCCTGGCTGGCGCGTGACGACGTGCGGCCGTTCCTCACGATGCTCGCTCGCTTCGTGCGGCCGGGCGCGAAGCACCTGTATCAGCTGTGGCGGACCCGTCGCCGCGGCAGCACCACGAGTCCGGGCAGGTAGCCCGGCTCGGCCGTCTCCACCACGAAGTAGGCACGTAGCGTCCTGGGGAGGGACTTCGTGATTCAACCGGTAGCAATCATCGGCGCCGGGCCGTTCGGCTTGTCCACCGCCGCCCATCTGCGGGCGCGCGGAATCCCGGTGCGCGTCTTCGGCGACCCCATGGTGAGCTGGCGCGACCACATGCCGGAGGGCATGCTCCTCAAGTCCACCCCGGCGGCCTCGAACCTCGACGCCCCACAGCGCGGGCACAACCTGGTCGACTACTGCGACGCCGCCGGCATCCCCCGGCTGGTGACGGACGAGGACATCGTCCCCGTCGAGACGTTCATCGCCTACGGGCGGTGGTTCCAGGAGAAGCTGGTGCCCGAACTCGAGCAGGTCCGGGTGGTCTCCGTGGACCGACGACCGGGCGGCGACTTCGAGTTGAAGCTCGACTCGGGCGAGACGTTCGCCGCCCGGGCGGTCGTGGTGGCGACGGGTCTGTCGGGGCTTGCGCATCTGCCGCCGGAGCTGGCGGCGGCCGCGGTGGACGGAGCCACGCCCACGGGCCCGTTCTCCCACAGTTCCCAGCATCACGATCTGACCCGGTTCTCCGGCAAGGAGCTGATGGTCATCGGGGCTGGGCAGTCCGCGCTGGAAACGGCGGCGCTGGCGGCGGAGGCGGGCGCGCGGGTGCGCGTGGTCTCACGCGGCCACGGCAGGGTCGCCTTCGGCGCTCCTCCGTGGAACCAGCCCAGGCTGCGACCCGAATCGCCCTTCGGCCGCGCCTGGTCGCTGTGGGCGCTGACGTACTACCCGCACCCGTACCGCTTCCTGCCCGAGCAGACCCGCCACTACCTGGTCCGCCGCGTTCTCGGTCCGCTCGGCGCCTGGTGGCTGAAGGACCGCTTCGACGGCAAGGTCGAGGTGTGTGAGGTCGCCGGCGTCGTCGGCGCCTCCGCGTCCGACGGCAGCCCGGCCTTGACGGTCCGGACCCATGCGGGGAGCACGGAGGAACTGACCGCCGACCATGTCATCGCCGCAACCGGCTACCGCGTGGACATCGCCGCGATGGACTTCCTGGGGCACGAGCTGCGCACCCGGCTCGCGGTGAGCCGGGGCGCGCCGCGGCTCGGCGCGGGATACGTGTCCTCCGTCCCCGGCCTGTACTTCACGGGCCTCCCGGCGGCGGCCTCGTACGGACCGGTGATGCGCTTCGTGTGCGGGACGGAGTTCGCGTCCCCGCGGCTGGCGAAGCATCTGGCGGCGGCGCACGCCTGACCGGAGCGCGGGGGCGCGACACCGTTACGTCCCCGCCGATCCGGGCGGCAGCCGGGACCCGGACCGCATGCGGCACAAGGGCCCGCTTCGGTGAAGTGCCGTCCGGCGCACCGGAGTCGGGCCACGGGCGGAGATGCCGGACGCCGGTGGTGCGAGGCGGCTTACGGGCGCGGCGCGGAGTGCACGGGACGGCGGATGTGGTCCGGTTCAGGCTGAACCGCGGGTGCGTTTCCATCCGTATTCTCTGATCATGGCCGCACCCCTCACGTACTCACTCATCGCCACTGACCTGGACGGAACGCTGCTCCGTGGTGACGACACGCTCTCCGACCGGTCAAGGGCCGCTCTGGCGCGGGCCGCTGCCGCCGGCGCCCGGCATCTCGTGGTGACGGGCCGCCCGGCGCCCAGGGTGCGGCCGCTGCTCGACGACCTCGGCAGCAAGGGGCTCGCGGTGTGCGGACAGGGCGCGCAGGTGTACGACGCCGGCGCGGACCGGCTGCTGTTCTCGGTCACCCTGGACCGGGAGTTGGCCGAGACCGCGCTGGGCAAGATCGAGGCCGAGGTGGGGCAGGTGTACGCGGCCGTCGACCAGGACGGAGTGGACGGGCTCACACTCATCGAACCCGGCTATCTGATGCCGCACCCCACACTGCCCGCGGTGCGGGTCGAGCGCCGCGACGATCTGTGGTGCGAGCCCATCAGCAAGGTGCTGCTGCGCCATCACGCCCTGTCCGACGACGAGTTGGCGACGGTGGCCAGGGGAGCGGTGGGGTCCCTTGCGTCGGTCACCATGTCCGGGCCGGGCACCGTCGAGCTCCAGCCGTGCGGCGTGACCAAGGCGACGGGGCTCGCGCTGGCCGCAGGTTTCCTGGACCTGAGCCCCTCGGAAACCGTCGCCTTCGGTGACATGCCCAACGACATCCCGATGTTCGAGTGGGCGGCGTACGGCGTCGCGATGGCCAACGCCCACCCCGAACTGAAAGCGGTCGCCGACGAGATCACGACGTCGAACGAGGACGACGGCATCGCCGTCG
>Ga0102590_1001777_pt1 | contig 29558 bp, 27 predicted proteins | sample AraplaMF_Col_mMF_FD_76859 | JGI IMG/M metagenome (GOLD analysis project Ga0102590, IMG submission 76859) | Arabidopsis root microbial communities from the University of North Carolina, USA - plate scrape MF_Col_mMF | ecosystem: Host-associated > Plants > Roots > Endosphere | place: USA... | reverse complement strand
TGTGCGGTGCGGAATACCCGCTGAAAGTCGCCGCGCTCGGTGAAAACTTCACGAGCTTCGGCTTTGCCGACGAAAGCCTGCGGCCGCCCGGCAATATCGGCAATCAGCCGCGCTGGCCGGTCAACCGTGCCCCGGCGGCAGCGCCGCCCCAAGGAAACTATCCGGGAAACTATTCCGGAACTTATTCGGGAAATCCTTCCGGAAGCTACCCGAGAACCTATCAAGATCCGGCCCCGCGCCAGCCGAACTATGCCGCGCCGTCGAACGGCCCGATCTCGCTGTCAGCCCCGGGCATCGCCGCCCCGCAGGAAGACGACGTCGATCTGGCACCCGAAGGTACGCCGGCATCGAACGGCAGCGGCTATCCGGCCGCGCCGTCCTATCCGCCGCGCGACCGGTATACGACGCCTTCGCCTGCACCGTATTCGCCGCCGCCATCCTATCCGCCTTCGCCGGCCGCGCCGCGGCTCGGACCCGCACAGGGCAATCCGGTCAGCGCGTTCGGGCAGGTCTCGATGAAGCCGGCGGCAACGCTGGCATGCCCGATCGTCTCGGCGCTCGATCGCTGGCTGGCCGATTCCGTGCAGCCGGCGGCGATGCGCTGGTTCGGCGTGCGCGTCGTCGAGATCAAGCAGATCTCGGCCTATTCCTGCCGCGGCATGAACGGCAATCCGCACGCGCATATTTCCGAGCACGCGTTCGGCAATGCGCTCGACATCGCCGCCTTCACGCTCGCCGACGGGCGGCGCGTGACCGTGAAGGGCGGCTGGCGCGGCATGCCGGAAGAGCAGGGTTTTCTGCGCGACGTTCAGGCCACCGCCTGCCAGCAGTTCAACACCGTGCTGGCGCCGGGCTCCAACTCGCACCATGAGGATCACATCCACGTCGACCTGATGCGCCGTGCTTCCCGCCGCACTATCTGCCAGCCGGCCGCGGTGTCGGGCGAGCAGGTCGCCGCGCGCGCCCAGCGCAACCCTTACGGCTCACGCGATCCCTATTCGACGGGATCGCTCGCCAACAAGAAATCGATCTCGCGCTGGTTCGGCGGCGGCCGCAGCAAGGTCAACGAGGAAGACGAGTTCGAGGATCATTAGCAGTTGAGCTTGTAGCCGCGTAGGGCGGATTAGCGAAGCGTAATCCGCCGTCCTTGTCCTATCGCTCGCCAAAATCACCGCTTGTTTCAGCATCGCCGGCCCAATCGAGCGGAAATATTCCTGCGCTAACGTCTCGATGAAAGGATGAATATGGCCAATCCCGCACGCGCGTGACTAAACCGTGCTTGAGCGGATTGATATAGCAATATTCGACGTGGCGCGCGTAGTCCGCTTCGTCACGTATCAGATGTTCCCAGAATCGCCGTTGCCAGATGCCGCGTTCGTTGCGCATTAAGCGAACGGCGTTGAGAGGCTCATCCTTCGGCAACGCCTCGCGAAGCGGCTCTTGATCAGCCGCCAGCGTGTCGAGAAATCCGAATCACCGTCGGGCAAACTCAAAACCGCATGCAGATGATCCGGCAACACCACAAATGCGTCGATGGAAAATATGTGACTCTGACGTGTCGCGGCGACGGCATCGCGCAAGGTCTCGATCTGATCGACGAGCAGCGTTTTGCGGCGGTCGAGCAGGTTGACCGTGAAGAACCAGCATCCGCCAGGAACGAACGCACGACGATAGTTCGGCATGAGATGCAGGATAGCACAATCTTGACGTGTGGAGCCATGGGCGGCGGATTACGCCTTCGGCTAATCCGCCCTACGAACTGATCCATCCTTCGAATGGTGGATGGAAAGTTCTGCCCGGACCGGCAGGATTTTCCGGCAGATACTTGTCCTGAGAATAACGACCGCCAGTCTTATCAATCATTTCCGCATTGGCATGGTGATTGCTTTCACCTTAGGTTGCCAGGGAGATGGTGTGTCCATGATCACGAGTGCCGCCAATTCAGGGACCTACGTGCGCTCCGCGCAACCGTCCCCATTTAAGATGATGAAGGCGACGGCGGATGCGCAGGCTGCGTCCGAACCCGAGGCAACCCCGCCCGCAGAAAATGCGAAGCTCGGACATCCCGATCTGGATTTCCGAACCATCGACGTCTCGCAATCGAAGATCACGCCGCTCGATGTCGGGCTTCGCGACCTCTTTGCGACGGTGTGCTGGGAAGCGCAGCTCGCCGAGCCGACCGACAGCGCCGCGCAAAACATCTACGCGACGGTCAAGGTCGACGGCAAGGTCGTTGCGACCCTCTATAACGGCGGCTCTTCGATCATGACGAACGAAGCTGCCGAGAAGGTCGGCGACTTGCGAGCGCCTCCCGGCCTGAGCGACGGTCCGGATCTGGCGCAGTGGCGTGCGGCGCGGATCGCCGAGGCCATGGGCGGCACGGTCGAGAAGGCGCCAACCGCGATGGCGCAATCCGAATCGAAGTCACGCCAGTCAGCCGATGACGGCCGGGTGCAATTGGCCGCGGCCCTGGATGCATCGATGGCAGAGCAGAGGTCGGTCGCGTGGCAGTCTGCAGGCTATGCGGCTCCTGAGAAGCCAGCCGGCCGGCATACCGACATCAACGCGTGAAGTTTCGTAGGGCGGATTACGCTTCGCTAATCCGCCCTAAGCATTATTTGCCCAACGCAGGCAAAAAATTCCGACGCATCTTGCTTTCGAGACCTGGACCGCCGGCCTTATCAATCATTTGCGTGCTGGCATGGTGATTGCTTTCATCCTTTGGTTGCCGAGGAGATGGTGTGTGCATGATCACGAGCGTCGCCAATTCAGGAAACTATTTACGCGCCGCGCAACCATCTCCATCAAAGACGATATTCACGGCGGCCGACGCGCAACCTGCGCCTGATGCTGGCGCGGCAGACGAACGTGCGAAGCCGGGCATTCCGGTTTCATCGCTCAAGGCTATCGATGTCGCGCAACTGAAGATCATTTCGGTCAGGGACGTTCCGGAGATCCGCGACATGATGGCAACGGCGTGGCTGGACACGCGAGCCGCCAACGCGGCCTGGGCTTCGGAGGTGCCCGATAATGCTCCGCAAAACACCTATGCCACCGTCAAGGTGGACGGCAAGATCGTCGCCACGCTCTACAACGGCGGCTCTGTGGCGATGACGAACGAGGCGGGGGTGAAAGTCGGAGATTTGCAGGATCCGCCCGGCCTGAAAGGCGGACCCGATCTGGCGCAATGGCGGGCCGAACGCATTGCCAAGGCCGTGGGCGGTACGGTGGAAAAGGCGCCCACCGCGATCACGCAATCGGCCTGGAAGCCGCGCGAGTCGACTTCGTCAAACTATTCCCGTGCGCAACTGGATGCCGCCTTCGAGGCGATGATGGCCGAGCAACAGAACACGATTGCGCAACGCTCTGCGAGCTATCAGGCTCCGCGCGAACCTTCTCGCGGGGCCACCGATTTCAGCGCGTGAGCCGCGCAAATCCGGCGCTCGCCGCCGGAACCACTCTGTCTGGGAAATGAAGGGAAGCGCAGGGCCGTTCCCTCCATTTGTATATGTGGTGCGCAAGGGGCTTGCTTCAAGACCCCCATCTTCCCGTAGAACCGCCAGCCCAAACCACAACCTGGGGAGACACGGGATGGATGTTTTGTTGCCGGTGAGCGGGCATGCGGTGGCGATCGCCGGCGGAGGTCCGACAGGGCTGATGCTGGCCGGCGAATTGGCGCTTGCGGGCGTCGACGTCGCGATTGTCGAGCGGCGCGCCAGCCAGGACCTTGTCGGCGCGCGCTCGGGTGGGCTGCACGCGCGCACCATCGAGGTGTTCGATCAGCGCGGGATCGCCGACCGGTTCCTTGCGGCGGGAGAGGTGGCCCAGGTCGCCGGGTTCGCCGGGATGCGGCTCGACATCAGCGACTTCCCGACGCGGCACCCTTACGGGCTCGCGCTCTGGCAAATCCACATCGAGCGTATCCTCGCCGGCTGGGTCGGCGAGCTCGGGGTGACGATCTATCGCGGACGTGAGGTGACCGGCTTCACGCAGGACGATGCCGGCGTCGATGTCGCGCTGTCCGACGGCCAGTCGCTGCGGGCGCAATATCTCGTCGGATGCGACGGCGGGCGCAGCCTGATCCGCAAATGTGCCGGTATCGAATTCCCCGGATCGGATCCGACGACGAGCAATCTGATCGCCGAGGTTTATCTCGCTGAGGAGCCTGCCGAATGGGGCATGCGCCGCGATGCGGTCGGCGTTCATGGCCTCAGCAAACTGGAGGACGGCGCGGGCGTGCGCGTCCTCGTGACCGAACGGCACGCCGGGCACACGGCCGAGCCGACCTTGCGCGATCTCAGCGAGGCGCTGGTCGCGGTGTACGGAAGCGACTACGGCGTCCACAGTCCCGCCTCGCTGTCGCGATTCACCGATATGACGCGGCAGGCCGCGGCCTACCGCAAGGAACGGGTGCTGCTCGCCGGCGACGCGGCGCATGTGCATCCGCCGGATGGCGGACAGGGCCTCCAGACCGGCGTGCAGGATGCGGTGAATCTCGGATGGAAGCTGGCCCAGGTGATCAAGGGAATTTCGCCGGAAAGCTTGCTGGACAGCTACCATGCCGAACGCCACCCGGTCGGCGCCCGTGTGTTGCGGAATACGACGGCGCAGGTCGCGCTTCGCAGCATGGACGAGCGCACCAAGGCGCTGCGCGACACCATGTCGGAGCTACTCGAGATGGACGAGCCGCGCCGGCGCTTCGCCGCCATGATGTCCGGCCTCGACATCCACTACGCGTTCGGCGAAGGGCATCCGCTGCTCGGACGCCGCATGCCCGACCTGGACCTCGTCACCGCCAAAGGCCCGCTGCGGACATTCGCGCTGCTGCATCAAGCCCGGCCGGTGCTGCTCAACTTCGGTGAGCGCGGCCAGCTCGACATCACGCCATGGGCCGCTCGGGTCCAATACGTTGACGCCAGGTATGAGGGCGCATGGGAGCTTCCCGCCATCGGCGCGGTCGCACCTCCCGCTGCCGTCCTGATCCGGCCCGATGGATACGTGGCATGGGTGGGAGAAGCCGGCCAGGGTCTCGCCGAGGCGCTGACCACTTGGTTCGGTCCGCCTGCGACCTAACGAGCGGAGGGCGGATTAGCCCAACGGGTCCGCGCGAAGCGCGGCCCGATGACAGGCTCCGGCGTAATCCGCCGCCTTCACGGTGCGCGAGACGGCGGATTACGCTTCGCCAATCCGCTCTACGAAACTCCCGCCAACTGCTCCAGCAGATCCTTTGCGAGGCCCTTCAACAGATCGAGCTTGTAGCCTGTCATCGGCAGCGGCTTGGCGCCCGATACGGCCTGCTCCGCGGCATTGGCGATCGCGGCTGCGGTGGCTTTCCTGTCCTGCAAGGCGGCTTCCACCGCCTGCAGCCGCAGCGGCACCGGGGCGACGCCGCCGGCGGCGAGGCGGACGAACTGGAATGCGCCGTCCTTGATCACCGCCCGCGCGCAGATCTCGACCAGCGGCCATTCCGCATAGGTGCGGCTGATCGCGCGCTTGTATAGCGCGCGCTCGCCTTGCAGCGGCGCGGGAAGTTCGATGTTCTTGATCATCTCGCCTGGCTGCAGCGCGTTGTCGGCCGCGCCGTTTGAGCCGTCGCCGAGCAGATCGGCGATCGTCAGCAAGCTCCTGCGGTCGGTCGTTATCTTTGCGTCATAGGCGAGCAGCGCCGCCGCCATCGTCGAGGGATGCGGCGCGACGCACGGGCCGAGATCGAAGACGGCGTGATAGAGGTGATTGCCCGACCGCGCCGGACAGTCGGAGCCGCCTTTCTTCAGGCAGGCGATATGCGGATTTCGAAAATACCAGCAGCGCGAACGCTGCGCGAGATTGCCGCCGAGCGTGGCGAGGTGGCGGATCTGCGGCGTCGCCAGACCCTGCGCCGATGCCGCAATGCCCGGATAGGCGGCGGCAACGAGCGGATCGGCGGCGATGGCGGCAATGGTCGTGAAGGCGCCGAGCCGCAAGCTGCCGTCGGCGCCCCAATGCATCCCGATCATGTCGGGCGCGGCCGAGATGTCGATCAGCGGTCCGGTCGAGACGCCGCTGCGGCGGCGCTCGGAGAGGTCGGTGCCGGCAGCGCGGAATTCGGTTGCGTGCATCACTGAAGGTGTCATGCGGCGGCCCTCCCTTTGAGCGCGGCGACGAGACGGTCGGGGCGGATCGGCAGTTCGGTCAACCGGACGCCGGTCGCGTTGTGAATGGCGTTGGCGATGGCCGGCGAGGTCGGCACCGTCGCGACCTCGCCGATGCCGACGCTGCCGCCGAGCACATGATCGAAGCCGCCCTGGTCGAAATGCACGTCGATCACGGGCGTGTCGGCGATGCCGGGAATGCGATAATCCTCCATGCCGCCGCTGAGCACGTCGCCGGTACGAGAATCGACCTCACGCGCTTCATAGAGCGCGTAGCCGACGCCCTGGATGACCGCGCCGGCCGCCTGGCTGTGCGCCAGCGCGGGCGCCGCGACCTTGCCGACTGCAATGCCGGTGTGCACGTTGACCACCCGGACATGGCCGAGCCAGGTATCGACTTCGACCTCGACGACCTGCACCGAACTCGGCACACCAGCACCGATCGCGAGGTTGGAGAAGCGGCGCATCATCCAGCCGAAGATCATGCCCATGAAGCCGGCCTGCTTCAGCGGCGACACGATTCCCGGTGCGGTCTGCTTGGAATCTTCCGGCCGTACGCTCGATACCGAGAGGTCGGGCGATGCCGCGAGCATATCGCGCCATGGCGCGTTGGAGCCGGGGACCGGCTGCCGTTTTGCATTCTGCCGGATCGCAGTCTTGAGCTGTTCGATCGCGAGCAGCATCGGCGGGATGATCGACGCCGTGACCCGGCTGCCGCCCGAGCCGGGTCCTTCCGGCAATCTCGAATCGCCGATCCGGACCTCGATCTCCTGCGGCTCCAGGCCGAACTCGCGCGCGACCGTATTGGCGATCACGGTGCGGGTGCCGGTGCCGATGTCCTGCGTCGCGGTGCTGACGACGAGGTGCCCGCCCTTGACCGCCACTTCGACCTTCGAGCCCGGCTGCCACAGATAGAGCCAGTAGCCGGTGGCGACGCCGATGCCGCGGCGATAGCGGCCGCTCTGCGCGGCGACCGGCTTGCGGCTCCGCCAGGTGTCGAGACCCAAGGCCCAATCGTAGAGCCGCTGGCGGTTGGGATCGGGATCCCAGCGCTTGCGCAGCGCGATCGGATCGACATTCATGCGCAGCGCCGCCTCGTCGATCGCCTGCTCCAGCGCAAACGCCATCGGCGGCCCGCCGGGGCCGCGGAACGGCGCGCCCGCCGGCATGTTGCTGATGACGTCGAAATCGACCAGCTCCTTGGCTTCCGCCGGATAGATCAGGCGGGCGAGGGCGGCGATGGTGGAGTTGGTCGCGGCGCCCGTGTCGCCATAGGCGGTGAGCGACAGCGCTTTCAATTCGCCCTGCTCGGACGGCAACAGCGCGATCTTCATCTCGGCCGCCGGGCGATAGCCGCTGACGGACAATTCCTCGTGCCGGTCATAGGCCACCCGGACCGGCGCCCCGGCTTCGCGCGCCAGCTCGATCGCGGTGGTCGTTTCCGCGCCGAGGGAAGCCTTCGAGCCAAAGCCGCCGCCGACATGGTCGGCAATCACGCGCACCTTGTCGTGGTCCAGCTTGTAGCGCTTGGCGATCAGCTCCATCGTATGAAACACGGCCTGCGTCGAGACATGCACGGTGAGCCGGTCGCCGTCGAAGCGCGCGACCGCGGCGTGCGGCTCGAGGCAGGAATGCTGCTGCGTGGCGGTGCGGAAGATGCCTTCCACCAGCAGCGGATTGTTCGCCGCGCGGGCGTCCGCGACCCAGCTCCGCACCTTCCTCGGCTTCTTGGAAAACGCCGCCGTCGGTCCGCGGAGATTGCCTTTCCAGGGCGCCGGCGAGCCGCCGCCTTCGGAGACGTTGCCGGCCTTCTTGCGCTCGGATTTTTCGAACACGACCGGCGCATCCGATTTGCGCGCGTCATCGAGCCCGATCACCGCGGGGAGGCGCTCGCTGGTGAGCTTGATGGCGGCGATGGCGGCGAGCGCGGTCTTGCGATCCCTGGCCGCGACGGCCGCGATGGGGGCGCCGACAAAGCGGACGATGCGGTCATCGCCAAGCAGCGAGATCGCGGCGCCCACGCCCGGCATCGCGCGCGCCGGTGCGAGGTCGAACTCAGCGATGCGCGCATGCGCGAACGGCGAGCGAAGGATCACGCCTTCGAGCTGGCCGTCATGGTGGATGTCGACGGTGTACTTCGCCGATCCCGTCACCTTGTCCCGCGCTTCCATGCGGGGCGGCTGGACGTCGTTGCCGTCGAAGCGCCCGGCGCAGGCGTCGGCCACGGCGCGGAAGATGCCGTCATAGGCGCCGCAGCGGCACAGATGCCCTGACAACGCCGCGCCGATCTCCTCGCGCGACGGCACGGCGGTTCCTTTTGCCCCGCGCCAGCGATCATGAAACGCCACCGCCTCGACGATGAAGCCCGGTGTGCAGAAGCCGCATTGCAGCGCGTCGTGCGCCATGAAGGCCTTCTGCACCGGGTGCAGTTTCGCCGCGCCGATGCCTTCGACCGTGGTCACGCTCCTGTTCGCGGCCGATCGCGCCGGCATCAGGCAGCTCACGGCGGGCTCGCCGTCGACCAGCACGGTGCAGGCGCCGCAGACGCCGGCCCCGCAGACGAGCTTGGTGCCGGTCAGATCCAGCGCGTCGCGCACGACGTCGACCAGAAGCGCATCGGGATCGTCGGGAAGGGGAGCTGGCTTGCCGTTGATCGTCATGGTGCTCATCTGCGATCTCCAGGTTTGCGGGCGGATTTCTTGACCGGCTTCGGCTTGGCCGCGCGCGGCTTCGCAGGCCCAATGGCGCCGGCGATCAGCGTACGCAGCATGATTTCGAGATCCCTCAGGAAGGCGCCGGGCGGCTGCAGCGCAGGGTAGGCGGACTTGGTGCCGTTGACGGCCATCTCGACGCATCGCGCGAGCTCGCGCGGCGTCATGCCGTCGCGCAAAGCGAGGCCCTGCTTGCGGCAGACCCGGACGATCGTTGCGGTGAGTTGATCCGCATAGAGCGTGGTGTATTTCTGGTAGAGGTCGCGCGCCTGTACGAGATGCTCGGAAAACAGCTCCTCGACATGGGGCGAGCCGTCGAGCGAGGCGGCCATTTGTCCGAGCTTGGCGGAGACGGAGGCGACGAGAATATCGGCGAGGCTGCCACCGGCGGTTTCCTCGGCCGATGCGGCAGCGATTTCGGCGGCCAGCGCTTCCTCATGCAGCCGTTCGATGACGGCGCGGAACAGCGCTTCCTTGGACTTGAAGTGATGGTACAGCGCCTGCCGCGTCAGCCCGGCGGCATCGGCGGCCTGCTCGATCGAGGAACGCCGGAAGCCGTGCCGGCGGAATACCAGCATCGCGGCGTCGAGAATGCGGGTACGCGGATCCATTTGACGATTTTGACAAAAATGAACGAAATGTCAAATCACGGGGACGCGAGGACGCCGCAACCCCAGATGGCGGGTGCGATGTCAGCGATGTGACGGCGCCTTGCCGGCCGGGCAGTCGTAAAGGGCGTTGCCGTCGCGGCCGGCCGCGTCGATGGCTGCCTTGAAGTAGCGGCCCATCGAGGGCGCGTTCAAGAGCGCGTCGCGCGCGTCCTGCGGCACATCGCAATATTGCTGGTAGACCGCATGGCGCTGCACCAGCATGCGGCGGCTTCCGCTGTCGTAGCAGACACGGCTGATGACGCTGCTGCGGGTGACGTCCTGGCAGTTGAACGCGGCGAGGTCGACCGGGCCGCGGTCTTTCACCTCGACAATTTCGGCTTCTTCGAAAGGAGCGGTGAAGAGCAGAGCGAGGATGAAGGCGATGCGGGTCATCTGACGTCAACGTTGTTCGCCGCTGCCGGTTGCCCGCGGCCGGCCTGATCGAATCCGCGCGAGCAGCAATTCATATTGCCTCAGGGACGTGTCGGTGAGTGCTTCCTGCCGGCTGCTCGGCAGGTCGTCATAGCCGATCGGGCTGTCGAACTGGCTCATGGTGAAATCGATGCGCCGTTCGTCGATCCGATTGTAGAAATGCCAGGCGCCATCGACATCGGTTTTCAGGATCTCGCCGCCGAGCTCGTCCTGCACCACCAGCGCCGTGACCGAGCATTGTCCCGCCGCGGGATTGTCGGGCCGCCATTTTCCGCCCGTCTCCGCCGACCAGGCCTCGCGCAATTTTTCGTAGAGATCGATCAGCGATGGGCAGCCCGCGGTCATCCTTGCTTCCATGTTTGCGGCATTGCGCCTTCCTAGCAGGTCGCCCGCCGTCACGCCATGATGCGGGGCGCCGCTCGCAGGTTACACGAACTTGATTCCGATCACATCGCCCTTCTTCCAGGCGACCTTGCACGGTCTGCCGGGCGAAGTTCGGTCGAGCTTGAGCTGGAATTGGGGTTTGACGAAATGCGGGTCATCGACCCGCAGCCGCGCGCCGCCTTCCGAGATGTCGAGGATGGTGCACTGACGCGCGGCGAAGCCGCCGTCCACCGTCATCCATGCGGGCTGGTTGGTCCGTCGGCGGGAGGGGCGATGCTTTCTGCCGAATATCGACATGGCGGGTACCTCCGCCAACCAAACGCGCCGGGGAGATACTCGTTGCAGATGCGGACAATTTGAACGAACGGGCCTGTCGAAGATCGAGATGCAGTCGGCGGGCGCGAACAGCTTTCCTTCCACCGCAAGGCCGCGGCTATCCCGGATGCAGGTAGAGCGCAATCAGGAGGATGATCGGCAATGGAAAACCGGCCAGCCAAAACAGAGCGCTCTTTAAAGATGTCATCCCAGTCTCCGGTCGAGGGTAACCATCGGCCGCAGTCCTGGTTCCCTAAAGCGCGACAAGATTTGGATGAACCGTTTATCGCGCTTTAGGTCTTTCGTTTGGGCATGGTCTTTTCGGAAGACCGCTTCACGCTTTTCCGGATCTTGCCCTAGGCGACCGCCTTCTTGTTGACGCCCTTGCGAAGCGCGACCGTGTTGAGCTTGGTGTTGGCCGCCTTCTCTTCGTTGAGGTTCGTCGTGAGGAAGCGGACGACGTCGTCATGGCCGAGTTCTTCGGCCCAGGCGATCAGCGTGCCGTAGCGCGCGATCTCGTAATGTTCGACCGCTTGCGCGCTCGCCACGATGGCGGCGTCGAGCACGGCCTTGTCGTCGATTTCTCCGGCGAGCGTGTCGGCTTCCTTGATGAGGCCGTCGATGGCCGGACAATCGGCCGCCTTGGGTTCCTTGCCGAGTTTCTGGAACACCTTCTGCAGGCGCTCGATCTGCGAATTGGTTTCCTCAAGATGCGCCTTCAGGCCGGCCGCGAGGTCACGGTTGGTCGCCTTCTCGATCATCTTCGGCAATGCCTTGGTGATCTGGTGCTCGGCGTAATAGATGTCCTGCAGGCCGTGCACGAACATGTCTTCCATGGTTTTGATGTCTTTGGTGAAAAGTCCCATTTGAACCTCCTGGAGTTGATGGAGGTTTGACTCGGTACGGCAGGAATTGTTCCTAACGCGCTGCCCGTCCGGACAGGCGGCAGAGCCTTGAATCGCAAGTGGCGCACAGCGGCGTCTCGTGCACCTGCACGAAAATCAAGTATCCCTGCGACAGCGCCACGCGCATTTAGATCAATACTAGTTCCCAGACTTCCGTCTGATGACGGGCCGCTCGATCTGCTTGGAGCAATACTAATTCCAAACAGGTGGTTGACGCGCCGCTGTAGCCCTCGTGCACTTCATCGCGATGGTCACGCTTGTTACTGGTCCCGCGCTTAGCGATGAGGACTGGAAATGAATGCAAGCTTGAAGACCGCGGGATGGCTCGGCGCCGCTCTGCCGATATTTGCCGCGATGATCGACGTGACGCCGGCGGAAGCGCAATCGTCCGCGAGAGAACTACCGGCCGTCGTCGTCGATCAGCCTTCGCGCCCATCGGCCGCGCGGCCGCGTCCCGCGCCGAAGCGGCAAGCCGCATCGGCCGCGAGCCGCCGCGCCGCCCAGCGCGCGCAGACGAACCCGGATGCCGCCGCCGCCGCGGGCGCCCGCACGGAGACCGCCACCGGTCCGGTGCGCGGCTATCTCGCCGGCCAGAGCGGCACCGGCACCAAGACCGACACGCCGCTGCGCGAGACGCCGCAATCGATCACGGTGGTCACCGCCGACCGCGTCACCGACCAGGGCGCGCTCACCGTGCAGGAAACGCTGCGCTACGTGCCCGGCGTATTCGCCGACGCCTACGGCCCGGATGCACGCGGCGACTATCCGCGCATCCGCGGACAGGACCCGAATGTCTATCTCGACGGCACGCGCGTCGTGAACACGTTCCAGTTCAACGAATGGCGGCCCGATCCATTTACGCTCGAGCGCATCGAGGTGCTGCGCGGTCCGGCATCGGTGCTCTATGGCGACACCTCGACGGCCGGCCTGCTCAACCTCGTCTCGAAGCGTCCGCAGCCGGAGAGCTTTAACGAGATCGGCGTGCAGTTCGGCAGCTTCAACCGCAAGCAGGTGCAGCTCGACAGTACCGGCAGGCTGACCAAGGACGGCGAGTGGCTGTACCGCTTCATCGGCATTTTTCGCGACAGCGGGACCCAGACCGACTACGTGCCTGACGACCGCATCGTGCTGGCGCCTTCGCTGACCTGGCGGCCGACCAACAATACGAGCTGGACCGTGCTCGGCACCTATCAGAAGGACAGCACGGGCTCGTCCACGGCCTTCCTGCCGCATGAGGGCACGCTGTATCCCGGACCCAACGGCTTGATCCCGGTCCATCGGTTTGCCAGCGATCCGAATTTCGAGAAATACCAGACCGAGACGGGCGCGTTCTCCAGCCTGTTCGAGCATAGCTTCAACAACGCCGTGAAGGTCAGGCAGAATCTTCGCTTCGCGCATGTCGAAGGCATTTACCGGTCGGCCTATCCGAACGTCTATTACGATCCGGCGACTTTGGATCCGTCCCTTCCGCCAAATCCGAACTTTCCGTTTCTCGATCCATCGCGGCGCACCGTGGAGCGATTTATCTTCAGCCGCGAAACCAGCAAGGACAGCCTGACCTCGGACAGCAATGCCGAGCTGAAATTCGGCACCGGGCCGGTGCTTCACAAGGCGCTGGTCGGCCTCGACTACCGCGCCCTCAAGGAGCGCGCGCTGTCCGGCTCCGGCTACGACACCACGCCGTTCGACCTTTACGCGCCGGTTTATACGTCGCTGACCCCGCCGGTGCTTTCGCCCGAGGCCGGCCTGCGGCAGAGCCAGCTCGGGCTCTATGCGCAGGACCAGATGCGGCTCGGGCCGTGGCTGGCGGTTCTCGGTGTCCGCCAGGATTTTGTCGCCAGCCATGCGCAGGGATCGCCGAGCGAGAATAGCAAGGCGACCACCGGCCGCGCGGGTTTGATGTACGAACTGCCGTTCGGGCTGACGCCTTACGTCACCTATGCCACCTCGTTCACGCCGGTGTTCGGCTCGAGCTGTGTCGGCGGCCCCTGCAAGGCGCAAGAGGGCGAGATGGTGGAGCTCGGCTTCAAGTACAATCCGTTTGCAGGTACGGCGATCAACGGCGCGATCTTCGACACCACCGAAAAGAATCGGCTGGCGAGCGATCCCGGCGGCTCCACGTTCTCGGTGCAGACCGGCCAGGTTCGCATCCGCGGCGCCGAGCTTGAGGTGATCAGCCGCGTCACGCCGGACCTCGATCTGATCGGCGCCTATTCCTATCTCGATGCAAGGGTGCAAAGCGGCGACAACGCGGGCAAGCGCGTCGAAACCGTTCCCGATCATCAGGCCTCGCTATGGGCGAAGTACCGTCTCACCGCGCTCGGCCTGCCGGGTGTCACCGTCGGTGGCGGCGTGCGCTATATCGGCCAGTCCTGGGATGGCACCGACGCCCTTCGCACGCCCGACTACACGCTGTTCGATGCGATGGTCCGCTATGAGACCGGGCCGTGGCGGTTTCAGGTCAACGCCAGCAACCTCGCCGACAAGCGTCACGTCACCACGTGCCTGTCGCGTGGCGACTGCTTTTTCGGCATCGGCCGCACCGTGCTGGGCAGCGCGACGTATCGCTTCTAGCTGGTTAGAGCGAAGGGGGAGGCGAAGCCGCCGCTACCGCGGCTTCGCCCGATACGTCGCCAGCAATATCCGCGTTGCGCTGTCGACCACGCGTGCGATGCGCTCCGCCGACGGAGCGGGCTCGGCCTGGAACACGAAGGGCAGAAACAGCGTCGCCTGACACATCTGCATGAACTGCGCGGCGGCAAGGGTGCAATCGTCGATCGCCAGATGGTCCGGCCCGATGCGGGCCTGCAGATAGTCGGCAAGCCGGTCGATCGTCTTCGCCAGCACGTTCTCGTAGAACCGCCGCCCGACGTCCGGCATCCGTTCGGCGATCGCCATCACCGTGCGGATCGACGAGCCGCCGCCGGGCCGGCACATCGAGCCGATGTAGGCCCGGCCGAATTCCCGCAGCGTGGTTTCGACGTCGCGCTTGGGATCGAGATTGTAGGCGATCTTGCCCTTTTCGATCACCTCGTCCTCAACCATGGCCTCGAACAGCCGATTCTTGTCGGCGAAATAGACATAGAGCGTGCCCTTGGAGACGCCGGCGGCGCGCGCGATCTCGTTCATGCTGGCGCCATCGAAGCCCAGATCCATAAATACCTTTCGCGCACCGTCCAGAATCTGGCGACGCTTCGAGCTGTCTTCCTCGCCGAAGGGATGAAGGGTATTTGATGTTGGTGCAACCATTGGTTTATCTTCTCGGGAAAGAATTCAACCCGGGGTGCAGGCTGGCTTTCCGTTTCGCTTTATGGTCGGTACCCGGGAAAAGGTAAGTTGACCGAACCGTTCGGTCAATGCTACATTTTGTCTCGATGAGCCCGCGGCAGGTTTTGGGCTGCGCCGGCGCCACGACATTTGGATGGAGGCCGATGATGGCCGCAGCGAGAGACCAGGCCGCGCGCATCGTTCGCGCCGGACCCGATACAGCGGAGGACGAGGCCGACGTTTCGGCCCAGTCGCACGCTGGCGTTGCGGAAGAATTGAAACGTCGACCTGCGGAAGCGCCGGGTGCGCCGGCTGAAGCGCTCCCCGGCACCGCTTCCGCGCCGGCGGCCAAGCCGGGCAAGCGCAAATTCGTCATGATCGGCGTGCTCGGGCTTTTGGCGCTCGCGGCGATCGGTTACGGCGTCTACTTCGTTCTCGTCGGCCGCTTCTACGTCTCGACCGATGATGCCTATGTCCGCTCCAACAACACCATGCTCGGCGCCCGGGTCTCCGGCCATGTCGCGGCGATCCTGCCCCGCGACAATGCGCTGGTCCGCGCCGGCGACGTGATCTTCAGGATCGACGACGGCGACTATAAGATCGCGGTCGACGCCGCGCGCAGCAGGATCGGGACCCAACAGGCCACGATCGACCGCATCGGCCGCCAGGTCACCGCGCTGGAAAGCGCGGTCGAGCAGACCAGGGCGCAGCTCACTTCTGCGGAAGCGGCGCTGAAGCGCGCCGATCTCGACTTCGAGCGGCAGCAGGCGCTGAGCACCAAGGGTTTTGCCTCGCGCGCCACGTTTGAAGTCTCCGAAGCCAGCCGCGATCAGGGGGCTGCCGCGGTGAGGTCCGCGAAGGCCGCCTACGATGCTGCCCGCGACAACGTCGAAGTGACGAAGGCGCAGCAGGCCGAAGCGCGCGCGCAGCTTTTGGAATTGCAGACCCAGCTTGCCAAGGCCGAACGCGACCTCGCGTTTACTTCGGTGCGCGCGCCGATCGACGGCACCTTCTCCAACCGCCTCGTCAATGCCGGCGACTTCATCCAGGCCGGGCAGCGGCTCGCCAACATTGTGCCGCTCGACGACGTCTATATCGACGCCAATTACAAGGAAACCCAGCTCAAGCGCATCCGTCCCGGCCAGCCGGTGAAGATCTCGGTCGATGCCTACGGCCATCGCAAGTTCGCCGGCGTCGTCGACAGCATTTCGCCGGCCGCGGGCTCGGTGTTCACGTTGCTGCCGCCGGACAATGCCACCGGCAATTTCACCAAGATCGTGCAGCGGCTGCCGGTCCGCATTCGCGTGCCGAAGGAAGTCGCACGGCAGAACCTGCTGCGCGCCGGCATGTCGGTCTATGCCACCGTCGACACCCGCGAGGGCGCGGCCGACGCCGACAGCGAGGCCGATCTCGATGCCGCCGGCACGGTTCAATCGAAGTAAGTTTTCCTTGAAGCACCGGCCGCAAGTCCGGAGCTTGCCCGCGAGTTGACCATGGCTGACGCCACCACCGCATCGCCTTCGACGAACGAAGCGGCCGCCGACCATGTTCCGCCGCGGCGGCTGTTTACGTTTCTCATCATGGTGTTCGGGATGTTCATGTCGATCCTGGACATCCAGGTCGTCTCGGCATCGCTGCAGCAGATCCAGGCCGGCCTGTCCGCGAGCTCCAGCGAAGTCTCGTGGGTGCAGACCTCGTATCTGATCGCCGAAGTGATTGCGATCCCGCTGTCCGGCTTTCTGTCGCGCGCGTTCGGCACGCGGCTGCTGTTTGCGATTTCCGCCTCAGGCTTCACGGTTGCCAGCTTCTTCTGCGGCTTTGCCTCGACCATCGAGCAGATGATCCTGTGGCGCGCGATCCAGGGGTTTCTGGGCGCGGGCATGATTCCGACCGTGTTCGCATCGGCCTACACGGTGTTTCCGCGCTCCAAGTTCCACATCGTCGGTCCCATCATCGGCCTGGTCGCGACGCTGGCGCCGACCATCGGGCCGACGGTCGGCGGCTTCATCACCGACATGATGTCGTGGCACTGGCTGTTCTTCATCAATATCGTGCCCGGCATCGGCATCACCATCGGCGTGTGGATCCTGTGTGACTTCGACAAGCCGAACTTTGCCCTGCTTGAACATTTCGACTGGTGGGGCTTGCTGTTCATGGCGGGCTTCCTCGGCACGCTCGAATATGTGCTGGAAGAGGGGCCGCAGTCGCAATGGCTGGAAGACACGTCCGTCGCGGTCTGCGCGGCGATCTGCGCGGTGTCGGCGGTCGCCTTCTTCTGGCGCGTGCTCACCGCGCGAGAGCCGATCGTCGACATCAGGACCTTCACCGACCGCAATTTCGGTGTCGGCTGCCTGATCTCGTTTTGTGTCGGCATTGGTCTTTATGGTCTCACCTATATGTATCCGCGCTATCTCGCCGAAGTGCGCGGCTATAGTCCGCTGATGATCGGCGAGACGATGTTCGTCTCCGGGATCACCATGTTCCTGACCGCGCCGCTCGTCGGACGGCTGATGGCCAAATACGACATGCGCTACCTGATCGCGGTCGGCCTCGTGCTGTTCGCGCTCGGCTCCTACCAGATGACATGGATCACCAAGGAGTATGATTTCTACGAATTGCTGCTGCCGCAGATCCTGCGCGGCGCCGGCATGATGCTGGCAATGGTGCCGACCAACACGATCGCGCTCGGCACGCTGGCGCCGGAGCGGGTGAAGAACGCCTCCGGGCTGTTCAACCTGACGCGCAATCTCGGCGGCGCGGTGGGCCTCGCCGTCATCAACCAGGTGCTGAACGAGCGCACCGACCTGCACATCTCGCGCCTGCACGACCGCGTCAACTGGGGCAACGCCGCCGCGGTCGAGACGCTCAACATGTTTACCCAGCGCCTGCAGGGCATGGGCGATTCCGCGCTGATGGCGATGAAGCAATTGTCGCAGATCGTGCACCGCCAGGCCGTGGTGATGGGCTATGGCGACGCCTTCTTCATGCTGACCGTGTTCTATTTCGGCCTCAGCCTGCTCGTGCTGGTGATGAAGAAGCCGTCGGCGGCGGTGCTCGGCGGCGACGCGCATTGAGCGGGATGCTACTCTGTCGGCTCCGCACATGTGCGAAGCAATATCACCGTCAGGTCACACATCATGAGCCGCTTCTGGAGTTCGGTCGTCCACAACCTGTCGCCCTACGTGCCCGGCGAGCAGCCGAAGCAGGATGGCATCATCAAGCTCAATACCAACGAAAATCCTTACCCACCTTCGCCTCGCGTCCTGGAGGCGATCGCCGCCGCAACGGATCGTCTGCGTCTCTATCCCGATCCACATGCTTCCATTTTGCGCGAGACGATTGCGGCCCGCTACGATGTTGCGCCTGATCAGGTGTTCGTTGGAAACGGTTCGGATGAGGTTCTGGCCCATACCTTCCAGGCCCTCCTCAAGCATGAGGCGCCGCTCCTGTTCCCCGACATCACGTATAGCTTTTATCCGGTTTACTGCGGCTTGTATGGCGTCTCTTACGAGGAGGTGCCGCTTGATGCCGCGATGAGGGTGCAGATTGCCGACTTCCGGCGGCCATGCAGCGCGATCCTTCTGCCGAACCCGAATGCGCCCACCGGGATCGGGCTTCCACGCGAAGCGATCGAGGCGCTGGTGGCCGAACATCCGGACCAGTTGGTGGTTGTCGACGAAGCTTATGTCGACTTCGGCGCCGAGAGCGCGATTCCGCTTGTTGCCCGCTACGATAATCTGCTCATCGTTCAGACCCTGTCCAAATCGCGCGCCCTGGCCGGACTGAGAGTCGGATTTGCCATTGGCCAACGCCCCCTGATCGAGGCGCTGGAGCGGGTGAAGGACAGTTTCAATTCCTATCCCCTTGATTGCCTCGCCATCGCGGGTGCAGTCGCGGCCATCAAGGACGATGCATGGTTTCAAGAGACGCGTGAACGCATCGTCGCGAGCCGCGAATCGCTCGTCCACGACCTCTCCGGGATCGGCTTCGAGGTTCTTCCATCCCAGGCGAATTTCGTATTCGCGCGCCATCGCGGTCTCGGCGGCGCGCATCTCGCCGCAAAGCTTCGCGAGCGCGGCGTTCTGGTCCGGCATTTCCGGAGACCCCGAATCGAAGATTTCCTGCGCATCACGGTCGGAACGGAAGATCAATGCAGCCGCCTGATTGCTTTGGCGCGCAGCCTCGTCTGATTCCGTCATGTCATCGGCAGGGATGGCGCATCGTTCGTCCGGGCTGCGCTTCGCGCGCACCTCACGGCCTTGTCATGTTGCAAATCGCCCGCGATGCATTTATAAGCAGCGCATTGTCGCTCGAACCGAGGAGGATTTGCATGACTTCCATGTATTCGCAGATCGTACCCTCGCGTTCGATGCTCGGACTGGGTTTTCGATCGCGCCCTTGAGCGCGATCTCCGCCAGTACCGATCGGGCCTGATGCCCCGATCTTCAAGCTTCCCAACGACTTAACGTTATTTTCGGCGACGCTTGCGGCCTGATTTTTGCGGCCGTCCGCGCGCCACTTCAGATGGAGCCGGCGTGCCCAAGCGCTGCCGGATGACGCCATGACCGTTCAAAAGGAAAAGGGTCCCGCGGCGATACGCGTGGTGATCCCGTTCGTGTTCCGCCACTGGTTGCAACAGCCCGGCCGCGCCGCGGTCGTCGCCGGCGGCCTGCTCGGCGCCACCGCCGCGGACCTGTTCATGCCGGTCTTCTCCGGCCACCTGGTCGATGCATTGACGCGCGGCACCTCGGATGCCGCCGCGCGCCATGCCGCGTTTGTCGCCTTCGGCGCCATCGTGGCGCTCGGCCTGACCTCGATGATCCTGCGGCTGACCGGGTTGCAGGCGATCGTGCCGTTCACGCTGAAGACGATGTCGGACGTGTCGCGCGACGCGTTCGCGCGCGTGCAGCGCTTCTCGACCGACTGGCATGCCAACTCATTCGCCGGCTCCACCGTGCGCAAGATCACGCGCGGCATGTGGGCGCTCGATCTCTTGAACGACACCATCCTGATGGCGCTGCTGCCCTCGCTGCTGGTGCTGGTCGGCTCGATGATCCTGCTCGGGCTGCACTGGCCGGTGCTGGGCGCGGTGATCGCGGTCGGCACGGTGATCTATGTCTCGATGACGATGGCGTTCTCGGTGAACTTCATCGCGCCGGCCGCGCGCGTCTCCAACGCCTGGGACACCAAGGTCGGCGGCACGCTGGCGGACGCGCTGACCTGCAACGCGGTGGTGAAATCCTTCGGCGCGGAAGCGCGCGAGGATGCGCGGCTGGCCGGCGTGATCGGCCGATGGCGCACGCGCGTACGGCGGACGTGGTACCGCTACAACTACACCTCGACGGCGCAGCTTGCGGTGTTGCTGTGCTTCCGCGCGTCGGTGATCGGCGGCGCGATCCTCTTGTGGATCGCCGGCCGCGCCACGCCGGGCGACGTCACCTATGTGCTGACCAGCTACTACATCATCCATGCGTATTTGCGTGACGTCGGCATGCACATCAACAATCTGCAGCGCTCGGTCAACGACATGGAGGAGCTGGTCGCGATCCACGGCGAGCCGATCGGCATCGCCGATGCGCCGGATGCGACGCCGATCGACATCCAGGGCGGCCGCATCCTGTTCGACGAAGTGACGTTCCATTACGGCGGCCATCGCGCACCGCTGTATGACGGCCTGTCGGTGGAGATCCGCGCCGGCGAGCGGGTCGGCCTGGTCGGCCGTTCCGGCTCCGGCAAGACCACCTTCGTCAAGCTGGTGCAGCGGCTCTACGACGTCAGCGGCGGCCGGATCCTGATCGACGGCCAGGACATCGCCAAGGCGACGCAGCACTCGCTGCGCAGCCAGATCGCGATCGTGCAGCAGGAGCCGATCCTGTTTCACCGCACGCTGGCGGAGAACATCGCCTATGGGCGGCCGGGCGCCGGCATGGAAGCGATCGAGCAGGCGGCGCGGCTTGCGAATGCGCACGACTTCATCCTGCGGCTGCCGAAGGGCTACGGCACGCTGGTCGGCGAGCGCGGCGTCAAGCTGTCGGGCGGCGAGCGGCAGCGCGTCGCGCTGGCGCGCGCGTTTCTGGCGGATGCGCCGGTTCTGATTCTGGACGAGGCGACCTCGAGCCTCGATTCGGAATCGGAAGGCCTGATCCAGCAGGCGATGGAGCGGCTGATGAAGGGCCGCACCTCGATCGTGATCGCGCACCGCCTGTCGACGGTGCGCAGCCTCGATCGGATATTGGTGTTCGACCGCGGCGAGATCGTCGAGCAGGGCACCCATGCGGCGCTGACCGCGCGTCCCGGCGGCATCTATCGCGGGCTGTTCGAGCTGCAGGCAACCGAGTTCAGCCGCATCTCGGCGGCCGAATGAATTGTGGCGCGTGGCTGACGGGCAAATGTCCGGACAGCCACGCGCCGGAAATGGAATTGACAATGAAAGACCTGACGCACGGCTCCATTGTGAGCCACATCCTGAGCATGGCGCCACCGATCGTCGCCGGCATGGTCACCATCATGATCTGCCAGCTGGTCGACCTGTATTTTGTTGCCGGGCTTGGCGAGGCCGCCGTTGCGGGTGTGGCAGCGGCGGGCAATGCCGGATTCCTGATCAACGCGTTGATGCAGGTGCTGGGCGTCGGCACGGTCGCGGTGATGGCGCATGCCGTCGGACGCAAGGACCGCGCCGACGCCAACCTCGTCTTCAACCAGTCGGTCGTGCTGTCGGTGCTGTGCGGTCTGTTGACCCTGGCCGCGGGATCGGCGCTGGCCCGGCTCTACATGCGCGCCGTCGCCGCCGACGCGGCGACTGTCGAAGCGGGCACCACATATCTGTTGTGGTTCATGCCGGCGCTGGCGCTGCAATTCACGACGCAGGTGATGGGGGCCGCGCTGCGGGCCACCGGCATCGTGCGGCCGACCATGCTGGTGCAGGCGCTCGCCGTCATCATCAACATCGCGCTGGCGCCGGTGCTGATCGCAGGCTGGGGCACCGGCCGTGCGCTCGGCGTTGCCGGTGCGGGCCTGGCAAGCTCGATCGCCGTCCTGATCGGCGTGCTGATGCTGTTCGCGTATTTTCGCAAGTTCGAGCGCTATGTCCGCTTCAATCCCGCGCAATGGCGTCCGCAACTCCGGCAATGGCTGCGCATCCTCAATGTCGGCCTGCCGGCCGGCGGCGAGTTTGCGATCATTTTCGTATGGATGGGCGTGGTCTACTATGTGCTCCGCGATTTCGGCGCGGCGGCGCAGGCCGGATTCGGCATCGGCACGCGCGTGCTTGGCCTGATCCAGATGCCCGCGCTGGCGGTTGCACTGGCAGCCGGGCCGATCGCCGGCCAGAATTTCGGCGCCGGCGACGGCCGCCGCGTCCGCGAAACCTTCGTGAAGGCGGCATTGATTGCCACTGCTGTGATGATCGGCTTCACGATCCTGGCGCAATGGAAGCCCGGTCTGTTGCTCGCCGGATTCTCGAACGATCAGGCAACGATGGCGGTCGCCGTGCAGTTCCTGCATTTCGTCTCGCTAAATCTGGTCGCGCAGGGGATGATCTTTACGTGCCACAGCATGTTCCAGGGCCTTGGCAACACCAAGCCGGTATTGCTGAGTTCGGGCACCCGCCTGCTTACCTATGCGGCGCCGGTGATCTGGCTCTCGACCCGGCCGGGCTTTGCGATCGAGCAGGTCTGGTATCTGTCGATCGCCACCACCACGCTGCAGGCGTGCCTCGCACTGTTTCTGCTGCGCCGTGAGCTCCGGAAGCGGCTGTCGGTAAAGCAGGAGGAGGTTGCTCCGCCGAGCGTTGAGGCCGGTGAGCAGGCAGCTTCGCGCGCGTCCGCGTAAGGATCGCGACCGTACCTCGGCGGCTGAGTGAGGTCGCGCATAGTGTTGCGGACCCGATCGATGTCGGAATATCCTTTCGGCATCGGGAGGGCCCGCAACGATGCGCTGGTTTCACAGGGATCGGCCGCCGGACGTCTGGGAAACCGGCGTCGAGCCCGAGGGTGACATCGCGGCGGCGCAGGGCATCCGCGAGATCTGCGCCTCGGCCGCCATGATCGTCGAGAAGATGGCGACGCTGCGGGGCCGCCATGCGGAAACCGAGAAGGCCGCTGAAGGCGAGCGCTATCAGGCCGCGATCAAACGCGCGCTCGAACTCGCCAGGAAAATGTCCGACGACGCCATGCGCGATGTCTCGATCAGCCAGATCGTCCGGCTCTGCATCAAGGCGGACCATCTGAGGACCGCGAAGGTCCTGCTTCGTGCCATCCAGTCGCAAAAGATCAAAGACGAGCTGATCGCGGAAAGCCCGTCTCTGATCGATCAGGACGCGGCGAGCTGAGGCGGCTCGCGGTCGCGCTGCGGCACGGAGGGCGCGGGCCTGGTGCGCGTGCGCGTCGAGACCGCAACCGTCCCCACGACGGCGGCGGCGAACAGCAGGATCTGCAGCGTGATCGTCTCGCCGTTGAAGAAGGCGGCGAGCGCGAAGGTGACGAACGGCTGCAGGAGCTGCACCTGCGAGACCCGTGCGATGCCGCCCATCGCCAGCCCGGCATTCCAGGCGAAGAAGCCGATCCATTGCGAGAACAGCGCGACATAGAGCAGCCCGAGCCATGGCTTCAGGGCAATCTGGCCGGCATCGTGCGGCATGGTCAGCGCCGCGGCGGGAATGGAGAGCGGCAGACCGATGACGAGGATCCAGCTGATCACCTCCCAGCCCGGCAGATGCGACGTCAGCCGTCCGGAGAACGTGTAGCCGATGGCGGCGACCGCCACGGCGGCGAACAGCAGGAGATCGCCGGTCGAGAACGCGCCGCCGCCTTGCCGCAAGGAAAACGCGATCACCAGCGCGGCGCCGGCGATGGAGGCGATCCAGAACAACGGCCTCGGCCGCTCATGCGTGACGGCCACCGCAACGAGCGCGGTGGCGATCGGCAGCACCCCGAGCACGACGCCGCCATGCGAGGCGTCGACGCGCTGCATTCCCATCGACATCAGCAGCGGAAACAGGACGGCGACACAGAGCATCGCAATGACCAGTTGCGGCCACAGCGCGCGCGGCGGCAGCGGGCGGCGCAGCACGAGCAGCAGCACCACCGAGCACAGCCCGGCGATCGCGGTGCGCAACGCGGTCAGTGCAATCGGATCAATTTCCGCAACCGCGATCCGCGTCGCCGGCAGCGTGCCGCCGAAGATCACCATGCCGATGAAGCCGAGCAGCAGCCCGAGACGTTCGCGCGATGAGTGAGAGCCCATAATGCGACTGGTTAGCCGCTTTGCCGATCAGCGTACAGCAATCTACTCGGAGCACATGGCGGCCATGCGCGCTTACCTCGGAGCAATGCTGCTCCACAGCAATCCGAGCCCCGACAGAAACAGCAGCGCCAGCACGACGTCGTAGAAGTTGCGGTCGTTCAGCGCGTGATAGGTCCGCATGCCGAGGCGGGCGCCGATCAGGGTGCCGGGCAGCGCCAGCATCGCCAGCCAGAGAACTTCCGGCTTCACGAAACCGCTGGCGGATTGCAGGATGAGCGCGGCGCCGAGCACGCTGCCGTTGAAGATCTGGAAGACGCCGCGGCGCTGGTCCTTGGTCCAGCCGCGTATGCTGGCCCACAGCGTCGGCAGCGGGCCCGACAGGCCGGCGAGGCCGCCGAGAATGCCGCCGGCGAATCCGACGCAGGCATCGGCGAAGCGGCCGCCGAAGCGGAACGCCATCGGCTTCTGGATGAAATAGAGGGCGGTCGGAAACACCAGCAGCATGACCCCGACGCTCAGCTTGAAAACCTGCGGATCGGCGCGCGCGACCAGCAGCGCCCCGATCGGCATCCCGACGAGGCCGCCGGCGACGAAGGGCAGGGCCAGCTTGAAGTCCATCACCTTCCACATCGCGGGCAGCGTCGAGATCTGCGAACTGACCGAACAGATCAGCACCAGCGGCACGGCAATCGGTGGCGGCACGATATAAAGCCAGATCCCCAGCGCCATCAGCGCCGTGCCGAAACCGGAGAGGCCCGAGACGAAACCGCCGGCGAGTGCGCCGGCCAGCAGAACAGCGTAGGTGGATAGGTCCACTCTTTATTTCCCCGTCAGTTGGGGGATTTCCCCCGTCATTCCGGGGCGATGCGAAGCATCGAACCCGGAATCTCGAGATTCCGGGTTCGGCTCTGCGAGCCGCCCCGGAATGACGACGTTAGATTTGCGCCGACGTTTACACGACGAAGTGGGCAGGTACTATCCCAATCAATGCCAACAACAATAAGCGGGTGGAAACGTCCAATGAACACGACCTCTCAAAAAACCTTTCTCGTCTGTCACGGCGCGTGGTCTGCGGGCTGGGCCTGGAAGAAGATGCATCCGCTGATGCAGGCGGCCGGGCATCGCCTGGTCACGCCGAGCTACACCGGCCTTGGCGAGCGCGTGCATCTGGCGCACCCGGCGATCGATCTCGATACCCATATCGAGGACATGCTGAACGTCATCAAGTATGAGGATCTGCGCGACATCGTGCTGGTCGGGCACAGCTATGGCGGCATGGTCGCGACCGGCGTCGCCGATCGCGCCCGCGACAAGGTCAAACAGCTCATCTATATCGACGCCTTCGTGCCGCAGGACGGCCAGTCGCTGCTCGACCTGAACGAGGCGGGGCGGGCGCGGATGCAGGAGCTAGCAAAGGCCGGCGATGGCTGGCGCGCGCCGCCGAACCCGACACCGCCGGATACCTCGCCGGCCGACGTCGAATGGCTCAGCGCGCGGCGCGTCGACATGCCGATCAAATGCTTCGAGACCAAGCTCAAGCTGCAGGGCGGGCCGCTGACGCTGCCGCGCAGCTACATCTACGCCACGCGGATCACGCCGGCCGATACCTTCGGCCGCTTCGCGCGGATGACGAAGGGCGATCCCGCCTGGGGCTATCACGAGATCGACGCCAGCCATTCGCCAAATGTTACCGCTCCGGAGGCGCTGATGGCGCTGCTGCAGAAGATCGCCGCCTGACGCATTGACTCTCCGCCCTGCGCCCAACAATCTGGGGAACCGGTGGCCGACGACGGTCGCGGAGGGGGCAGGGGCATGGCGGCCAGAACGACGGCAGTCATTGATAGGTGGTCGACCGGTCCGGTCGAGCCGGAACGGCGCCTGGACTATTGGATCGGCGCCGTCTGCGAATGCTTTCTCGAAATGGATATCACGACGCCGGTCCGATCGGGCTTCGATTGCTCCATCGCGCGCGGGCAGCTCGATACCATCGGCATCAATCGCGTCGAAGGTTCGTCGCAGCATGTCTACCGCCGGAAGGCGAGCCTGTCGCGCAGCGCGTCGAACTACTATTACCTTCTGTGCAAGACCGACCATGACTGGACCGTGATGCAGAACGGGTACGCGTCGCGTCTGCAGCCGCGCGATCTCGTGCTGCTGGACTCCCGGCGCTGCTACGAGTTCAACTTTCCACTGACCGCCAACACGCTGTCGGTGGAGCTGCCGATCGCCTGGGTCGAATCCTGGATCACCGATCCCGACCAGCGCGTCGGCCAGCGTATCGACGGGCGCGCCGGCTGGGGCGCGGCGCTCAGCGCCTTCGCATGCCAGTTGACGCCGCAGCTCGCCATCGAGCGGCCGCTGCCGGCGCAGGTTCTGACCGACCAGCTCGGATCGCTGCTGGCGCTGGCATTCGGAAGCGAGATTCCGGCGGCGCCTTCCGAGCAACGCGATGCGGCGGGACTCCTGGACCAGATCGGCCGCGCCATTCGTCTGCGTTACGCCGAACCTGGGCTGACGGCCGTGATCGTCGCCGATGATCTGCGCATCTCGGAGCGGACCCTGCACCGCTGCCTCAACAAGGCTGGCCTGACGTTCAGCTCCCTGCTCAATGATTGCCGCATGGCGGCCGCGCGGCGGATGCTGAGCGAGCCGCGCTTCGATCGCATCGGGATCGGCGGGGTTGGAATGCGCGTCGGCTTTTCCGATCCGTCGCACTTCATCCGTCAATGCCGCAAATATCTCGGCATGACGCCGGCCGCGTTCCGCCGGCAGCGCTGACGCCTCATTGTCCCTGGCGCAATTCGGCGATGGCCGTGGCCGAATCCGGCCATCGGCGACGAAATACCGTCTCTATCAAGGTCCGATCAGCAACGTCGGAGGGGACGGAAATGTCAGACACTTATGTACTGGTTCACGGCGCGTGGCACACCGGCGCCGAAATGGAGGCGGTGGCCGGGCATCTGCGAAAGGGCGGCCATGTCGTGCACTGCCCGACGGTCGCCGGCAACAACAGGGATGACGACCGCGGCGCGACGGGCCTCGAGCAGGCGATCGCATCGGTTGTCACCTACATTGAAAAGAACGATCTGCGCGACATCAGGCTGGTCGGCCATTCCTACGGAGGCATGTTGATTTCAGGCGTCGCCGACCGTCTCACCGATCGGATCAGGCGCCTTGTCTATGTCAACGCCTTCGTGCCTTTGGACGGGCAGTGCCTCAACGACATGGTGCCGCCGCACTATATCGGCCTGTTCGATGCGGTCGCCGCCGCCAACAACAACGCCGTGATGCTGCCGTTCGAAATCTGGCGCGATGCGTTCATCAACGACGCCGATCTCGAATTGGCAAAATCCGCCTATGCCAAACTCAACCCGCATCCGTATCGGACATTCACCGACAAGATCACGCTGAAGCGTCCGCTGGCGGAACTGCCGGTCGGCAAGTCCTACGTCAATTGCCGGCAGGATATCGCCCTGCCGCACAGCATGCCCTGGCATCCGCGGCTGTCGGAGCGGCTCGGCCTGTTCCGCCTGGTCGAGTGCGACGGCAGCCATGAAATGTTCTTCAGCAATCCGCCGCGCCTGGCGCAGGCGATCGCGGAGGCGGGGCGCGACTGAGATTGGCGCGCGCGAGCCACAAATGGCGAGGGGTCCGGCGTGTTGGCGCCGAACCCCTCATCTCAGCAAGACGCGTTTTCTTCGAAAACGCTTTCGCATCGGATATCAGCCGGCCTGTAAGCCGGGTTCTGTAGGGCACCATCCTTGCGAATGGTACGTGACGGCCATTCCTCTGGGATCATGCTTGCGCATGACCTCGAGCAACCTACCCGGACGGCGGGCCTGACATCGCCCTGCGGTGTTATCGCTGTTCACGAACTTACCGCGTTGCCGTCCCTATTCGGTTTTGCTCCCGGTGGGGTTTGCCATGCCGTCTCCGTCGCCGGAAACGCGGTGCGCTCTTACCGCACCTTTTCACCCTTACTCGCCCCCTCCCTTAATCCCTCCCCCGCAAGCGGGGGAGGGTAGGGTGGGGGAAGCGGTTCGTTCTCTGTGGCACTTTCCCTGGGGTCGCCCCCGCCGGACGTTATCCGGCACCGTATGTCGATGGAGCCCGGACTTTCCTCCCCCGCAGCCTTTCGACCATAGCGGGAGCGGCCGTCCGGCCGACTGACGGCCTACGAATGGGGATTTCCGCACGCCGCGTCAAGCGAAAGCGATGGTTAATCGGGTTCCGCGCGCAGCTTTGACATCGCCGGGATCGCGGCGTTTGATGTTTTGCCGATGATCGTGAGTTGATACGTCATGAACATTCCTGCCGCTCTGGGCGAAACATTGCTGCGCAGCGCCTCCGACGCGATCGTCGCGACCGATCGCGAGGGGCACATCACATTCTGGAATCCGGGCGCGGCGCGAATCTTCGGCTTCACGGCCGAAGAGGCGGCCGGCCAGTCGCTCGACATCATCATTCCCGAGAATTTGCGCGCCCGGCATTGGGAGGGATTCCGCCACACGATGGCGACGGGAACGAGCCGCTATGGCCACGGCGATTTGCTGTCGGTGCCGGCGCTGACCAAGGATGGACGGCGTATCTCGGTCGAATTTACCATCGTGCTGCTGCACGACGACCGGCGGGAGGTCGCGGGCACGGTGGCCGTCATGCGCGACGTGACGAAGCGGTTTGAGGAGGTGAGGGAGTTGCGGCGGCGGCTCGCAGAAGCCGGCGCGAAATCCCGATAGCCTGCCCCATAATGGCCGTCCCGCCGAAAATAATTTACCCGACGATGTCGTTTCGCGGACGGCCGGTTCGACTGGGTGTCGGCGATCCAGCCGATCAAGAGGAGTTTTCAAATGCAGTATCTGCTGATGATTTATCAGAACGAGGCCGAATACGCCAAACTCGACCCCAAGACGTTACAGAAGAACCTCGAGGAATACGGCGCCTTCACCCAATCGATCATCCAGAGCGGCAACTTCAAGGCCGGCGACCGGCTGCAGCCGGTCTCGACCGCGACCACCGTGCGCATTCGTGACGGCAAGACGATGACGACGGACGGGCCGTTCGCCGAAACCCGCGAACAGCTCGGCGGCTACTACCTGGTCGAAGCCAAGGACCTCGACGCCGCGCTCGCGATGGCCGCGCGAATTCCCGGCGCCAGGTACGGCTCGATCGAGGTGCGTCCGATCTGGGTTTATAACTGAGCGTCGTTCCGGGGCGCGCGAAAGCGCGAACCCGGAACCTCGAGATTCTCTGGGGCGCAAGGGCGCCCCATGGTTCGATGCTTCGCATCGCCCCGGAATGACGAGGTTGGAAACCGCATGACACCGGTCGAGATCGAAAAAATATTCCGCGACGAGGCGGGCCGCGCGCTGGCCACGCTGATTCGTCTCGTCGGTGATTTCGATCTGGCCGAGGATGCGCTGCAGGATGCTTTCGCCGTGGCGCTGGAGCGCTGGTCTGTCGCCGCCTTGCCAGCCAATCCTCGCGCCTGGCTGGTCAATGTCGGGCGCAACAAGGCGGTCG
>Ga0102590_1001772_pt1 | contig 29618 bp, 29 predicted proteins | sample AraplaMF_Col_mMF_FD_76859 | JGI IMG/M metagenome (GOLD analysis project Ga0102590, IMG submission 76859) | Arabidopsis root microbial communities from the University of North Carolina, USA - plate scrape MF_Col_mMF | ecosystem: Host-associated > Plants > Roots > Endosphere | place: USA... | reverse complement strand
CGTTTTTGCCGATATGTGCATCCGGGAGGTTGGTGGTGGACGAGCCACTCGCCAACCGGGTCAGGTCCGGAAGGAAGCAGCCCTAACGAGCCCGGCACGGGTCATCGTGCCAGCCTCCCACCTTCTCTTCCAAGAAGCCCGACATTCCGGGCGCAAGCAGGGCGATGAGCGACACCGAGCGACAATCACAAGATGCCGCCTCGACGGGCACCGGATACCGGGTGCTGGCACGCAAATACCGCCCCAAGGATTTCACGGACCTGATGGTCGGCCAGGAGCCGATGGTCCGCACGCTCACCAACGCCTTCGAGACGGGCCGCATTGCGCAGGCCTATATGCTGACCGGCGTTCGCGGTGTGGGCAAGACGACGACGGCGCGCATCCTTGCGCGGGCGCTGAACTACAAGACGGCCGATATCGACAAGCCGACGATCGACCTTCGCGTGCCCGGCGAACATTGCCAGGCGATCATGGAAGGCCGCCATGTCGACGTGATCGAGATGGACGCCGCCTCGCATACCGGCATCGACGACATCAGAGAGATCATCGAGCAAGTGCGCTACCGGCCGGTTTCGGCGCGCTTCAAAGTCTATATCATCGACGAAGTGCACATGCTTTCGACGGCAGCCTTCAACGGGCTCTTGAAGACGCTCGAAGAGCCGCCGGAGCATGTGAAGTTCATCTTCGCAACGACGGAAATCCGCAAGGTTCCGATCACCGTTCTCTCGCGCTGCCAGCGCTTCGACCTGCGCCGCATCAGCGCGTCCGATCTCGTCGGCCTGTTTTCCACCATCGCCGCCAAGGAAGGCATCGAGGCGGAGCCGGATGCGCTGGCGATGATCGCGCGCGCCGCCGAAGGTTCGGCACGTGATGGCCTGTCGCTGATGGATCAGGCGATCGCCCATGGCGGCGGCGTGGTGCAGGCGGAGGCCGTGCGCGGCATGCTGGGCCTCGCCGACCGCGCCCGCATCGTCGATCTCTTCCAGCATATCGTGCGCGGCGATGTCGCAAGCGCGCTCAATGAGTTCCAGAGCCAGTACGAGGCCGGGGCCAACCCGGTCGTGGTGCTGACGGATCTCGCCGATTTCACGCATCTGGTGACGCGGCTGAAATATGTGCCTGATGCGGCAAACGACCCCTCGCTCAGCGAAGTGGAGCGCACCAAGGCGGCGGAATTCGCGCAAGGGGTTGCCGTCACCACGCTCTCGCGCATCTGGCAGATGCTGCTGAAGGGTATTCCGGAAACCGAAAACTCTTCCCGCACGGCAGGCGCCGCCGAGATGGTGTTGATCCGGCTGGCGCATGCGGCGCATCTGCCAGCACCGGAAGACGCGGCGCGGCGGCTAGCGGAATTTTCGAATGAAGGCGGTGCGCCACGACCGTCCTCGCCTGTGCCTTCGGGCAATGGCGGCGGCACGCGTGTTCCCTACCAGACAAACGTGCAGGCGCGGGCTCCGGAACCTGCTCCGCGGCCGCAACCATCAGGACCGACCGCCATGTTGCGTGCCGTACCCAATCCGGAGCCGCAGAATATCGGCCGGGTCGAGACGAAGCCCGCGGAAGCGCCGAAGCCGCTCGTACCGGTCAATTCGATCAGCGATATCGTCGACCTCGCTGCCGAAAAACGCGACGTCAAGCTGAAGGCATTGGTGCGCAACTTCGTGCGCCCGGTACGCATCGAGCCCGGCCGACTGGACGTAAACCTCACCGAAGGCGCACCAGGCACATTGCTCAACGAGCTTGCCGTCAAGCTCAAGGAATGGACCGGAATCCACTGGATCGTCAGTACCAGCCGCGAAGAAGGCGGGCCGACGATGGTGGAGGCGGAAGCCAAGGCGCAGGAACAGCGCGTCAGCGACGCGCGTCAGGATCCTGATGTCGCTGCAATCCTCGCCCAGTTTCCGGGCGCCAAGATCATCGACGTGCGCGTGAGGGCGCCGACGCCGGAAGAGGAAGCGGAGGAGGTCAAACCGGCTGCCGCCGCCGAATCCGAAGAGGGCGATATCCTGCCCGGCGACGACATAGAATTCTAGTTTCAAGAAGGAGAAGACGATGCGCGACATCATGGGCATGATGGGCAAAGTCAAGGAAATGCAGGCCAAGATGGAACAGATGCAGGCGGAAATCGCCGAGCTGACCGCCGAAGGCAAGGCAGGCGGCGGGCTCGTCACCGTCATCATCTCCGGCAAGGGCGAACTGAAGAGCCTGAAGATCGATCCTTCGCTCTTCAAGGAAGACGACGTCGAAATCCTCGAAGACCTGATCGTTGCCGCTCACAAGGATGCCAAGGACAAGGCGGAAGCCATCGCCGCCGAAAAAACCAAGGCGCTGACCGCCGGCCTGCCGATTCCGCCCGGCTTCAAGCTGCCGTTCTGATTTTGGCGACTGGTCCGGTAATCGCCTAGCCCCGGAAGAGGAGACGGGCAATGATGACGGTAACGACGCTGCTGGTTTTCGCCGGCGCTCTTTTCATTGCCGCGGGGACACCGGGGCCGAGCGTTGCGGCGCTGGTCGCCCGCGTTATCTCGAAAGGCGCGCGCGACGTGCTGCCTTTCCTGTTTGGCATGTGGGCTGGAGATGCGATCTGGCTCACCTGCGCCATTGCCGGCCTGTCGGCGATCGCCGAAAGCTTCTACCACGTCTTCGTCGTTATCAAGTGGCTCGGCGTGCTCTATCTCCTCTATCTCGCCTGGCGCATGTGGTTTGCCAAAGCCGATGTCGAGGAAGAAGAGTTGCCGCAGGAACGCTCACGTGGGCGTATGTTCCTGACCGGCCTGGCGATTGCGCTCGGCAATCCAAAGATCATGATGTTCTACGTGGCACTTCTGCCGTCGATCATCGACATCCCCTCGGTGTCGCTCGCCGGTTGGGCCGAACTCGTCGTCACGCTGTTCATCGTTCTCGCCATTGTCGATTTCAGCTGGATGTTCCTTGCCGCAAAGGCTCGCGGTTTCCTGAAGAGCCGGCGTGCTGTGCGGATCGCCAACAGGGCGAGCGCCGGAACGATGGCCGGTGCGGCCGTGGCGATCGCCATTCGCTGATTTTCAGGCCTCGGCCTGCAACATTGTCCGAAGCTTATAGTGGATCGGGGCCGCGAGATATCGCGCCCGGTCTTCGCTCGACAGGCGGCGGCCGAAGGTTTCCATCATTTCCGGCATCGTCACCTTCGAACCCGCATAGGCTTGATAGAGTATTGGCATGCCGGCTTCGACGATGCCGGCATGGATGACGCGGCAATAAATGCCGGGACGAGCGGCGACGGCGTAGCGCTTGACGAATTTCGGGTCATTCATCCTTGCTGCAAAGGTGGCGCAGGGGATGCGGCAGGAGGTAACTTCGAGGATCAGCTCGCCGGCGATGAAGCGGTCGCCAACGGCGACATCTCGGTTATCCAACCCGTCAATGACAAGGTTTTCGCCGAAGGTGCCGGGCTCGACGGGATGTCCGAATTCCTTCGCCCACCAGTCGAGGCTGATCGAACCCTCGAGATAGACGGCCTGATCGATGCCGCCGTGATGCTTCCTATTGCAGATGGCATCACCGATGAGACCTTCGGCATCGATCATGACGCCGCCGCTGACGGCGTGCTTAAAGATACCGGTCTTGTAGTTTTTTCCAGGCAGCCGTTCGGCTGCGCCGCGACAGACGGCGAGGATTTTCATTGGCGCAGCGATCCTTCGGCGATTCCGTTTTCGTTCCATATCAGTTAAGAACGGCGCATGGCAAAGCGAGTCACCGGCCCCGAAATTGAAAAACTGATCCAGCTTCTGGCGAAAGTGCCAGGCCTCGGGCCGCGTTCGGCGCGGCGGGCGGCACTGCATCTGATCAAGAAGAAGGACCAGCTTCTCGGTCCGCTGTCGCATGCGATGGGCGAGGCCTATGACAAGGTCAAGATCTGCTCGCGCTGCGGCAATGTCGATACCGTCGATCCCTGTACGGTCTGCACCGACGCGCAGCGCGACCAGTCCGTCATCATCGTCGTCGAGGATGTCTCCGACCTCTGGGCGCTGGAGCGCGCCGGCGCACTGAACGCCGCCTATCACGTACTCGGCGGCACGCTCTCGCCGCTCGATGGCGTCGGGCCTGACGACCTCAATATCCGCGGGCTGATCAACCGGGTCGGCGAAGGTGGCATCAAGGAAATCATTATCGCTGTGAATGCGACCGTCGAGGGACAGACGACGGCGCACTACATTACCGACCAGCTTGCCGATCTCAATGTGAAGATCACGCGGCTGGCGCATGGCGTGCCTGTGGGAGGTGAGCTCGACTATCTCGACGAGGGTACGCTGTCTGCTGCGCTTCGAGCGCGGACGGCAATATGAGGGAACTGAGGATGTGGCGACTTACCCCCCTCTGCCCTGCCGGGCATCTCCCGCACAAGGGGGATATTTTGCGGCGGCTGCGGATATTGGCATTTGTTTTGGCAACCGCATTTCTCCCCCTCCCCTCTTACGCAGCGCCTTCGAAAGCCGACGTCGAAGCGCAATTCGAAAAATGGGTACAAGTCGATCTCTGGCCGGAGGCCAAAAAGAATGGAATATCGGAGAAGACCTTTCGTGCCGCTTTTGCCGGCGTCGAACTGAACTGGACTTTGACCGATCTCGCCCCTCCCGGCTTTCCGCCGCCGAAGGAACAGAAGCAGACCCAGGCGGAATTTTCCTCGCCCGGTCCCTATTTCAACGAGGATCGGCTGAAGCGGCTTGCGATGACCGGACGCGGCTTTGCCTCGCAATATGCCTCGACGCTCAGCCGCATCGAAAAGACCTATGGCGTGCCAGGCTCGATCGTGCTGGCAATCTGGGGACGCGAGACCGGTTTTGGCGCGGCGAAGATCCCGAATTCCGCCGTCGAGGTTCTGGCGACCAAAGCCTTCATGTCGACGCGCAAGGAGATGTTCCGCATGGAGCTGATCGCTGCGCTGCATATTCTCGACGGCGGCGACGTGACCCCTGCCGATTTCAAGGGATCGTCGGCAGGCGCGCTCGGTCAGCCGCAATTCATGCCGATGAGCTACCTGAAATATGCCGTCGATTTCGACGGCGACGGTCACCGCAATATCTGGACCTCGGTTCCCGACACGCTCGCCTCGATTGCCAATTTCCTCGTGAAAAAGGGCTGGCATCGCGACCGCGACTGGGGCTTCGAAGTGGCGATCCCGCAAGCCGTCTCCTGCGCGCAGGAAGGGCCTGACCTTGCCAAGCCACTCTCCCATTGGGCGTCGCTCGGCATCGATCGCATTTCCGGCAAGGGCTTTCCATCCGGAGAGTTGAAGGCACAGGGCATGATGCTGGTGCCGGCCGGGCGCGACGGGCCGGAATTCATCGTCACGCCAAATTTTTACATCATCAAGGAATATAACAACTCCGACCTCTATGCCCTCTATATCGGCAACCTTGCCGACCGCATCGCCTTCGGTTCCGGAGCCTTCCAGGGACAATGGGGCGATGTCGGCAAGATGCTGCGCTCGGACGTCGCCACGATGCAGAAGGCGCTTGAGCGGCAGGGCTACGATGTCGGCGGATCGGATGGATTGCCGGGTTACAAGACGCGACGCTCAATCGGCCAATGGCAGGAAAAAAATGGCATGAAGCCCACGTGCTTTCCCGAGGCATCGATGAAAGGCAAGCTGAAGTAAGAAGCCTCCGCCTCGGCGGATGCTTTACAGGCTGCGCTTCAGCCCTTCATGGCTCGCGACAAAACCGAGCTTTTCATAGAAGCGGATCGAATCCGCGCGCGTCTTGACGGACGTAAGCTGCACGAGACCGCAACCACGTCCCGCGCAACGGGCGATCACCCATTCGATGAATTGCGAGCCGAGGCCGGAGCCGCGATGGCCCTTCGCAATGCGCACGCTTTCGATCTGGCAGCGCCACATGCCCGTTCGCGAAAGGCCGGGAAGAAAGCTCAGCTGCAGGCAGCCGACGACCCGGTCGGTTTCATCGATCGCAGCAGCCAGCAACTGGTTGGGATCTGCCTCGATTGCGGCGAAGGCTGCGAGATAGCGTATATCGACGGGATCCGAGACGACCTCCCGTGTGCTGCCGAGATCATCATCGGCGAGCAGCCGGATGATGTCGGCGAGATCGGATCGTCGTGCGCTTCGGAAGACGTGCATGGCTGACCTCAATGGTGCAGATCGATCGGTGCCTTGTGGAAGACGTCATCGACGGGCGGAATGGCCTGCCGTTCGATCATGCGATGAACGTTCGGCAGGCCTTCGCCGCAGTGCAGGGCGCGAAGCCGGTCGGTATTTTCGGCATCGGCCTGCGTTCGGCGCTGGTTGTGCCTGATATATTCGACCCAGGTCGGCGTGTGATAGGTTTCCGTCCAGAGGCCGGGATTTTCGAGATCGCGCATCAGTGCCCAGTTGCGGGCGCCATCGCGGATGCGGATGCGGCGGCGTTCAACCATCAGCGTCATGAATTCGGCCAAGTCGCTATCGGCGATCTGGTAAGCGACCTGGATGACGATCGGGCCGCTGCGCGGCGTGATATCGAGACCGAGCGCGGGCTCGATAAAGCGGTTCAGCGGATCGAGATTGAGCGACGCGAAAGCCGGCATGAAAAAGCGCAGGCCGATCACGACTCCAAACAGCAGGACCGCAGCCGACATCAGCAGTGCATTCGAAAGACCATACCGGTCGGCGGCAACACCCCAGAGCCAACTTCCGCCGGCAATGCCGCCGAAGGTGACGGTCTGGTAGAGCGACAAAGCCCGGCCGACCACCCAGCGGGGCGTCGAAAGCTGGACGATGATGTTGAAGAGCGAAAGTGCCGAAACCCAGCAGGCGCCGGCTACAAGCAGCCCGGCCGAGGTGAGCACGGCACTTGGGCTGAGAGCTGCGATCACGGCGCTGAGTGCAAAGCCTGTAAAGGCCAAGCGGATGATCGTCTCGCTGGAGAACATCTCGCGCAGACTGGTGCTCAGGATAGCACCACCGATCGCGCCGACGCCGAAAGCGCCGAGCATGAAACCATAGGTCAGCGGCCCGCCAGAGACGAGATCGAGCGCGACGACCGGCAGCAGCGCCTGGATAGAACTCGCGCCGATACCGAATACCAACCCTCTGAGGAGGATCTTTTCGAGGTTGGGCGACATGGAGACATAACGCATGCCGGCAAAAATGGCGCTGCCAAGTGTTTCGCGCGGCAGCGTCGACGCAGGCGTGCTCGGCCGCCAGCGGAACAGCACATAGAGGAGCGCAATGTAGCTCAGCGCGTTCACTGCAAAGGCCGCGGCGGCACCGGCAGCCGCCACGATGGCGCCACCGATCGCCGGACCGACACTGCGGGTAATGTTGAAGCCCATACTGTTCAGCGTAACCGCGCCGGGCAAATCGGCGCGCGGCACCATGTCGCCAACAGAGGCCTGCCAGGAGGGATTGTTGAGCGCCGTGCCGCAGCCGATGAGGAACGTAAAGAAGAGCAGCAGTCCGGGGGTAATCCAGCCGAGAAAGGCGCAAGCCGTCAACAGGATCGAGACCACGAACATCGCGGATTGCGCCGTCAGCATGATCCGGCGCCGATCATAATTGTCGGCGAGAGCGCCCGAGATCAGCGAGAACAGCATGATCGGCAGCGCCGTCGAGGTCTGGACCAGCGCGACCATGTCCTCGGACGAGGTGATGACCGTCATCATCCAGGCGGCACCGACAGCCTGAATCAGGCCACCGAAGTTCGAGGCGAGGCTTGCAAACCAGATGGTGCGGTAGGTCTCATGCCGCAAAGGCGCAAATGTCGAAGACGTATAGGCCACGCTTCCCCCCGCTTTTATCGTTGTGCCTCAATAGCAATATATGCGGAAGATGAGTGCTCGCCATAGGTTAGCTCGCACTTGCAGGGGTGGAGGAGGCGGAATCGGCGCCGACCTTGCAATTTCCAAAAAACGGGACTATATGGCACTCAAATTCTTGATCGTTCGATGAAGAGTGGGCCGCAAGGACCCGCTCTTTTTTATTAGCGCGATCACCCCGAATGCCAGAAATCGCAGGGAGCGCACCGCTTGTCGGATCTGACAAACGCAGACAATCAACATGAGCCGCGGCTGATTACCGAGACCGGGCTTGACCAGCGTCTTGCCGACATTATCGAACCAGTCCTCATCGACATCGGTTTCCGCCTCATTCGCGTTCGCATGCTCAACCAGAATGGCATGACGATGCAGGTCATGGCCGAGAAGAACGATGGCACGATGAGCGTCGAAGACTGCGAGCAGGTCTCCATGGCGATTTCTCCGGTGCTCGATGTGGAAGATCCGATCGATAAAGAGTATCATCTAGAAGTGTCTTCGCCGGGTATCGACCGCCCTCTGGTGCGGAAATCCGATTTCGTTCGTTGGCAGGGTCACCTCGTAAAGTGCGAAACGTCGATCATGATCGGCAATCGCAAACGCTTCCGCGGCAAGATCGTCGAAGCGGACGCCGACGGGTTTACGATCGAACGCGATCAGGTTGCCTATGGCGAGGAGCAGAAGGTCGTCATCCCCTTCACTGCGCTCAGCGATGCCAAACTCATTCTGACCGACGATCTGATCCGGGATGCACTGCGCGCCGACAAGCTGGCAAAGGCGCAGGCTGCGAACCAGAACGAAGCGGACGACGAAGAATAACCGATCAACGCAAGCTCCAGGGACGGGAACCCGGGTAGTCAAGGACGGAGAAACACAACAATGGCAGTCAGTGCAAACCGGCTCGAACTTCTGCAGATCGCAGATGCAGTGGCGCGCGAAAAGGTCATCGACCGCGAGATCGTGCTTGCCGCGATGGCCGATGCCATCCAGAAGGCGGCGCGTTCCCGTTACGGTACCGAATCCAATATCCGCGCCGACATCAACCCGAAGACCGGCGAAATCCGTCTTCAGCGCCTGCTCGAAGTCGTCGAGAAGGCCGAAGATTATTCCACGCAGATCCCGCTGGAACTGGCCCGCGACCGCAATCCGGACGCCGCCATCGGCGACTTCATCGCCGATCCGCTGCCGCCGATGGATTTCGGCCGCATCGCCGCACAGTCGGCCAAGCAGGTTATCGTGCAGAAGGTGCGCGAAGCCGAGCGTGACCGCCAGTTCGACGAATTCAAGGATCGTGTCGGCGAAATCGTCAACGGAACGGTCAAGCGCGTCGAATATGGCAATGTCATCGTCGACCTCGGCCGCGGTGAAGGCATCATCCGCCGTGACGAAATGATCCCGCGCGAGAATGTTCGCTATGGCGATCGCGTCCGTGCGTACGTATATGATGTCCGTCGCGAGCAGCGCGGCCCGCAGATCTTCCTGTCGCGCACGCATCCGCAGTTCATGGTGAAGCTCTTCACCATGGAAGTGCCGGAAATTTACGACGGCATCATCCAGGTGAAGTCGGTTGCCCGCGACCCGGGTTCGCGCGCCAAGATCGCCGTGATCTCGAACGACAGTTCGATCGATCCGGTCGGCGCCTGCGTCGGTATGCGCGGTTCGCGCGTCCAGGCCGTCGTCGGCGAGCTCCAGGGCGAGAAGATCGACATCATTCCCTGGTCGCAGGACCCTGCGACCTTCGTCGTCAATGCCCTGCAGCCGGCCGAAGTCGCAAAGGTCGTTCTCGACGAAGATGCTGAACGCATCGAAGTGGTCGTTCCGGACGAGCAGCTTTCGCTCGCCATCGGCCGCCGCGGTCAGAACGTCCGTCTGGCTTCGCAGCTGACGGGCTGGGACATCGACATCATGACGGAAGCCGAAGAGTCCGAGCGCCGTCAGAAGGAATTCAACGAGCGCACCAACCTCTTCATGGACGCGCTCGACGTCGACGAGATGGTCGGCCAGGTTCTGGCTTCGGAAGGCTTCGCCGCCGTCGAGGAGCTGGCTTATGTCGACCTCGACGAAATCTCGTCGATCGACGGTTTCGACGAAGACACCGCGCAGGAAATCCAGACCCGCGCCCGCGAATTCCTTGAGAAGCTCGAGGCGGAAATGGACGAGAAGCGCAAGGCCCTCGGCGTTGCCGACGAGCTGCGCCAGATCGACGGCATAACTGCCCAGATGATGGTCGCGCTCGGCGAAGACGGTATTAAGACGATCGAGGACTTCGCAGGCTGCGCAGCCGACGATCTCGTTGGCTGGACCGAACGCAAGAACGGCGAAACGAAGAAGTTCGAGGGCCTGTTCTCGAAGTTCGACATTTCGCGCGTAGAAGCCGAACAGATGGTTGTGCAGGCCCGCCTGCTCGCCGGCTGGATTACTGAAGAAGACCTTGCGAAGGACGCTGAGGCTGTCGAAGCCGATGCGACCGAGCAGGACGCATAATGACACTGACGCCGGACACACCTCCTGAGGACGATGATCTTGCAGGTTATGACGTGAACGGCCGCATGTGCATCGCAACACGCGAAAGCGGATCGCCGGATGAGCTGATCCGCTTCGTGGCTGCCCCTGACGGGACGGTGGTGCCGGATCTGAAGCGCACGCTGCCGGGACGCGGCTGCTGGGTGAAGATCGACCGGTCGCTGGTCGAGAGGGCGGTGGCGAAGAAGCTCTTCGCCCGCGCCCTCAAGGCCGATGTCAAGGCAGCCGACGACCTCGCCGAGCGGGTGGAGCGGCTGTTTCTGCAGCAGCTTCTGCAGATGATGAATATGGCGCGCAAGGCGGGCCAGCTCGTCACTGGCTCGGCCAAGGTGGATGCCGCAATACGCAGCGGGGCTGCGCTTGCAGTGTTCCATTCGACGGATGCAGCCGCCGATGGCGTGAGAAAAATAGACCAGGCTCGCAAGGCCTGGCACCTCGGAATGGAAACCGAGGAAGAAATACCTTCCTTCCGTCTCTTCTCGGAGAGCGAAATGGAAGGGGTGATGGGCCAGAATGCTTTTATCCATGCCGCAGTGCTTGCAGGGCAGGCGGGTGAAGGTGTAGTGAAGCGCGCAAAGATGCTCGAACAGTACCGTAACGGCGGTCAGTCCCGGGCACCGGGCGGCGCTGGCCAGCAAAAACAATGATGCGGTCACCGGCGGAAGCCGGCCGCAATATCATTGATCGATTGTATGTGATTGACAGGGTCTGATGGCTTCATCGTTCCCTGTCCGAAGGAACGGGAACGAATGACCGACAGCAACGACGACAAGACACTCAGCGTAGCGGGGAAGAAGACCCTCACCTTGAAACCATCAGGGATGAGCCAGGGTACCGTTCGCCAGGATATGGGTCGCGGTCGCACCAAGGCGGTCGTCGTGGAGACCCGCAAGCGGCGCCCGATGCGCCCTGAAGATGAAAAGCCGATAACGCCTGCTCCGGCAGCTCCGGTGCGTGCGCCCGAACCGGCGCCGGCGCCCGTGCAGGCACGCCCGCAGCAGCCGGCTCCGGCTCAGGCTCCGGCTCCGCGCCTTCAACAGCCCGGCGGCCAGAACAATCAGCGCCCACAGCAGGCCAGCCAGCGTCCGCAGCAATCCTACCAGCCGCAACGCCAGCAGGATCGCCCACGTCCCGTGGTTCTGAACCATCTTTCGCCCGAGGAAATGGATGCCCGCCGCCGCGCGCTTGCCGATGCGCAGGCCCGTGACGCACAGGACGCCGTCCGTCGTGCCGAGGAGGAAAAGCGCCGTGCCGTCGAAGAGGCGGCACGTCAGGCTGCCGAAGCGGAAGAAGCCAAGCTGCGCGCTGCCGAAGAGGCTGCACGCCAGGCCGAGGCTGCGGCAGCAGCCCTGGCCGAACCACCCGCCGCTCCTGTAGCGGAAGCACGTGTTGAAACTCCGCGTCCGCAGCAGCCGGCACCGGCATCCGCGCCGGCCGCTCGCCGTACGGAAACCGCGCCGTCGCCCTCAACCGCCCGGCCGGCACCTGGTGCACCGGCTGGCGTCCGTGGTCGCCGTAGCGAAGGCGAAGAGGAAGATCGCGGCGCTTCGCGCGGCGGTCCGGTCCGCGGCCGCCCGGTTCGTCCGGAGCCCGCAAAGCCCGTGACAACCCGTCCGAAGAGTGAGGAAGACCGCCGCCGCGGCAAGCTGACCGTGACGACTGCAAACGTCGATGAGGACGGCAACGCACGCGGGCGTTCGCTTTCGGCCATGCGCCGCCGGCAAGAAAAATTCCGCCGCAGCCAGATGCAGGAAACGCGCGAGAAGATCACCCGCGAAGTCGTTCTGCCTGAGACCATCACCATTCAGGAACTGTCGCAGCGCATGTCTGAACGTGCCGTTGACGTCATCAAGTACCTGATGAAGGAAGGTCAGATGATGAAGCCGGGCGACGTCATCGACGCCGACCTCGCAGAACTCATTGCCGGTGAATTCGGCCATACGGTCAGACGCGTCTCTGAATCCGACGTCGAACTCGGTATCTTCAACGTGTCAGACGACCAGGGCGAGCTGGTTTCGCGCCCGCCTGTCGTCACCATCATGGGCCACGTCGACCACGGCAAGACCTCGCTGCTCGACGCCATCCGCCATGCCAACGTGGTCTCCGGCGAAGCCGGTGGCATCACGCAGCATATCGGCGCCTATCAGGTAGAGCAGAACGGCCAGAAGATCACCTTCATCGATACTCCCGGCCACGCGGCCTTCACGGCAATGCGTGCCCGCGGCGCGCAGGCTACTGATATCGCGATCCTGGTGGTCGCGGCGGACGATAGCGTGATGCCGCAGACGATTGAATCGATCAACCATGCCAAGGCGGCCGGTGTTCCGATCATCGTGGCGATCAACAAGGTCGACAAGCACGAAGCCGATCCGCAGAAGGTCCGTAACCAGCTTCTGCAGCATGAAGTCTTCGTGGAATCCATGGGCGGTGAAGTGCTCGACGTCGAAGTTTCGGCCAAGACCGGCAAGAACCTCGACAAGCTGCTCGAGGCGATCCTGCTGCAGGCTGAAATTCTCGACCTCAAGGCCAATCCGAACCGAACGGCGGAAGGCACGGTTATCGAAGCCCAGCTCGACCGCGGTCGCGGTGCGGTTGCGACGGTACTTGTCCAGAAGGGCACTCTGCGTCCGGGTCAGATCATCGTTGCCGGCGACGTCTGGGGCCGCGTACGCGCCCTGGTGACGGACAAGGGCGACCATGTGAAGGAAGCCAGCCCGGCGACCCCGGTCGAGGTTCTCGGTCTTTCCGGCACACCGCAGGCAGGCGACAAGTTTGCCGTCGTCGAGAGTGAAAGCCGCGCCCGCGAAATCTCGGAATATCGTCAGCGTCTTGCCCGCGACAAGGCGGCTGCCCGCCTGTCGGGACAGCGCGGTTCGCTGGAACAGATGATGACGCAGCTCCAGGCCACGGGCGTCAAGGAATTCCCGCTGGTGATCAAGGGCGACGTGCAAGGCTCAATCGAAGCCATTGCCGGCGCGCTGGAAAAGCTCGGCACCGACGAGGTTCGTGCCCGCATCGTTCATTCGGGCGCAGGCGGCATCACCGAATCCGACATCTCGCTTGCAGAAGCATCGAACGCTGCCATCATCGGCTTCAACGTTCGTGCGAATGCGCAGGCACGCCAGTTCGCCGAGCGCGAGGGGATCGAGATCCGCTACTACAACATCATCTACGACCTCGTTGATGACGTGAAGGCAGCGATGTCGGGTCTGCTTTCGCCGGAGCGTCGCGAGACCTTCATCGGCAATGCCGAGATCCTGGAAGTGTTCAACATTACCAAGGTCGGCAAGGTCGCAGGTTGCCGCGTCGTCGAAGGCAAGGTCGAGCGTGGCGCGGGCGTGCGCCTCATCCGCGACAACGTCGTCGTGCACGAAGGCAAGCTCAAGACCCTCAAGCGCTTCAAGGACGAAGTCTCCGAAGTGCCGATGGGCCAGGAGTGCGGCATGGCCTTCGAGAACTACGAAGACATGCGTAAGGGCGACGTCATCGAGTGCTTCCGCGTCGAGCACATCACGCGCACGCTCTGATCGGGCGACGATTGAAATCTTGAACGGGCGCCGGATGATCCAGTCCGGCGCCCGATCCATTTGGGATAAAGAACAATGGCAACAAGACCCACAACATCGGCACCCTCGCAGCGCATGTTGCGCGTCGGCGAGCAGGTTCGCGCAGCGATCACCCAGGTGCTGCAGCGCGGCGAAGTGCGCGACGACATTATCGAAGCGACCGTAATCTCGATTTCCGAAGTGCGGATGTCGCCCGACCTGAAGATCGCGACGGCCTATGTCACGCCGCTCGGCGTTTCCAACCACAGTGTCGTCATCGAGGCGCTGAACCGCAATGCGAAATTCATCCGCGGCCGGCTTGGACCGCAGCTGAGACAGATGAAGTACATGCCGGAGGTGCGCTTCCGCGATGATACCAGCTTCGACAATTACAAGAAGATCGACGACCTGCTGCGCTCACCCGAGGTGAGCCGCGATCTCGACAATGACGAAGAATAACAGAAGAGACTTATGTCCAAACCACGCAAACCCAAGGGCCGCCCGATTTCAGGCTGGCTGATCCTCGACAAGCCGGTGGATTTCGGCTCGACGGAAGCCGTTTCCAAGATCAAGTGGCTCTTCAAGGCGCAGAAATGCGGCCATGCCGGCACGCTCGATCCGCTCGCATCCGGGATGCTGCCGATCGCGCTCGGCGACGCGACCAAGACCGTTCCCTATGTGATGGACGGCCGCAAGATCTACGAATTCACGGTCAGTTGGGGCGAAGAGCGGGCGACCGACGACCTCGAGGGTGAGGTGACGCAAAGTTCCGACAAGCGCCCGAGCGAGCAGCAGATCCGCGATATCCTGCCGAAATATATCGGTACGATCAGCCAGGTGCCGCCGCAGTTTTCCGCGATCAAAATCGCCGGCGAACGCGCCTACGATCTGGCGCGTGACGGCGAGGCCGTCGAGATCCCCTCGCGCGAGGTCGAGGTTCACCGCCTTACACTTCTCGCCTGCCCGGATGCCAATACCGCGCATTTCGAGGTGGAATGCGGCAAGGGCACGTATGTGCGTGCACTTGCCCGTGATTTCGGCCGCGAGCTCGGCTGCTACGGCCACATTTCAGGCCTGCGCCGTACCTTCGTAGCACCCTTCGCCGAAGAGACGATGGTGCCGCTCGAAAAGCTCACAGCGCTCGAAGCGATTGAGGACATGGATGAGCGTCTTGCCGCGCTCGATGCACTCTTGATTGACACCTGCGAGGCACTGTCGGCCTTGCCGCATCTTATAATCAGCGATGATCAGGCGCACCGCCTGAAGATGGGCAATCCGATCCTGGTGCGTGGCCGCGATGCGCCGGTTGCCGAGAGCGAGGCCTATGCGACGGCACGCGGCAGGCTGATCGCGATCGGCGAGATCGGACAGGGAGAGTTCCGGCCGAAGCGCGTTTTCGCCTGACGGTTACAACCAGCGGCAATTGTCAGAAGACAGTGATGCGGTATGTTTCCCGACGGGCCATGACGGCCCGTCGAAGGGGAAGAATATGCGCAAAATCGCTTTGGGAATGCTGACGTTCTTTTCGCTGATTCTTTCGGTTACGATCGCTCAATCTGACGATCGCTGGGCCGAACTGCCAGCCTTTCCTCCCATGCCGGAGCCGAAGGCGAGCGGCATGGCTGAAGTCAACGATATCAAGATGTATTACGCCGAATACGGCGAGGGCGACCCGATCCTGTTCATCCATGGAGGGCTCGGAAATGCAGATGTCTGGGGCTATCAGGTAGCCGATTTCGCGAAGGATCATCGCGTCATCGTTGCCGACAGCCGCGGACATGGGCGCTCGACACGCAGCCAGCAGCCCTTCGGCTACGATCTGATGACATCGGACTATGTTGCGCTTCTCGACCATCTGAAGATCGGCAAAGTAACCCTGGTCGGATGGTCGGACGGCGGCATCATCGGCATCGACATGGCGATGAAACATCCGGAGAAGCTTACGCGCGTCGTCGCCCAGGCGGCCAATGTGACGACCGACGGCGTCAAGTCCGACGTCATGAGCAACAAGACCTTCGCCGACTACATCAATGTCGCCGGCGAATATTACCAGAAGCTATCGCCGACGCCGAAGGAATACGATGCCTTCGTCAAACAGATCTCGGAAATGTGGGCGACACAGCCTACCTGGACGGCTGCGGATCTCGGAAAGATCACCGTGCCGGTCACGCTCGCCATCGGCGACCATGACGAGGCTGTGAAGCTCGACCATACAGAAATGATGGCCAAGGAAATTCCGGGCGCAAAACTCGTCATCCTGAAGGACGCCAGCCATTTCGCCATGCTGCAGGATCCCGAGGGATACGATGCGATGATCCGGGACGCCATGGCGGGGCGCTGAAAAACCGCTGCGGGGATCCCTCTTTCCATTGCCGCTTATTTGGTTTATAGGCAGCGCCAGCATTGGGGTATCCCCGATTGCATTCGCGGCCAAGGCTGGACGACATCCCGGCTTTTGGCGACTTTAACTCCTCTCATAGAAAGGATTGTCCGATGTCGATCACTGCTGAGCGCAAGGCTGCGCTGATCAAGGAATACGCGACCGTCGAAGGCGATACCGGTTCCCCGGAAGTCCAGGTTGCGATCCTCACCGAGCGCATCAACAACCTGACCGAACACTTCAAGGACCACAAGAAGGATAACCATTCCCGCCGTGGTCTGCTGACGCTCGTTTCCAGCCGCCGCTCGCTTCTTGACTACCTCAAGAAGAAGGACGAAGGCCGTTACACCAAGCTGATCACCGGCCTGGGTATCCGCCGCTAATGATTTTTCGGCGGGCGAAGCACTTCGCCCGCCGAATGTTTTTTCGGGAGTACCTCTCCCGGTGACATTTTCCAGGTGCGCGCTATCTGCGTGACTGGAAAGACGGCAGGCCCGGATGGGCCGGTTCTGCCAGACCAACCGTTGACCTGTCATGGGGCAGGATTGCCGGATGCTTTCGGCCAGAGTTTCGCAAGAGCTTTGGCCCGATTTCCCAAGGGAAATCGTCTGCTCGAAGCTTCCCGTTGTCTTGCCCGTGATACGTCACACTGATTGCGGTCGACCCTGCGCTGCTCCTGACGGAGAAGGCGCGCTGGCTGCATTGAAGGACAAGACATGTTCGATACACATAAAGTAGAAATCGAGTGGGCAGGCCGCCCGCTCAAGCTCGAGACCGGCAAGATCGCCCGTCAGGCTGACGGTGCCGTTCTCGCCACCTATGGCGAAACCGTCGTCCTCGCCACCGTCGTTTCCGCCAAGGCTCCGAAGCCCGGCCAGGACTTCTTCCCGCTGACGGTCAACTATCAGGAAAAGACCTACGCAGCCGGCAAGATCCCCGGCGGCTATTTCAAGCGCGAAGGTCGCCCGAGCGAAAACGAAACCCTCGTTTCCCGGCTGATCGACCGCCCGATCCGCCCGCTCTTCCCGGAAGGCTACAAGAACGACACGCAGGTCGTCGTCACCGTCATCCAGCACGACCTGGAGAACAATCCCGATATCCTGTCCATGGTCGCGACCTCGGCTGCCCTGACACTGTCGGGTGTTCCCTTCATGGGCCCGGTCGGCGGCGCACGCGTCGGCTACATCAATGGCGAATACGTTCTCAACCCGCATCTCGACGAGATGGATGAATCGAGCCTCGACCTCGTCGTTGCCGGCACCTACGATGCCGTCCTGATGGTCGAATCCGAAGCCAAGGAGCTTCCGGAAGACGTCATGCTCGGCGCCGTCATGTTCGGCCACAAGGGCTTCCAGCCGGTTCTCGACGCGATCATCAAGCTCGCCGAAGTTGCCGCCAAGGAACCGCGTGACTTCCAGCCGGAAGACTATTCCGCTCTCGAATCCGAAATGCTCGGCCTTGCCGAAGGCGAACTTCGCGAAGCCTACAAGATCACCCAGAAGGCCGACCGCTACGCCGCCGTCGACGCCGTCAAGGCGAAGGTGAAGGCGCACTTCCTCCCGGAAGAAGGCGAAGCCCGCTACACGGCCGAAGAAGTCGGCGCGATCTTCAAGCACCTGCAGGCCAAGATCGTCCGCTGGAACATTCTCGACACCAAGAGCCGCATCGACGGTCGCGACCTCGAAACCGTTCGTCCGATCGTTTCGGAAGTAGGCCTTCTGCCGCGCACGCATGGTTCGGCGCTCTTCACCCGCGGTGAAACGCAGGCGATCGTGGTTGCCACCCTCGGCACCGGCGAAGACGAGCAGTACGTCGACAGCCTGACGGGCATGTACAAGGAGCGCTTCCTGCTCCATTACAACTTCCCTCCCTACTCGGTTGGCGAAACCGGCCGTATGGGCTCCCCGGGCCGTCGTGAAATCGGCCATGGCAAGCTCGCATGGCGCGCAATTCGCCCGATGCTGCCTTCCGCCGAACAGTTCCCCTACACGCTGCGCGTCGTCTCCGAGATCACCGAGTCGAACGGCTCGTCCTCGATGGCCACCGTCTGCGGCACCTCGCTTGCTCTGATGGATGCAGGTGTACCGCTTGCCAAGCCGGTCGCCGGTATCGCCATGGGTCTGATCCTTGAAGGCGATCGCTTCGCCGTCCTCTCCGACATTCTCGGTGACGAAGACCACCTCGGCGACATGGACTTCAAGGTCGCAGGTACTGCCGACGGCATTACCTCGCTGCAGATGGACATCAAGATCGCCGGTATCACCGAAGAGATCATGAAGGTCGCTCTTGGCCAGGCCCAGGGTGGTCGCGCCCACATTCTCGGCGAAATGGCGAAGGCCATCACCGAAAGCCGTGGCCAGCTCGGCGAATTCGCTCCGCGCATCGAAGTCATGAACATTCCGGTCGACAAGATCCGCGAAGTCATCGGCTCCGGCGGCAAGGTCATCCGCGAAATCGTCGAAAAGACCGGCGCCAAGATCAACATCGAGGACGACGGCACCGTCAAGATCGCCTCCTCCTCCGGCAAGGAAATCGAAGCCGCCCGCAAGTGGATCCACTCGATCGTCGCCGAGCCGGAAATTGGCCAGATCTACGAAGGCACTGTTGTTAAGACCGCTGACTTCGGCGCCTTCGTCAACTTCTTCGGCGCCCGTGACGGCCTCGTCCACATCTCGCAGCTTGCTTCCGAGCGCGTGGCGAAGACGCAGGACGTCGTCAAGGAAGGCGACAAGGTCTGGGTCAAGCTGCTCGGCTTCGACGAGCGCGGCAAAGTTCGCCTCTCCATGAAGGTTGTCGACCAGGCCACCGGCCAGGAAATCCCGGCGGCCGAAAAGGGCGACAAGAAGAAGGACGAAGCAGCCGAATAAGCTGCGTCTTCCACGCTGATATCCGGGCGCGGAATTGTTTCCGCGCCCTTTTTGTATTCGACCTTCGCACAGTTACGAACGGCTGTGCATTTTCCCTGGAATTGCTCCAGATGACGGGACCAGACCATGAGCCGCGAGACGCTGAAGACCCTCTTCCATCCCTTTGCCAGTGAAACCGTCACGCCACCAGGCGAAGGCCAGCGTGTGCTCTTCCTCGGCGCCGAGGCGGGCTTTGCACTTCCTGAGGGCTTTGCCGCCGCTCTGGATGCCGTACAGGGCTTCAAGCCGCTCTACAGGCAGCTCCTGGCCCAGCGCATCGAGGCGAAGCCAGAGATCGAAGGCGAAGACTATGATGCCGGCCTGGTGCTCTGCACCAAGCACAAGGGTGAGAACGAGGCCAATATCGCCGCTGCCCTTTCGCGTGTGAAGGCCGGCGGCCTGATCGTCATTGCCGGCGGCAAGGAAGACGGCATCCAGCCGCTGCGCAAGCGGATGGAAGGCTTCGGCCTCGATATCGAACACATGCCGAAATATCATGGGGTTGCCTTCTGGTTCGGCCGGCCGGCCGATGTCAGTGAGATCGTTTCGAAGTTCGGCAAGTCGCCGGTGCGGGTCGAAGGCCGCTTCATCGCCTCGCCCGGCATGTTCTCGCATGACAGGCTCGACGCCGGTTCACAGCTCCTCGCCTCGCGCCTGCCGACTGATTTCACCGGTGACGTGGCCGATTTCGGCGCCGGCTGGGGCTACCTCTCGGTTGAACTGACAGAGAAATCCCCCAACCTTGCCCGCCTTGACCTCTACGAGGCCAACTACGAGGCTCTGGAGGCTGCGAAGGCCAATCTGGCGGAGAACTGCCCGGACGCGCCTGTGCGCTTCTTCTGGCACGATCTTGCGGGCGAGCAGGTGCGCGACAAATACGATCTCGTCATCATGAACCCGCCCTTCCATGAGGGCCATGCTGCCGAACCTTCGCTCGGCCAGGCGATGATCAAGACCGCAGCCTCTTCGCTACGCGGCGGCGGTCGGCTGATGCTGGTCGCCAATCGCGGCCTGCCCTATGAGCCGGTTCTGGCGGAGCACTTCAAGGATAGCGGCGAAACCTGCCGCAACGCTCGCTTCAAGGTGCTGTGGGCCCGGAAATAGGCGAACAATAAAATCAACGGGCAATAAAAAAGGCGGCCATTGGCCGCCTTTTCTTTTGAAGTGTTCGTCGCTTATTCGACGTCTGCGTTGCGCAACGTTTCCAGCGCCGGCATCGACGTAATGTTAAAGCCGGCATCGACGAAGTGGATTTCGCCGGTCACGCCGGTTGAAAGATCCGACAGCAGGTAGAGCGCGGAGCTGCCGACCTGGTCGATCGTCACGGTCTTGCGCAGCGGCGCATTTCGCTGGTTCCACGAGAGGATCGCGCGGGCATCCGAAATACCCGCGCCGGCAAGTGTGCGGATCGGGCCGGCCGAGATCGCGTTGACGCGAATGCCGCGCGGGCCGTAGTCGGCCGCCAGATAGCGCACGGAAGCTTCCAGAGCGGCCTTCGCGACACCCATGACATTGTAGTTCGGGATGACGCGCGTGGAGCCGTTATAGGTCAGCGTCAGCATGGTGCCGCCGTCTTCCATCAGCGACGCACAGCGCTTGGCAATTTCCGTGAAGGAGAAACAGGAGATGACCATGGTGCGGCTGAAGTTTTCACGCGTCGTATCAGCGTAAAGGCCCTTCAGCTCGTTCTTGTCCGAAAAGCCGATGGCATGGACGACGAAATCGAGCTTGCCCCAGCGCTCCTTGATCGCGTCGATGACCGTATCGACCGAAGCGATATCCTCGACATCGCAGGGGAGCAGGAAGTCGGAGCCGACTTCTGCCGCCAGCGGCTTGACGCGCTTGCCGAGTGCATCGCCCTGGAAGGTGAAAGCCAGCTCTGCGCCCTGTGCAGCAAGCGCCTTCGAAATCCCCCAGGCGATCGAATGGTTGTTTGCGACGCCCATGATGAGGCCGCGCTTACCCTGCATGATTCCCGTCATGTTATTGTCCGTTATAGCGCTGGAATACGAGCGTGGCGTTGGTACCGCCGAAGCCGAAGGAATTGGAGAGAGCAATGTCGATCTTGGCATTGTCGATACGCTTGCGGACGATCGGCACGCCTTCGAATTCCGGATCGAGTTCCTTGATATGCGCGCTTTCGCCAATGAAGCCTTCCTGCATCATCAGCAGGGAATAGATTGATTCCTGCACGCCGGCGGCGCCGAGCGAATGGCCCGTCAAAGACTTGGTGGACTGGATATGCGGCATCTTTTCGCCGAAGACTTCGCGGATGGCGCCGATTTCCTTGCTGTCGCCCACCGGGGTCGACGTGCCGTGCGTGTTGATGTAGTCGACGTCGCCCTTCACGGTCGCCAGCGCCTGACGCATGCAGCGAATAGCACCCTCGCCCGAGGGGGCGACCATGTCATAGCCGTCGGACGTCGCGCCGTAGCCGATGATTTCGGCATAGATCTTGGCGCCGCGCGCCTTGGCGTGCTCCAATTCCTCGAGGACGAGCACACCGGCGCCGCCGGCAATGACGAAGCCGTCACGGCTGACGTCGTAGGCGCGCGAAGCTGTATCCGGCGTATCGTTATACTTGGAGGACATCGCGCCCATGGCGTCGAAGAGGTTCGACATGGTCCAGTCGAGGTCTTCATGGCCGCCGGCAAACATCATGTCCTGCTTGCCCCACTGGATCATTTCCACGGCATTGCCGATGCAGTGCGCGGACGTGGAGCAGGCAGACGAGATCGAATAGTTGACCCCGTGGATCTTGAACCAGGTAGCGAGCGTTGCCGATGCGGTAGACGACATGGCCTTGGGCACGGCGAAGGGGCCGATGCGCTTCGGGCTGTTGTTCTTGACGGTGATCTCGGCGGCTTCGATGAGCGTGCGCGTGGACGGGCCACCCGAGCCCATGATGATGCCGACGCGTTCGTTTTCGCTGTATTCCTTGTCTTCGAGGCCGGAATCGGCGATCGCCTGCTTCATGGCGACGTGGTTCCAGGCGCCGCCCTGCGACAGGAAGCGCATCGCGCGGCGATCCACCAGTTCGGCGAGCTTGTCTGCGCCGAGCTTGGGGCTGCCCCAGACCTGGCACTTGAAACCGTGTTCAGCGAAATCGCTGGAGAAGGAAATACCGGACTTTGCCTGGCGCAGGGATTCGGTGACTTCGGCCGCGTCGTTTCCGATCGAAGACACGACACCTAGACCCGTGACAACTACCCGTCTCATCTGATCAAACCCTTGTTGTTTTCGTGAGCCGCTCGAAATGCGGTTTTCAGGCCGTCTTATCTTTCGAGAGACCGACGCGAAGATCGGTCGCTTGATAAATGGTTTCGCCGTCCGCCTTCAGCCAGCCGTCAGCGGTGCCGAGCACCAGACGGCCACGCATGACGCGCTTGAAGTCGATGCCGTATTCAATCAGCTTCGTGTGCGGGCGAACCATGCCCTTGAACTTCACTTCGCCGGTCGAGAGCGCCATGCCGCGGCCCTGTTCACCGAGCCAACCCAGATAGAAACCGGTCAACTGCCACATGCCGTCGAGGCCGAGGCAGCCCGGCATGATGGGGTTGCCTTCGAAATGGCAGGGGAAATACCAGTCGTCGGGACGAACATCGTATTCGGCCCGTAGATAGCCCTTGTCGAAGGCGCCGCCCGTTTCGGAAATGTCCGTGATGCGATGAACCATGAGCATGGGTGGCAACGGCAGCTGCGCATTGCCAGGCCCGAACAGTTCACCATGTGCGCAGGCGATAAGTTCTTCGTAGGAGTAGCTGGACTGTCTGGTCGTCATAAATCTCTGTTTCCCCCCGCGTTCTTGGCGATGGATGTGTGTCTTTAGTCCAAGTTCCTCAGAAAATGAAGCGCAAGCATGGCAGCTTCATTTTTTGGTTCTGGACCGGGTATAAGCCACTATTTGGTGGTCGCATACAGGAAGGCCAAGGCCGCGACCAGAGCTATTTGCGTCAAAAGCCCGTTTTTGCGGCCTTTCGAAGGCTCTTGTCCCCATTGAACTATTGAAAGGCTTTTGCGCAAAAGTTATATCGCTTGAACAAACATGATTGCTTTTCGCCAGAATAACCGGAGTTGGTGTTAATGACGGGTGAGATCCCGATCGCCATTGAGGTCAGGCTGCGCAGCGCAGGCCTGCGTCCCACCCGCCAGCGCGTTGCGCTTGGCGATCTCCTGTTTGCCAAGGGCGACCGGCATTTGACCGTCGAGGAACTGCACGAGGAGGCGGTTGGCGCCGGTGTGCCGGTGTCGCTTGCGACCGTCTACAATACGCTGCACCAGTTCACCGAAGCCGGCATGATCCGCGTTCTCGCCGTCGAGAGCGCCAAGACCTATTTCGACACCAATGTCTCCGACCACCATCACTTTTTTGTCGAAGGCGAAAACGAGGTGCTCGATATTCCGATCAGCAATCTGACCATCGACAATCTGCCGCAGCCACCCGAAGGCATGGAAATTTCCCATGTCGACGTGGTGATCCGCCTGCGCCAGAAGCAGGGCTGATCTTACATCACATCGTCAGGATGCCGGCCCGGCATGTGTTTGTAGGTCGGGAATGTCCAGCCGAACCACAAAGCTCCAGCGCGCACTGCGAAGGCCGCCGCGACACCGCAGGCCGATGCGACATAGAGTTCGGCGCCAAGCGCATTGACGCCGGTAAAGACGCCCGATCCGACCAGCGCCGCCGTCACGTAGATTTCGGGCCGCAACAGCACCGAAGGCTCGTTTGCCAGAAGATCGCGCAGAATGCCGCCGAAGGTCGCCGTCAGGGCGCCGGTGACGATGGCAATCGTCGGCGAACCGGTAGCGGCAAGTCCCTTGGCGGCGCCAAGCACGCAATAGGCAGCAAGACCGACCGCATCAAGCCAGATCAGCAGGCGATAGCGCGATTCGAGCAGATGGGCGGTAAAGAAGACGACGACTCCCACAATACAGCAGATGACGATGTAGAATGGATTCAACACCCAGAAGACCGGTACGCGGCCGAGAATGATATCGCGCACAGTGCCACCGCCTGTTCCCGTCACGATCGCAAAGAACAGGAAGCCGATCAGGTCCAACTGCTTTCGCGAGGCAGCGAGCGCGCCCGTCGCGGCAAACAGGGCGATGCCGGCATAATCGAGATAGACGAGCAATGACATCGAGGCCTCCAGACCGGCAGAACGGGGCACACTGAATCATTGCGGCAAGGGCGGCGCAAGGCGGCGCATGGAGAATGGAAGGCCAGAGAAGCCTTTATCCATAAGAGGAAAGCCGTGAAGACGCTGCTGCCCGTACTCCTGAACGTCATTTTGCTGCTGGTGATGCCAGTCGCAGCCGTCGCACAGCAATCGCTGATCTCCGACCCGGAGATCTACGAAAAGAAGCATTTCCAGGAGCAATGCACGGAAGCATCCTTCGGTGACGGCTTCCTTATTCGTCAGGATATCAACAATGACGGGCTGATAGACGCCGTCGTCAACGAGGGTCAACTTACCTGCGACGGCCAGAAGGGTCCGCAATGCAACGAAGACGGCTGCACCTATAATTTTTATCTTCAGGTGGCTGAAGGCGGCTACTTCATGATCGCCACCGCGCAGATCTACGGCTACGACTTCGTCCAGCGTTTCGGCAACATGGTGCTCGCCATGAAGATGAACCCGCGCTTCTGCGACCGCACCGGCGGCGATCCTTGCATCGTCACCACCCGTGTGCGGGGTACGAAATTCGTCACCATCTCCAAGAAATAGGTTTCCGCGCGGAAAACGCGCCGGGGTTGGCCGACGAAGTGGCGACCTAGGAAGCCGTACCTTTAGCGAAGGGCGGCGACACGCTCAACGTCGCAACGCTCAGGCTCGCCTGCTGTGCACCTGATGCGTCTGGGAAGCGATCTTCTGATTGAACCGACTCTGCAGCGGGCGGGGAATAAACAGAGCCACAATCGCCAGCGCCATCGCGAAAATGGACACCAGCCAAAGCGCCGGCGCGCCCACAAGACGCGTCATAAGGGCTCCGCTGATGGCTCCGAGCACCATGCCGCCCAACGGCACGATCTGGATCACCCAGTCGAGGCGCCGGTCGCCGATAATCCAGCGGCCAATGCCGCGACCGAAGCGCGACAGCGCACCGGTCACATAGGTCAGGCCGATCGGCAGCCCTTCTATATGCTCGACCGCCGCATTCACCATGCCCATTGCGAGAACGATCATATAGAACCGCGCCATCAGCAGATCCTGCAGCGTCATCATCGAGGCCAGCGCCAGCATGAGGCTGACACAGCAGAGCACGACGAAAATGCGCCGTTCGGCCCGGTGAGCGACGACGATGCCGGCGGCATTGCCGAGCACGAAGACGATGATGGCCGACATAAGCACCGCAGCATGCCTGACATCGCCGCTGCTCAGCGCCAGTGCCGCGCGCGTCGTATTGCCCGTCATGAAGGATACGAAGTCGCCGGTCAGAAGCAGGCCAGTCGCGTCCGTCATGCCAGCCAGAAAGGAAATCGAGCCGACCAGCGCCAGTCCGGTCGCGGTCCTGCGGGTTCTGATGATGCGGCGACGTCTTGCTCGTGTCATGGTCCGGGTCCGGGAGGCGCCGAATCGGCTCGCCTCAACGACGGATATGAAACCCGTTTCCAGCTGTTGGCAAACCGGCAACTGAACAATCCTGACAGATGTCAGTTATGCTGACCTAAAATGCTTGTTAAAGTGCATCCGGGAAGATTTGGTGGAGCTAAGCGGGATCGAACCGCTGACCTCTTGCATGCCATGCAAGCGCTCTCCCAGCTGAGCTATAGCCCCATCAAGATGGTCCGGTCTGGCCGGTCCTGGGATACTCCGGAGGGCGTTTCCTCTGGAGTGGCGGCTTCTTACTTGCGGTTTTCGCAGATGGCAAGCCTAAAAAATCCGGCCCGGAATATTTTTGTCGTCCGGGCCGTTATTCGTTCGATCAGACTTCGTCTTCGTCGCCGGTGACGCCGATGATGTCGCTCATGTCGTCATCTTCGTCATCTTCGTCGGCTTCGAGGAAGGTATCGTCGTCATCGCCTTCGATTTCGACATCGTCATCGCCCATATCGGGGATGTCGTCGCCGCCGGAATTGTCATCGGCGTCCTCGAGAGAAACCAGTTCGACTTCGGTGTTTTCGGTATCGACCTCGGCAACCTCGTCCTCATCCTGAACTTCGGCGACTGCCGAGGTTTCTTCGAAGAAGGACAGGGGGTAAGATTTACCGGTATAAGGAGAAACGATCGGGTCCCGGTTCAGATCGTAGAACTTCTTGCCGGTTTCCGGATCGGTGCGCTTGGTTCCAAGTTCCGCTTTCGCCACTATAAGCCTCGTGAGAATGGCCGAATGCAAGATTCGGCAAATGCCGTCAAACCGGCGTTCTATTCGGAATTTATAAGCCGGTCCCCTTAATCGGTACGGCTTCCCGTGTCAAAGCTAAACTTCACGGGGGGCCTCAGGCTTTCGCCCAGCCTGCCGGATGACCGCTCGGCAAGTTTGTGCTAACCAACCGCGATTGCCGCAAGGCCGACCGGAAAGACATACCGGCACCAAGCCGTGAGTGGCGCGAATATATCGCCGTTGCAAGGGATTAACCCATGTCGCAGGGTTCCGCATCGAAGCCGACCATCGCCCGCAAATCCCCCGGGCTTTCCGGAACCGTCCGTATTCCCGGCGACAGATCGATCTCGCATCGCGCACTGATACTCGGCGGACTGGCATCGGGCGAAACGCGTATTGCCGGGCTCCTCGAAGGCGAAGATGTGCTCAATATTGCGAAGGTGATGCAGGCCATGGGTGCCGTGATCCGCAAGGAGGGCGACACGTGGATCGTAAACGGGACAGGCAACGGCGCATTGCTTGCGCCGGAGATTCCGCTCGATTTTGGCAGTTCCGGCACTGCCGTACGCCTGATCATGGGCCTTGCCGGCGCGTATGATTTCGACACCGTCTTTACCGGCGACGCCTCGCTTTCCCGGCAGCCGATGGGCCGCGTGCTTGATCCGTTACGCCGCATGGGTGTTCAGGTGAAGTCAGTTGAGGGCGATCGCCTGCCGGTTATGCTGCGTGGGCCGGAAACGCCATCCCCGATCCACCACACCCTGCCCCTCGCCTCCGCGCAGGCGAAGTCGGCGATACTGCTGGCCGGCCTCAACATTCCGGGTGTGACGACGGTTATCGAACCGGCGATCACGCGTGACGATACGGAAAAGATGTTGGCCGGCTTCGGCGCAGAACTGTCCGCTGAGACCGACAAGGAGGGCACTCGGACGGTTCGACTGCAGGGACGCGGCAGGCTGATCGGCCAGAAGATCGATGTACCGGGCGATCCCTCCTCCGCCGCTTTCCCGCTGGTGGCGGCTTTGCTGGTGCCAGGCTCCGACATCGTCATTTCCAATGTACTGATGAACCCGACGCGGGCAGCACTGATCCTGACACTGCGGGAGATGCGTGCGGATATCGAGATCCTCAATCCACGGGTTTCGGGCGGCGAGGATGTGGCGGATTTGCGGGTGCGTCATTCCGAACTGACCGGAACCACCGTTCCAGCAGAGCGGACGCCATCGATGATGGACGACTATCCTGTTCTTGCGGTCGCCGCCGGCTTCGCCAAGGGCCGGACGGTCATGAATGGGCTGCAGGAACTGCGGATCAACGAGCCGGAGCGGCTCTCAATCATTGCGGAAGGGCTTAAGCTCAACGGCGTCGATTGCGAGGAAGGCCTGGACTGGCTTGCGGTCACCGGCCGGCCGGACGGAAAGGGGCTCGGCAATGCAGGCCTTGTGCCGGTCTCTACGCATCTCGACCATCGCGTCGCCATGAGTTTCCTTGTCATGGGATTGGCTTCGGAGCATCCTGTCAGTATCGATGACAGCAGCATGATTGCGGCCCGCTTTCCGCAGTTCATGGATCTGATGAAAAGCCTCGGGGCAGAGATCGAACGGGCCTGACATGTACCAGCCACCGCATTTTCGCGAAGATGATCTCAATGTGCAGCATGCGCTTATCCGCGCACATCCGCTTGGCCTGCTGATCACGGCGGGCGCCTCCGGTCTGATTGCCAATTCGGTGCCATTCCATCTTGATGCCGAGGCTTCCGGCAAAGGAACCTTGCGGCTGCATCTGGCGCGCGCGAACAGTCAGTGGCGCGATATCGCCGCCGGTACACCCATACTTGCCGTCTTCCAGGGTTCCGATTCCTATATCACGCCGTCCTGGTACCAGACCAAGGCCGAGACCGGCAAAGTGGTTCCGACCTGGAACTATGCGGTCGTGCAGGCGCGCGGGCCTGCACGGGTAATCGAAGATGCCGCCTGGCTCTTGGCGCAAATCAGCGCGCTCACCGGTCAGCAGGAGGGCCCGCGTGAAAAGCCGTGGGCCGTCAGCGATGCACCTGACGATTTCATCCGTGCGCAACTGAAAGGCATTGTCGGCATCGAAATCGAAATCGCCGAGATCGACGGTAAATGGAAAGTCAGCCAGAATCGGCCGGTTGCCGACCGAGAGGGTGTTGCCAAGGGCCTCACCGAAATGGCAGAGCAGGCCGAAATGCAGGAACTGGTGCGCCGCTATGGCGGCCTTGGTACGGAATGACGTCATGACGGACAGTTTCATCATCGCCATCGACGGTCCGGCCGCGGCGGGCAAGGGCACGCTTTCGCGAGGGATCGCCGAGCAATACGGCTTCCATCACCTCGATACAGGTCTGACCTACAGGGCGACGGCCAAGGCGCTCATCGATGCCGGACTGCCACTTGATGACGAGACTGTCGCCGAAAAGATGGCACGTGAGGTTGAACTCGCCGGACTGGATCGCGATATATTGTCGAGACACGAGATCGGTGAGGCCGCATCGAAAATTGCCGTCATGCCGGCAGTGCGCCGGGCGCTGGTCGAGGCGCAGCGGCGGTTTTCTAAGAAGGTGCCAGGAACGGTTCTCGACGGGCGCGATATCGGCACCGTCGTCTGCCCTGCGGCACCTGTGAAACTCTATGTGACGGCATCGCCGGAAGTGCGCGCAAGACGCCGCTACGACGAGATCATCGGCAAGGGGGGTACAGCAGATTTCGACGCAATCTTCGAGGACGTCAAACGACGCGACGATCGCGACATGAACAGGGCGGACAGCCCGATGAAGCCGGCCGTCGATGCGCACTTGCTTGACACGTCGGAAATGAGTATAGAGGCCGCGTTTCAAGCTGCTCAGTCGATTATCGACGCCGCCTTGAGCCGAAATGCCTAAATCAAGCGGTTTCCGTGTTCGTGCGCGGGACGCTCATGCGAAAGCAAGCCTGAAATTCCGTCCAAGCGCCGGATTGCCTTCTTGAAAGAGGGCGGACTGGGTTCAGGCCCATTCAACTCGAACCAACCGGCGCATACGTGAGCCTTGACGCTATCGAAGGCCACGCAGGAGATTTTATGTCAGTAGCAACTCCCTCTCGCGAGGATTTCGCGGCCCTTCTCGAAGAGTCCTTTGCCAAGAACGAT
>Ga0102590_1001771_pt1 | contig 29622 bp, 8 predicted proteins | sample AraplaMF_Col_mMF_FD_76859 | JGI IMG/M metagenome (GOLD analysis project Ga0102590, IMG submission 76859) | Arabidopsis root microbial communities from the University of North Carolina, USA - plate scrape MF_Col_mMF | ecosystem: Host-associated > Plants > Roots > Endosphere | place: USA... | reverse complement strand
CCTAATATTTCCCTGCAGCAGCTGCCCATGCACATACCGGTGCAGCATACTGCATGGGAAGTGCCGGAAGGCAAAAAACGGGTGGCCGGTATCAGCTCCTTTGGCTTTGGCGGCACCAACAGCCATGTGCTTATCACAGAAGCTGCTGCTGTCGCTAACACTGTTACGGAAGCGCCGCATCATTTGCTGTTATTATCTGCCAAAAACAAAACAGCCTTGCAGGACCTGTGCCGTAAATACCTAAGCTATTTGCAGCAGGATGATATAACATTAACACAAGTTTGTTACACCGCTGCCACTGCACGTACGCATTTCCCTTACCGTATGGCTGTTTCCGCGGCTAATGTGCAGGAAGCACAGGTGCAGCTGCAAAGTTATTTACAGGCTGCTGATACCACGGCCCCGGCACAACGTAAAAATGCGCCGCGCGCTGCCTTCCTCTTTACCGGGCAGGGCGCACAATACAGCGGTATGGGTAAAACCTTATACGAAACCTATCCTGTATTTAAAGATGCAATTGATAAGTGCAGCGAATTATTACAGCCTTATTTACCGGTGGCGTTAACGGATGTTTTATTTAACCCCGCACATACTGCCTTACTGCATCAAACAGCTTATACCCAGCCTGCATTATTTGCTTTTGAATATGCGCTGGCGCAGCTGTGGATGGCTTTTGGTATACAGCCTGCGGTGGTAATAGGTCATAGTGTGGGTGAATATGCCGCTGCTTGCATAGCCGGTGTATTCAGCCTGGAAGATGCCGTGAAGCTGATTGCCCAACGGGGACAGCTTATGCAGCAATTACCGGCCGGTGGTGAAATGATGGCCGTTTTTACTGCAGCTGAAGCAGTGGATGTACAACTGGCCGAGCTGCGGGATACTGTTTCCATTGCGGCTATCAATGGCCCCAAGCTTACCGTAATTGCCGGTGCAGCTGCCGGTGTGCAGCAGGTGGCTGCGCATTTTGCAGCAGCAGGCGTCCGTACCAAAGCATTGCAGGTATCGCATGCCTTTCACTCCCCACTGATGCAGCCCATGGTAGCGGCTTTTAAAGAAGCGGCTGATACAGTTACTTATCACAAACCGAATATTAAATTCATCTCCAACCTTAGCGGCGAAGTAATGCACGATGCGCTGGCCACGCCGGAGTATTGGACACAGCATATACTGGCGCCTGTACAGTTTGAAAAAGGCATTCACATCCTGGAACAAACGGATTGTACGGCCTGGATGGAAATAGGCCCTGCGCCCAGCTTACTGACTATGTGCCGCGACTTTACGGATACGGCTGTACGTCTGCAGGTAATGAGCGTTAAACCCGGCCAGCAGGACCTGCCCTTGCTGCTGGAAGCATTGGGTGCTTTATATGTGAATGGCGCACACATACAGTGGCAGGCCGTGTACCATCCCTGGCCCTGCGCCCGCATTCCTTTACCAGCTTATCCTTTCCAGCACCAGCAATACTGGATAGAAAAACCTGTATCACACATGAACAAGCAAGAACAACCAGCTATGCAACACCGTGTTATTACCCCGGTAGCAGCTCCCAAACCCGCTGCCACCGGTGTACTGGAAGCTATACAAAATATTATGGCCGCCGCCCTGCATGCGCAACCGGATCAGCTGGATGTGCAGCTGCCTTTCCTGGAAATGGGCGCTGATTCCATTGTGCTGGTAGAAGCGCTTAGTAAAATTGAAAAGATCTACGGTATTAAAATAAGTATTGCGCAGGTGTTTGAAGAGCTAAGCACCATACAAGCCCTGGCAGATTATATTGAAGAACAAAACGGCCCTGCTGTACCTACAATGGATAGTATGGCAGCCCCGGTAACAGTACCTGTAAAAGAACTTCCCGTGTACCAGCAGCTGCTGCAGGAAATGGAAGCGCTTAGCCTGGACTTTGTGATACAGGCCTTACAGGAGCTGCATATGCCGTTGCGGCAGGGCCATCAATTTCGTTTAGGCGAGATGGCGCAACAGCTGCGTATCGCCAAACCGCATTACCGCCTGTTGCGCCGCATCCTGGAAATGCTGGAAGAAGGCGGCATACTGCAGCAGTACAGCGATGTGTGGGAAGTGCTGCAAACACCTATGCCGGTAAACCCGCAGCAGCGCATGGCGGCTTGTTTGGAACAATACCCTGAAGCGCAGGCGGAATTAATGTTATTGCAACGTTGCGCTGCACAATTACCTGCTGTATTAACCGGTGTTTTAAATCCGCTGGAAGTATTATTTCCCAAAGCAGATACCAATGGCGCTGCACAGGTATACACCAATTCCTTTGGCGCGCAGGTGCTGAACACCTGTTGCCTGGAAGCGGTGAGCGCCTGGCTGCCGCTGTTCCCGCAGGGAAAAACGGTGAAGATCCTGGAGATAGGGGGCGGCACCGGCGGCACTACTACCTATGTGCTGAAAGCATTGAACACAAGGCTGGTGGAGTATACTTTCACAGATATCTCTGCTTACCTGCTGCATAACAGCAAACAACAGTTCAGCGCGTATCCCTTTGTGGATTTCCGCAAGCTGGATATAGAGCAGGATCCTATTGCGCAGCAATACCCGCAGCATGGTTATGATATGATCATTGCCGCTAACGTATTGCACGCTACCAAAAACATGACGCAAACCCTGCAGCATGTACGCTCCTTATTGGCGCCGGGCGGGGTGCTGATGCTGATAGAAGGCGTACGCAAACAACGCTGGCTGGACCTGACCTTTGGTTTAACAGAAGGCTGGTGGCGCTTTGAGGACCAGCAGGTACGGCCTGATTATCCGCTGATGTCGCGGGAGATGTGGATGCAGCTGCTTACCCGCACGGGTTTTCAGTCTGCCGAATGGTCATCGCCTATGATGCAGGATCAGAACGACTTTTTAGGCTATACGTTTATGATAGCGCAGGCAGTGGTAAACCAAATGCCGGTGGCTAATCCGGTGGTGACTACACCGGTTGCTATTTCTGCGCCTGGTATGCCAGCTTCCGGTAGTGCGCTGGAAAATATATTGCTTAAGCAAATGGAGCTGATGAATGCGCAGCTGCAGTTGTTGAAAGGGATGCCTGTTGGCGGAGATGGTGTGGCTGTGATGGCTGGTATGGATAATAGGGCTGCAGCAGATGTATCTATGTATGGGCAAAGTACAGTACAAGCAGTAGCAGCGACTATGGTAACAGCAGATGAAAGATCTGCTGCAATACAGGAGCAGCCTGCAGGTGCTATGAAAGCAGCCACTGCACCCATTCGTGCAGCTAAACAAGTAACTGTAAAATTCAATCCCGTAAAGCTGGCAGAAGATAAACCGCTTAGCTTCCGTCAGCTGGCTTTCCTGGAAAATTTCATACAACGTTATAATGCCAGAACCGGCGCCTCCAAAGCTTTTGCGCAGCAGCACCGCCGCGTGCTTTCCGACTGGATCAATTCTCTGGGTTTCCGGCAGGCGCTGAAAGAAGTGCTGTATCCCATTGTATCCGCACATTCTGCTGGCGCGCATTTTACAGATATTGACGGTAATGAGTATGTAGATATTGCCATGGGTTTTGGCGTGAACTTTTTCGGCAACAGCCCGGCCTTTGTTACTGCCGCCATACAGGAGCAGCTAACAGAAGGGTATGAGCTGGCCACCCAGTCGGACCTGGCAGGTGATGTAGCAAACCTGGTACATGAGCTGACCGGTGTGGAAAGGGTAACCTTCACCAATACCGGTACAGAGGCCGTGATGAATGCCTTGCGTATTGCCCGTACCAAAAGCGGTAAAAGCAAAGTAGCAGTGTTCAAAGGTTATTACCACGGCACTTTTGACGGGCTGCTTGCACAATCGCACAGTGATGGCAGCAACGTATACACTTCACCGGTAGCACCCGGTACCACACAAGGGATGGTAGAAGATATGGTGTTGCTGAACTATGGTACCGATGAAGCGCTGGAATATATTATAGCCAACGCACATGAGCTGGGCGGAGTATTGGTAGAACCAGTGCAGAGCCGCCGCCCGGGCTTTTTCCCGAAAGACTTTTTACTGCGCCTGCGGCAGATCACCGCAGAAAAAAATATTCCTTTCATACTGGACGAGATCATTACCGGTTTCCGGATGCACCCTGGCGGTATGCAGGCTAAGCTGGGCATACAGGCCGATATTGTAACCTACGGTAAAATAGCCGGCGGTGGAATGCCCATAGGTATTGTAGCTGGTAAAGCTGCTTTCCTGGATGCTATAGACGGCGGATGGTGGAACTATGGGGATGATTCTTATCCCGGTGCACAGATGACAGTATTTGGCGGCACTTTTTGCCGGCATCCCTTAGCCATGGCTGCTGCCAGGGCGGTGTTACAGCATATCAAAAAAGCAGGCGCCGGTTTGCAGGATGGTGTAAATGAAAAAACCGCCCGCCTGGCCGCTAAGCTGAACACCTTTTTTGAAGCCTGTAATGTAAGCATCCGCATGGTGCACTTTGGCTCCCTGTTCCGCTTTGAACCCTTTGGAAAATATAACCCGCTGTTGCAGCCGATAGAAATGGATGTGTTCTTTTATATGCTGATAGAAAAAGGCATTTACACCTGGGAAAGAAGGATCTGTTTCTTATCAGCCGCGCATACGGACCGGGATCTTGATCTGATTGTACAAAAGGTAAAAGAAACCATCCTGGAAATGATGGGTGGCGGATTTTTCCCGGAAGCGCGTTATGAAGATACAGTGGTGGTACCTGCCATGGAGAGCCTGATCATGAACAGCCATGCGCCGCTAACAGCCGCCCAGCAACAGTTATGGGTGCTGGCGCAGATGGAGGAAGCCGGGTCACAGGCCTATAACGTACACGCCTGTGTTCAAATGGAAGGCCCTGTGCAGGTAGAAGCTTTACACCAGGCCTTACAAAAAGTGGTGGACCGGCATGAGGCATTAAGAACTGGCATCAGCGCAGATGGCGAACAACAGATCATCCATACACATGCAGCCGTTTGTTTTTCCCTGGCCGATTGCAGTAACCTGGCTGGTGAAGCGCAGGCTGCCGCAATTACACAATGGAAACAGGAAAAAAGCCAGGTATTGTTTGATGGGCTGCAGCAGCCTTCCTTGTTCCGTGCAGATCTGCTGCGCACCGGACCGGCCACTTACCTGCTGCTGTTAACGGTGCATCATATAGTATCTGATGGCTGGTCAATAGGCGTATTGCTGCAGGAACTGGCCAGCTATTACACTGGTATCTGTACACAAAAAGATATAACCTTAGCAACACCTCAACAGTTTAGAGAGTATACCCGTGAACGTGATCAGCAGCTTACACCGGAGCAGCGCAAGCAGCATACTGCTTACTGGCTGCAAAAGTTTGCCGGTGCACAGCCGGTGCTGGCCCTGCCTTTGGACCATGCGCGGCCCCCGGTAAAAACTTATACCGGCGCCAGCTTGTCCAAACACCTGGATCCCGCCCTGATGCAGGAGATCAAAACCGTTAGCAAACAAAATGGCGTAACCCCTTTTATGACGCTGCTGGCTGCCTACATGCTGCTTATGCATAAGCTCTCCGGGCAGGATGAGGTGATTGTAGGTATCCCTGCCTCCGGCCGTTTTGCAGCGCAGGATGAAAACACCATTGGTTACTGCGCAGGCATACTGCCGCTGCGTAGCCAGTTGGCAGCAGGCTGCAGCCTGGCAGATCATATGAAGGCCGTAAAGCAGGAATTTATTAGCAGCCTGCAGCACCAGGATGTGCCCATGGCCGATTGGGTGCAGCAGCTGGACCTGCCGCAGGACCTGAGCAGCACTCCCTTATTCTCAACCGTGTTCAATGTAAACCCGGCCATTGTGAATGCAGCTGCCATGGAATTTCACGGACTGCGCACTTCATTCTTGCCACTGGATATGCACTTCACCGCCTACGACCTCATTTTTGATATGATGGAGGAGAACGGGGAATGGGTACTATCCTGCGTATATAATACGGATCTTTTTGAGGCGGCTACTGTGCAACGTTTTGCAGACTTTTATGAAGTAATGCTGCGCAACCTCACAACCAGCGTAGCCACACCGGTAGCTGCCAGCTCCATTTTAACCGCTGCAGAACAAAAGCAGCTGCTGGCTTTTAATGATACAGCCGCTGATTTTCCGGATGATAAAACCCTGGCGCAGCTGTTTGAAGAGCAGGTGCTCTTACGCCCTGATGCTACTGCGGTAGTGTTTGAGGAAAAACGTTTGTCCTTCACAGAGCTGAATGAAAAAGCCAACCAGCTGGCCCATTACCTGCAAGCCAATTACCAGCTGGGCCCCAATGACCTGGTAGCGCTGATCATGGACCGTTCTGAATGGATGGTGATAGCGCTGTTAGGCATCTTAAAGGCAGGTGCAGCTTATGTGCCCATTGCTACGGAATACCCGCTGGAAAGGGTACACTATATCCTGAACGATACTAAAGCCCGTGTAGCCATTACTGATAGCGCCATGCCGGAACTGCCCATAGCCTTACCGCTGGCAGCCAGCTGGGCTAATATTGCCGCCTGCAGTAATAGGAATCCTGAACATAATTGTACAGCCACTGACCTGGCGTATGTGATCTATACCTCCGGTTCAACCGGCCAGCCCAAAGGGGTAATGGTGGCGCATAAAGGAGTAGTGAACCGTTTACACTGGCAGCACGGGTATTACAATATTACCCCTGCAGATGTAGTGTTGCAGAAAACCCCTTATGTGTTTGATGTATCGGTATGGGAATTTTTTGTGCCGCTGTGTTATGGCGCACGCCTGGTGCTGTGCCCCAAAGATGCCGCTTATGATCCCGAATTATTAACCGCCCTGGTGGCCGCACACGGTATTACGCAGATCCATTTTGTACCCAGCATGTTAGGCCTGTTCTTACAGGCGCTGGATGCCGAAAAGGTACAGCAGCTGCAATCCCTGAAGCAGGTGTATTGCAGCGGAGAAGCGCTGAAGCCGGAGTTTGTGAAACAGTTCTTTGCCATATTATCCTGCGGGCTGCATAACCATTACGGGCCTACGGAGGCCTCTGTGGAAGTAAGTAATTACAGCGCCCAGCCCAATGATGTAGTGATACCCATTGGTAAGCCTATCAGCAACCTGCAGCTGTATGTGCTGGACAAAGCCCTGCAGCTGGCGCCCATTGGCGTAACCGGCGAATTATACATTGGTGGTGTAGGACTGGCTAAAGGTTACTGGAACCAGCCAGCGCTTACCAAAGAAAAATTCATCAGCAACCCGCATAAAGCAAACGATACTTTATACCATACCGGCGATATTACCCGCTGGCTGCCGGATGGGAATGTAGAATACCTGGGCCGTACAGACCAGCAGGTGAAGATCCGCGGTTACCGCATAGAGACCGGTGAAATAGAACATGCGCTTGCAGAACATGAGCAGGTGAAAGATGTGGTGGTGCTGGCCCGTATGGGAAAAAGTGCAGAGCCTTACCTGGCGGCCTATTTCACCAGCGAGGTGAATGTAGAAAGCACGATGCTGCGCAGCTACCTGCTGCAACGCTTACCTGAATACATGGTGCCCGCATGGTTTATACAGCTGGGCAGCATTCCGCTGAATGTAAGCGGCAAGGCCGACCGCAAATCATTACCCGATCCGGAAGTTATGGGCCTGGTGCATAACAATGATTTTATAGCGCCGCGTAATACAGCAGAAACAACGCTGGCCGGTTTATGGGAAGAGGTATTGGGACACAATCATATCAGCGTGCAGGACCGGTTCTTTGAAGTAGGCGGCCAATCGCTGAAAGCGGCCAGGCTGGCAGCCCGCATACAGCAGGCTTTCCAGGTACGGGTACCTTTACGCCAGCTGTTCCGCCATACCACTATTGAAGAACAGGCTATGATGATAGAACGGGCCGGTAAAAAGGAAATAGCAGCTATAGAAGTAATACCTCAGCAGGCTTATTACGAGGTAAGTCAGGCCCAGCGCAGGTTATGGATGATGAATGAATTTGAGGCCGGGCAAACTGCCTTTAACATGACCGGCGCTGCCATGCTGGAAGGACAGCTGGATCTTAACGCCTTCCGTGAAGCATTTCAACAGCTTATTAACCGTCATGAAATATTGCGCACCACCTTCATCCGCGTGGATGGAGAGCCCAAACAGGTGGTGCACGCCAATACCGATTTTGCAGTAACGTATATAGATCTCCGTAAGGAGGCTGCCCCGCAGCAGCAATTAACCCGCCTGCTGGAAGATGCAGCCCGCTGCTCTTTTAACCTGGAACAGGGGCCGCTCATGCAGGTGTTGCTGATACAGCTGCAGGATGAGGTATACCGCATCAGCTTTACCATGCACCATATTATTTCCGATGGCTGGTCGCTGGAAATACTGATCAATGAAGTATGGCAGCTGTATGGCGCGCTTGTGCAGCAAAAGCCCGTGCCCTTAGCACCTCTGCGTTTGCAGTATAAAGATTATGCACACTGGCGTAACCAGCAAATGCAGCAGGGCGCCATGGAAGCGCAGCGCCGTTACTGGCTGAAGCAGTTTGAAGGGGAAGTACCGGTGCTGCACCTGCCTGCCGACAAAGCCCGGCCGGCCGTGAAAACACATCACGGCAGCACTGCCTGGTTTATGCTGGATGCGGCCCTGAGCAAGGCTATTGAACGTATGGCCGCTGAAACGCAGGTAACACCTTTCTCCGTATTGCTGGCAGCTGTGAACCTGCTGTTATACCGTTACACCGGGCAAAAAGACCTGGTAGTAGGTGTGCCTATTGGCGGCCGCGACCACCCGGAGCTGGAAAACCAGATCGGTTTTTATACTAACATGATAGCGGTACGCAACCAGCTGCCTGTACAGGAATCTTTCAAAGAAGTATTAACCGCTACGGAAAAATGTTTTATAGAAGCTTATGAGCATGGCGTATATCCCTTTAACCAGGTAGTGGAAGACCTGCACCTGCAGCGCGATCCGGGCCGCTCTCATTTGTTTGATGTAATGCTGCAGTATGAAAGCTTTACATCCATACACAGCACGGAAGAACGTTATGCCGGCATTACCTTAAGAACGCTGGATATAGATGATGGCGCCAGCAAGTTTGATCTCACGTTTGCTTTTAAACCCGTGGAAAATGGTTTGCAGCTGTCCATCAATTATAGTACAGACCTGTTCTTACCCGCCACCATTGCAGCTATGAAAGATGAGCTGGTGAAGCTGCTGGATGCCGTACAGCAAAACATGCAGCTAACGCCTGTAGCACTGAAACAGCAGCTATCCGGCACACAGCAGGAGCAATGGCAGTTTGCCACCACCGCCATTAGTGCAGATTTTTAAACCGCCTTCAAAAGATAAATATGAATAAGAAAATTCTTCATACACTATTTGAAAACCAGGCCGCACAAGCACCGGAACGTATAGCCATCCGGGAAACACAGCGCAGCCTTAGCTATGGTACACTGAATGCAGCGGCCAACCGCCTGGCCCATTATTTACGCAGCCTGGGCATTGGCCGCGAAAGCATGGTGGGTGTGATGATACCCGGCAGCGGTGTGCTGGTAGCTGCTTTGCTGGCAGCCTTTAAAGCCGGCGGCGTATACTTGCCTATAGATACCGCTTTTTCCGGCAAGCGTTTGAAACAAATGTTCACACTCAGCACACCGGAAGTATTGATCATTCCTGCTGCGCAAAAAGCAGCCATCCTGGAATTGCTGAACAGTTTGCAGATCCCGGTTCCACAGCTGGTGGTGCTGGATGAAATGCTGTTGTTTGAAGGCGCTGATAGTTTTGCAGCTACCAATCCGGAGCTGATCAATGAACCGGAAGATGGCAACTATCTTTTTTATACCTCCGGCTCTACCGGCGATGCCAAGGCTTTCCTGGGCTGCCATCAGAGCCTGAGCCACTTTATACACTGGGAGCTAAAGGAGTTTGGAATAACTGCTGAAGATAAGATCAGCCAGCTGTCGCAGTTCACTTTTGATGCTTCCCTGCGCGATATTTTCCTGCCTCTGAGCTGCGGTGCTACCTTATGTATGCCGGAGCCGGGTATTAAATCCAATGTGCTGCAGCTGATAGACTGGATCAATAACAGCGGCGTTACGCTGGTGCATTGTGTGCCGGCGCTATTCCGCCTTATAACCAAAGAGCTGCTGCAAAACCCGCAACCCGGCATGTTCCCGCAGCTGAAATACATACTGATGGCCGGTGAGGCGCTGTATGTAAAAGATCTGCAGAGCTGGCGCAGCGCAGTAGGTACACATGTGGAGATCGTGAACCTGTATGGTACTTCTGAAACCACACTGGCCAAAACCTTTTACCGCATTGGTGAGCTGCCTGATAACCCACAGCTGGCCATTCATGCCGGCAAGCCTATTGACAATGCTGCAGTGCTGATCATGAATGATGGTATTCCCTGTGCTGTGAATGAAGTGGGGAATATCTACATCCGCACTCCCTTCATGACCAAAGGTTATTACCGCAATGAGGCCCTGAACCGGGAAGTATTTATACAAAACCCTTTGGTGGATTTTAAAGATACCCTGCACCAAACCGGCGATATGGGCCGGTTCAATGCCGATGGCAATATTGAGGTGTTAGGCCGTACAGACGACCAGGTGAAGGTGAATGGCATCCGTGTAACGCTGGGAGAAGTGAAGCAAGGCGTGCTGGAAGTAAGCGGCGTGCAGCAGGTGGAAATTGTAGCTGCAGAAAATAATGATAATGGCAACGACCTGTTATGTTATTATACCGGTGCTGTTACAGTAGAAGAGCTCCGCAGGCAGCTGGCCTACGCGCTGAATGAGAATATAATGCCTGCCTTTTTTATTCAAATGGAAAGCTTTCCGCTTACCATTAATGGAAAGGTAGACAGGAAGATGCTGCCCAAACCCGCGGCAGTAATAGAAGATGCCGGTTATGAAGTACCGGTGAATGATACGGAAAAAGAGATGGAAGCCATGTGGATAGAGCTGTTAAGCCTTCCGCGGGTGGGCCGCAATGTATCCTTCTTTAAAGTAGGCGGTACCTCCCTTAAAGCCATACAGCTTATTTCCCGCGTGTACAAAAAGTACAATGTGCTTATTAAGGTGAACGACATTTTTACCCATGCCAGCATTGCGCAGCTAAGCGCTTTCCTGATGAATAAGCAGGCCCCTGCCACGGGTATTACAGCGGTAGCCCCGCAACCCTACTATGATGTAACGCACGCGCAGAAACGTTTGTGGATGATGGACCAGCTGGAAGATGCACAGGCAGCTTACAATATCCCGGGCGCATTTAGTTTACAAGGTGATTTAAATATAACAGCACTGGAACAGGCCTTTCTCCAGCTGATAACCCGTCATGAAAGTTTGCGCACCACTTTTACAGCAGTTGACGGTGTACCTAAGTTCCGGGTACAGGAGGCGGGTGCGCAGATCTTTCATATTGATTGTAAAGACCTGACCAATGATCCGCAGGCTATGCACACAGCCCGCCACATGGCCGGCCAGCTGTTCCGTACCCCTTTTAACCTGGAAAGCGGCCCGCTGTTAAAAGCTATGCTGCTGAAGGTTGCAGCGGATCAACATGTGTTCCTGTTTGCCATGCACCATATTATTTCCGATGGCTGGTCAATACAGGTAATGGTAAAAGAGCTGCTGGCCTTGTATAATAATAAGAACGCAGCCTTGCCTGCCCTGAAGATCCAATACAAGGATTATGCGGCCTGGTTAAATAACCAGGTGAATGATAAAAGCTGGCAGGCCCACCGCCGTTACTGGTTACAACAGTTTGAAGACGTGGGGACAGCCTTACAGCTGCCCACCGATCATCCGCGGCCATTAGCCAGAACTACTAATGGCGCTACACTGGAATTTGAGATCAATGAAACTATAACTGCCGGTATTAAAGCGCTGGCCCGTGCGCAGGATGTAAGCGTGTATATGTGCCTGTTAGCTACCGTGAAAGTGTTATTGCATCACTACTCCGGCCAGGATGATCTTGTAACCGGCATGCCGGTGGCAGGCCGTGTGCATAAAGACCTGGATGAGCAGCTGGGACTGTACGTGAACATGCTGGCCATAAGAACCAGGCTGCAAGGGGAAGATAGTTTTCTGCAGCTGCTGAGGAACGTAAAACAAACTTTACTGGGCGCTTATGAACACCAGGTATATCCCTTTGATCAGCTGGTGGAAGCCTTACACCTGGAACATGATCCCAGCCACTCTCCTTTAACCGATGTATGGGTGCAGCACAGCGATACGCCCTGGGTGCAAGCGGAGGATGCCAACCTGAAGATCACACCGTTTGAAACCGGCCATACCTACAGCAAGGTTGACCTGACCGTGAAGTTTGTTGAAACCGGCAACACCATGAGTGTGATCCTGGAATATAATACCGACCTGTTTGAGGAAAGCACGATGGTACAAATGAAGAATAACCTGCTGCTGTTAATGAATGCTATTCTGCAACAGCCGGAGCAATCCTTAACCGCCTTCAGCGCGCAGCTGCCAACTATGCGTCAACATGCGCCCGTACATCAGCTGGAAAGTATCAGTAACGACTATTAATCTCTTTTTATGAATAAAAGGATCATACATACCGTATTTGAACAGCAAGCCCTGCGTGTGCCCAATAATATAGCTGTTGCGGAAGAAACGCAGCAGGTCACTTACCAGGAGCTGAATAAGCAGGCTAACCAGCTGGCGCACCTGTTAAGAGAAAAAGGCGTGAGTAAGGAAGATGTGGTGAGCGTGCTGGTGCCTGCGGGCATTCAGCTGGCCACCGCGCTGCTGGCAGTGTTTAAGTCAGGCGGGGTATACCTGCCTATGGACCCGGCATTTTCCCGTAAGCGGTTACTGCAGATGTTCACGCAAACGGCTACACGGGTACTGATCACCTGCCGTGCCTTACAGGAAGCAGCACAAACCCTGATCCGCGAGCTGGAGCTGGACATTCCGCACCTGCTGGTAATGGAGGACCTGCCTTATGAGAATTATTCAGCTGAAAACCCGGTGCTGATCAATGAACCGGGCGACAGTAACTATATCTTTTACACCTCCGGCTCCACGGGTGCTGCCAAGGCCTTCCTGGGCTGCCATGATAGCCTGAGCCATTTTATACACTGGGAGCTGAAAGAGTTTGGCGTAAATGAAACTTTCAAAGTAAGCCAGCTTTCGCAGATCACCTTTGATGCTTCCCTGCGCGATGTACTACTGCCCCTGAGCTGCGGCGGTACCCTGTGTGTGCCTTTACCGGAAACCCGTTCTAATGTTATTACGCTAATGGCGTGGCTGGAAGCGCAGCACGTAACGCTGGTGCATTGCGTGCCCTCTCTATGGCGATTAATGAGTAAGGAATTAACTGCCGAGGTACGCCTGCCGGAGCTGAAACATATCCTGATGGCCGGTGAACCCTTGTATGGTAAAGATCTTCAGCTGTGGTTTGCTACCGGCGCCCGCCATGTAGAGATCGTAAACCTGTATGGCACATCCGAAACTACCCTGGCCAAAACCTTTTACCGTATTAAAGAATCCCCGGCAGATGCTTCGCAGGTAATACACGTGGGGCAGCCCATCAGTAACACAGCGGTGATGATCTTGCACCAGGGCCAGTTATGCGAGCCGGGTAAGATCGGTGAAGTGTACATCCGCACCCCTTTTATGACCAAGGGTTATTATAAAGACCCGGCTTTAACAGCCAGTGTATTTATCCAGAACCCTTTTGTGAAAGACCGTACGGAGCTGATGCACAAAACCGGCGATATGGGTAAGTACCTGCCGGACGGCAACATAGAAATACTGGGCCGTTTGGATGAGCAGGTGAAAGTGAACGGCATCCGTGTAGAGCTGAACGAGATCAAACAGGCCGTGCTGGGCATGCCTGGTATGCAGGAAGTAGTGGTAATGGTGCATAAGAACAATGATCACCAGAACGAGCTGGTTTGTTATTACATAGCACCCGGTGTAACAGTAACGGAGCTACGTACTTACCTGGAAGCTGAGCTGAATGAGAACGTGATCCCTGCCTGGTTTGTACCGATGACAGAATTTCCCTTAACCATTAATGGTAAGGTAGATAAAAGAGCCCTGCCCAAACCGGAAGCCCTGGTGCTGGATCCGGCTGACTATGAGCCTGTGCAGGGTGAAACGGAACAGCAGCTGGAAGCTATCTGGAAATCCATCCTGGGTTTGAATAATATTGGCCGTAAGGCAAACTTTTTTAAAGCCGGCGGTACTTCTTTAAAAGCCATGCAGGTTATATCCCGCATCTACCAGCAGTTTGAGGTAGGGGTGAAGCTAAGTGATATGTTTGCCCGCCCGGACATCCGGCAAATGGCAGCTTTCATTGAAAGCACATCTACCAGCGCTTACCAGGCCATACCTGTTGCCCGGCAGCAAACTTATTACCCGGTAACACCAGCCCAGAAAGGATTATGGATCCAGGATCAGTTTGGCTCACAACCTGCTTTATATAATATGCCTGCTGCATTTATATTGGAAGGTAAGCTGGATAAAGCCGCTTTGCAAAAGGCCATCACCATCCTGGTAATACGGCATGAAAGTCTGCGTACCACATTTGTAAGCAGTGGCGGCACCGTACAGCAAAAGATCCATGCCGTAATGGAAGTGCCTCTTTCCACTACCGACCTGCAATCCATTAAAGACCCGCTGGAAGCTGCCAGAAAAATAGCTATGCAGGCCATGGCCACGCCATTTGATCTGCAGCAGGGACCATTGGTCCGCACACAGCTGCTGCAGCTGGCAAAAGACCGCTTCATTTTCCTGTTCAATACCCATCATATTATTTCCGATGGCTGGTCAGAGGAGATCCTGGTAAAAGAGCTATTCACCCTGTATGCCGCCTATAGCAAACAGCAGGCAAACCCTTTACCGCCTTTGGCTATCCAGTATAAAGATTATGCAGCCTGGTTAAATATGCAGCTGAGTGAGACTGTATTCCAGGAGCAGGCCCAATACTGGCAACAACAGTTCGCCGGTGAGCTGCCCGTGCTGCAGTTCCCTACAGATTATCCGCGCCCGGCAGAACGTACTACTAACGGGAATGTATATACATTTTCTATCCCTGCTGGTATCACTGCACAATTGCAGGCCTGCGCGCAGCAGGAAGGCGCCTCCCTGTTTATGACGCTGGTAGCAGCAGTGAAAGCCCTGCTGAACCGCTTCACCGGCCAGGAAGACATGATCATTGGCGCACCCATTGCCGGCCGTACCCATAAAGATGTGGAGCCGCTGGTAGGCTTGTTTGTGAACATGCTGGCATTGCGTACACAATTCAGCAGCACGCTCACTTTCCGGCAGCTGCTGCATAAGGTAAAGCAAACGGTTACCAATGCATACGCACACCAGCACTATCCTTTTGACGAGCTGGTACGCGCGCTGAACCTGGAATTTGATAACCGCCGCGCGCCGCTTACAGATGTATGGGTACAGCTAACAGATGCGCCCATGACGTTTGACGACAAGAGCGATCTGCAGGTAACGGAATACAACCCGGGTTACCTTACCAGCAAGGTAGACCTCACCTTTAAATTCACTGCGTTTGACGACCGTCTGCAGGTGATCCTGGAATACAATACAGACCTGTTCCGCCGTGAAACCATGGAACAGCTGGAAGCGCATTTCAACTATGTATTACAGCAGCTGCTGGATAACCCCAGCCTGCCCCTGAGCGCTGTAACCCTGCTTACTTCCGGTGAAGAAGCAGCCGAAGCGGACGATTTCCTCAACAGCATGTATAACCTATCATAAACTATAAAACAGAAGACTATGGAACATACTATGTTACAGGAAGCGCTGGTGCAGGTGGATGAACAACAGTTCCCGCTGACCATCACTTTTGAAAAGAACACTCCCGTAGATACTTTAATAGAATGGTACAGGAATAACACCGCATATATAGATGAGCAGCTGCTGAAAAAAGGCGCTGTGCTGATCCAGGGCGTGGCCATTAATACCGTGCCGGACTTTGAAAGAATGACGGCCTCCGTTTCCACCAAGTTCCGCAACTATGTGGATGGCAGCTATCCCCGCCGCAACCTGAAAGGCCATGTGTACATCTCCACAGAGTATGATCCGGCCTTTGATATTACGTTGCACAATGAGCTGTCGTACTCCGTAAAATGGCCATCCCGATTATACTTTGGCAGCATTATACCTGCAGCTACCGGTGGTGAAACACCGCTGGCAGACAGCCGCGAAGTAGTAAGGGTAATGAACCCCTCCCTGCTGGATGAGTTTGAGAACAAAAAAGTGCGTTACGTGCGCAACCTGCACGCAGGCGACGGTTTAGGCCCCACCTGGATGGACACCTTTGAAACAGAAGACCGCAAAGTAGTGGAACGCCACTGTGATGAAATTGAAATAGAATATTACTGGAAAGATAACGGCGGCTTAAAGCTGGTACATACCCGGCCGGCTACACGTAAACATCCGGTTACCGGCGAACGTGTATGGTTTAACCAGGCCGACCAGTTCCACCCTTCCCACTTCCGCAAAGAAGTATATGAAACGCTGATGCTGCTGGCAGATTTTAATGAAGAGGAATTGCCTTTGTACGCCTGTTTTGGCGATGGTACCAAAATACCGGAAGCCGCCATTAAGGAAGTGATCGATACCATTAATGGTGTTGCCGTAACCCGCCCCTGGGTAAAGGGCGACTTTGTGGTGCTGGATAATATGCTGGCAGCGCATGGCCGTAAATCTTACACCGGCGAGCGGCAAACGGTGGTGTCTATGGCGCCGTGATTGAACCATTCGTAATTACCCTTCACTAAAAAAACAACAACATGTGTGGCATAACCGGGATTTTCGACATTAAATCAAAATATACCACTGAGCGCTCAACCGTGATGGGGATGGCAGATGCCATACAGCACCGCGGGCCGGATGAAGCATCCTGCTTCATTGATAAAAATGTAGGGCTGGGCTTTCGCCGCCTCAGCATCATTGATCTGGCGCATGGCCACCAGCCTTATTTTACAGCCGATGAGCAGGTGCGCATGATCTGTAATGGTGAGATCTATAACTACAAAGAGCTGCGTGCGGAGCTGCAGCAGAAAGGTTATCATTTCACCACTAATTGCGATGTGGAAGTAGTGCTGCATGCCTACCTGGAATATGGTACTGCTTTTATTGAAAGGCTGAACGGGCAGTTTGCCTTTGCTATTTCCGATGCGCGTAATAACAGCTTTTTGCTGGCGCGCGATCACTTTGGCATTTGCCCGCTGTTCTATACCATTACAGACGAGGTGCTTATTTTTGGTTCAGAGATCAAAGCCATTCTGCAAAACCCGATGGTGAAAAGAGCGGTAGACCTCACGGGTCTGGACCAGGTATTTGCCTTCCCCGGCCTGGTAAGCCCGGCCACCATGTTCAAAAACGTGATCAGCCTGAAGCCCGGTCATTACCTGCAGGTAAAGGATGGTAAGGTAAGCGCCAATGAATACTGGGATATTGATTACTATCCGCAGGAACATAATTATGAGAACAAACCGGAATCCTACTACGCTGAGCAGCTGGAAGAGATCCTGCTGCAGTCCATCCGGTACCGGCTAAACGCAGATGTGCCGGTAGGCTTTTACCTGAGCGGAGGCCTGGATTCATCGCTCATTGGCGCAATGATGAAAAAGATCCACCCGGATACCAGCTACCAGTCGTTTTCCATTGGTTTTCCCACGCTGGATCACAAGGAGATCGATGAGCGCAAATACCAGCAGATAGTAGCCAGACACGTGAACTCCCGTCATACGGAAATACCGTTCGACTGGCCGGAAATAGAGCAACGTTTGCGTGCAGCAGTGTACCATTCCGAATGCCCTCTAAAAGAATCTTATAATACCTGCTCCCTGGCATTATCCGAAAATGTGCGCAACAGTGGTGTAAAGGTGATCCTTACCGGTGAAGGCTCTGACGAGTTCCTGGGTGGTTATGTAGGTTACCGCTTTGATGTGCAGCGCAGCCAGATGCCGGTGGAGAAAGATCTGGAGGATCTGCTGGAAGACCAGATGAATGAGCAGCTGTGGAGCGATCCTAATTTCTTTTATGAGAAAAGGCATGTCTCTTTCCGGGAAACGGTGCAGGCCTTGTACTCCGATGAGGTGAATGAAGGTTTCAGCGAATTTGACTGCCTGGAGCACCTGGGTATTGACAAACGCAAGCTGGAAGGCCGGCATGCTTTTCATAAACGTTCTTACCTGGATATGAAGCTGCGCCTCTCAGATCACCTGGTAGCAGACCATGGCGACCGGGTAGCGTATGCAAATTCCATTGAAGGCCGCTATCCTTTCCTGGATGTGAACCTGGCCAACTTTGTAAAAACCATCCCGCCTGAAATAAAATTAAAGAACCTGGTAGAGAAATATATCCTGAAGGAAGTAGCAAAAAAGTACCTGCCGGAAGAGATCTATGCCCGCCAGAAACAAGGCTTTGTAGCACCCGGAAGCCCACACCTGTTAAGGAATAACATAGAATGGATCAATGATATGCTTTCTTACGACCGCATTAAAAGGCAGGGTTATTTTAATCCCGATACCATAGAAAGACTGAAGAAAATATACCGCAAAGATGATTTTAAGCTGAACCTGCCTTTTGACAGCGACCTGTTAATTGTGGTGCTCACCTTTAACATTTTCCTGGATGTATTTAATATGCCCGCCTTTTCCCATTCAAACGCTCAAAAATTAGTTTATGCAAGTTAACAACGTATCTAAAAAGAAGCTGGGCATTATAGGCGGTATGGGATCGCATGCCGGCGTATGGCTGTTCAACCGCATCACGGAGCTGTCGTACGCACAAAAAGACCAGGAGTACCTGGACATTTTAGTACATAACAACAGTGCTATCCCTGACCGTACCCGCGCCATTGTTTATAAGGAAGCCAGCCCCTTACCTGAGCTGGAACGCTCTATCAGCATTTTTAACAACAGCGCGGTGGAAGTGGCTGTGCTGGCCTGTATGACGGCACATTATTATTGTGAGCAGCTGGAACAGCATTTCCAGGGAAAGATCCTCAGCGCTGTGAACCTGGTGCAGGAAGAGCTGACCACTAATCCCCTTTATACCGGTAAAAAGAAGATCGGCATCATTGGCTCAACAGGCCTGCTGCGCTCCGGTATTTACCAGCAACGTTTGGAGCCCCTGGGATATGAAGTAGTGACCCTGAATGAAACGGAGCAGGAAGAGTTTTTTATGCGCCCCATTTACATGGATGGCGGCATTAAATCAGGCTGTCTTACCGACGAGGTAAAGCAAATGTTCTGCTGCCAGGTACCCATACTGGTATCAAAAGGTGCGGAGGTAGTGATAGGCGCCTGCTCTGAAGTGCCGCTGGTAATGAAGGGCAGCATGGTAGTGCCTTTTATAGATGCTTTTGAACTGCTGGCCCGCAAAACAGTTGAGTACTGTTACTATGGCGCCCGTACTATTTCCAAAATTAAAAACTAACAACAATGGAATACCAACACAGGATATTAATAGGCGGCATTGGCGATGATGCACATTCCGTGGGAATAGGGCTGCTGGAGCTGGGTTTCAAGGATGCCGGATTTTTTGTGAAGAGCCTGGGCATCCGTAATCTTATCTCCTCATTTTTTGATCATGCGCCGGATTTTGACATCATCATGATCTCAAATAAGAACGGACATGCGGAGTTATACCTGCAGGATTTTGCCCGCCTTATGAGCCAGTACAAGCTTACGGACGACAGCACCAAGCTGTGGTACCTGGGCGGCAGCCTGGCCGTGAGCGAATCTGATTTCCAGATCAAGAAGAAGTACCTGGGCATGGGATTTACCAACGTATACCCGAAACCGGTACCCTTTACCCAGGTGCTGGAAGAGATCAGGAAAGATATTCACCGGCATGAGATCCCCAAACGGGAAAGCAATTACCGCAAGAACAGGCGCCGCTCGCTGGTAGCGGAAAAGCTGCGGGTAGATGAGATCACGGACCGCCAGTGGACTCGCGAAGAGCTGACCACACACCGCAAAGAGGTACTGGCAGAGTGGCATACCGGCAGGGAGGTGATGACAGATACTTACCAGAACGCAGACAAACAGCATACGCTGGGTAATATATTATGGAGCAACAAACAGGCAGGTAACAAACCCCTGTTCCAGCCCAGGACCGGCGTAGCAGATATTGAGCAGCAGATAACCCTGCTGCAGCACCTGGAAGCAGAAGGCAGTGATGTAAGCTCGGTGCAGCTGGATGCAGCCTCACGTTCACGCATGTATGATAAGGCAGAGCTGGGGAAAGACCTAAGCATAGAAAGAAAACAATCGCAGCTGAACGGTTTTCCCATCCCGGTATACGGCGTAAAAGAAGTACGCCGCCTGATCACTTCCCTGAAACGGCCTTTCCAGCTGAGAGGCGGCGGGCCTGATCACCGCTTTACCTACGAGATTGCGCTGGCAGCCGGTATTACAGCGGTAGAAGGGGGCTGTATCTGTTACTGCCTGCCCTATGATAAGCTGACCAATCCGATAGAATCTTTACGCAACTGGCAGTTCATTGATCGCCTGAGCGCCTTTTATGAAGAAGTGCATGATGTAAGCATTAACCGTGAATACTTTGGAACGCTCACGGCTACACTCATAGAACCTTCTTTAGCCATATCCGTGAACGTTATACAGGCTATCCTTACCGCACAGCAGGGAGTAAAGAATATCACGGTAGGTTATGCGGAGCAGGGTAACCGTGCGCAGGATATTGCCGCCATACAGATAATGGAAGAACAGGTGAATGCTTTCCTGCGTTTGTACGGTTTTATGGATGTGCGGGTAACCACCGTATACCACCAGTTTATGGCGGCTTTCCCCTCTGATTATAAAAAAGCGGAAGACCTCATTTTTAATTCCAGCATTACCGCCACGCTGGCCGGCGCTACCAAGGTAATGGTGAAAACCGCTGTGGAAGCCATCCGCATTCCAGACCGTTTTGATAATGCAAAAGCCGTGAAGCTGAGCAAACAGGGTGCCCTTACCGCGCATCATAGCATGGTAGATAAGGAAAAGCTGAAGATCGAAAAGCAGCTGATCCGCTCTGAAGTAAAACAGATCATGGACGCAGTAATGCAGCTTTCAAGTGGTTCTATTGCCAAAGGCGCTATCAAAGCCATTGAAGCAGGCATACTGGATATTCCCTGGTCGCCCAGCATTTACAACAAAGGAAAGGTGGTAGGTGTGCGGGATATAGATGGTGCAGTACGCTTCTACGATTTTGGGAACCTGCCTTTTGATGAAAAAACAAAAGATTTCCACCGCGAGAAAGTAGTGATCCGCAAGAATATGGAACGTGATTCCAGCATCTTTTCCCTGCTGGAAAAAGACCTGAGCCGTATTTGGCAGAACGATTACAAGACCTGGCCTCTTGACGGTACCTATGTTTATTAATTAAGAATAAACCAAACACGCATGGCACAGTTATTAGTTGCAGATTTTGAAAGAACGGTAACGCAGTACCCCGAACAGCCGGCAGTGGAGGAGTGTAGCCGCAAGATCACTTACCGGGAGCTGAATATAAAAACGAACCGCCTGGCCTGGGCATTGAAAGCCGCAGGTGTAAAGCAGGATACTATTGTAATGGCAGCCATGCCTTCCGGTATTAACCTGGTGGCATCATTGCTGGCCGTGTTTAAGGCAGGTGGTATTTATCTGCCGGTGGACCTGGCTTTCCCTCTGAGGCGTATGACGCAGATCTTTGAGCAAACCGCCTGCGAAGTGCTGATCACCACTACGGCACAAAAGGATGCAGTGAATGCTTTGCTGGAAACCCTGCAGGTAAGTGTGCGCTATTTGTTTGTGCTGGATGAGGATACGAAGATAGCGGAGTGCCTGCATGATGCCGTTCATGATCCCTTTGATGGTAAGATCTGTGACAAGAACCCCGATGAGCTGATCCTGGATACCGACAGCTGTTATATCTTCTATACTTCCGGATCTACCGGCGAAGCTAAGGCCTTTGTAGGTGTGCATCGCAGCCTGCACCATTTTATTGGCTGGGAGCGTAAGGAGTTTAATGTGCAGCCGGGCATCCGTGTAAGCCAGTTAACCCAAACCACTTTCGACGCTTCTTTAAGGGATATATTTTTACCGCTTACTTCCGGCGGTACGCTTTGCATTCCTCCGGTGGAGTACCGTACCAATATGACGCAGCTTACCGGTTGGATGGAAGATAACGGGATAAATCTGGTCCATTGCGTGCCTTCTCTTTTTCGCCTGCTCGTTAAAGAATTATCTGCTGCTGAAACATCCAATACCCGTTTTCCGGAATTACAATATGTGTTGATGGCCGGTGAGATCCTTTACGGGCGTGATATGCAAAACTGGCAGCAGACAGTAGGTACGCATGTGGAGATCGTAAACCTGTATGGTACTTCTGAAACCACGCTGGCCAAAACCTTTCACCGTATCAATGAGCTGCCTGCAGATCCTGCGCAGGCCATTCATGCCGGTAAGCCCATAGAAGGCGCTTTTATAGCAGTGATCAGCAATACCGGTAAATTATGCCGCATTGGGGAAATAGGAGAGGTGTACATTAAAACCCCGTACATGACCAAGGGGTATTTTAAAAATGAAGCCCTTACCAAAAAAGTATTTGTACAAAATCCCTTAACCCCTGAACCGGATATAATTTACAAAACCGGTGACCTGGGCCGTTATTTGCCCGACAGGAGCCTGGAAGTGCTGGGCCGCCTGGATGAGCAGGTAAAGATCAACGGCATACGGGTAGAGCTAAACGAAATTAAACAGGCCGTGCTGGGTAAAGATGGGATCCGGGAAGTATTTGTAACCACGCACAAGAACCGGGAGGAGCAGCAGGAGCTGATCTGCTATTACATAGGCAACAACATTAGCATAGACGGCCTGCGCGCTTTCCTGCAAACAGAGCTGCCGCAGGGCCTGATCCCTTCCTGGTTTATACCCATGGAAGAATTTCCATTAACGCTTAACGGTAAAGTAGATAAGAAAGCGCTGCCCAAGCCGGATAGCCTGATCATTAGTGATGAAGATTATGAAGCGCCGCAAACAACAACTGAAACATTGCTGGACGAAATTTTCCAGGAAGTGCTGGGCCTGAAAAGGGTAGGCCGCAAGGTATCCTTTTTCCGGGTGGGCGGTACTTCTTTAAAGGCTATGCAGGTAATATCCCGCGTGTACAAAGCGCTGGATATTTCCCTGAAGGTGGCGGATATTTTTTCTAACCCTACCATAGCGCAGCTGGCCACAGTGGTGGCACAGAGCGGCCAAACCACGTATACTGTTATTAATCCTTTGCCTGTACAGGAACATTATGAAGTATCCCATGCACAAAAACGTTTGTGGATCCTGGATAAGCTGGAACAGGGACAGGTGGCCTATAATATGCCGGCAGCCGTAGTGCTCAATGGAACGCTGAACCGGAACGCTTTTACACAGGCGCTGGAAACGCTGGTAGGCCGGCACGAAAGCCTGCGCACCGTTTTTATTACAGTAGATAATGAACCCCGCCAGAAAATATTACCGGCAGCCAACTGCGGGTTTAAGTTGCAGTACTATGATCTGCAGCAGGAAAGCAACAAAGAAAGCATAGCAGCGCAGCTGGTGCAGGCGGAATTTAATACGCCTTTTGATCTGGAAGCCGGTCCGCTTTTCAGAACCACCTTGTTACAATCAGGAGCCACGGAATACGTGTTTGCCTATACCATCCATCATATTATTTCTGATGGCTGGTCAATGGAAGTGCTGGTAGATGAGGTGCTGTCCTTGTACAATGCTTATGTGAAAGGAGAGGATAACCCCTTAGCACCGCTCTCTATTCAGTATAAAGATTATGCAGCCTGGCAGCAGGAGCAATTGAATGGTGAGGCTGCAAATACTCACAAAGCTTACTGGTTAGAGAAATTCAGTGGTGAGCTGCCGGTACTGAACCTGCCTGCAGATCATGCCCGTCCTGCACTGCTCACTTCCAATGGAGATGTAGTGAAGTACAGCCTGGATAGCTCGCTCAGCCAATCTCTAAAAGACTTAGGCAAACAACAGGGCGCCAGCTTGTTTATGGTGCTGTTAGCTGGTGTAAAGGCACTGCTGTACCGCTATACAGGCCAGAACGATATTGTTACTGGCTCACCCATTGCTGGCCGTGATCATTACCAGCTGGAAAACCAGATCGGTTTTTATGTGAATACCCTGGCATTACGCACACAATTCAAAGGCAATGAAAGTTTTGTACAGCTGTTAAACAAGGTAAAAGAGGTAACGGTAGGCGCTTACGATCACCAGCTGTATCCCTTTGACCGTTTGGTGGATGACCTGGATCTGCAGCGGGATATGAGCCGTTCTGCTTTATTTGATGTAATGGTAGCGCTGGAAAACGTAGAGCTGTCTACTACTGAGCAACGCGACTTCGGCGGTATTGTAGTAAAAGACTACCCCGCAGATGTGACCATCAGCAAATTTGATCTCTCCTTTGATTTTTATGAATACGGTGATGCATTGCAGCTGCGTATAGAATACAATACAGATCTGTATAACCGGGACCGTATTGAAAGAATGGGCGCGCATTGCCAGCAGATCCTGGCTTCTATTGTAGCTGATAGCAAAACATCCATCGATAAACTGAGCTATCTCACCGCCACAGAACAGGAACAGCTTTTAAACACTTTCAACGCTACTGCCGCCGCTAATCCGGCTGGCAGCATCCTGGAACTGTTTACCCAACAGGTACAACAAAACCCGGAAGCTACTGCGGTAGTGTTTGGAGATACCGTTTTGAGCTACCAGGATTTGGACGAAGCCAGTAACCAATTAGCCAATTACCTGCTGGCCCGCTATCATGTACAGCCCGAAGAGCGTATTGGTATCATGGTGAACCGCTCCGAGCAAATGCTGGTATATGTGCTGGGCGTGCTGAAAGCCGGTGCAGCTTATGTGCCCATTGATCCTGCTTACCCGGCAGACCGCTTGCAGTACATGATCAGCGATAGCGGCATTAGCGTACTGTTGACGGATAACCAGCTGGATGAGCGCATTCAAGGCATGGGCATTATGATGGTAGATCCTGCATTAAATGCAGATGAAATTCATATCTATAGCACTTATGCACCGGTGGTAAACATCACTGCCAATCAGCTGGCCTATGTTATTTATACATCCGGTTCCACCGGCCAGCCTAAGGGCGTAATGGTGGAGCATGGCAATTTACACAATATGGCGCTGGGCTGGCGGGAAGCGTACAAGCTGGATACTTTTGAGGTGCACTTGTTGCAGATGGCCAGCATGTCGTTTGATGTGTTCTTTGGAGATGTGTGCCGTGCATTGCTGAATGGTGGCAGTATGATCATTGCCCCGGCAGATCTGCGCACTGACCCTGAAGGATTATATAAATTGATTGCACAACACCGCATCAATATTTTTGAATCTACGCCAGCACTGGTGCTGCCACTCATGGACTACATATATGAGGAAAGATTAGATAGTTCCTTTATGCAGCTGGTGATCCTTGGTTCAGATACCTGCAGGGTAGAAGATTTCCGCCGTTTGCAGGAAAGGTTTGGCAACCATCTGCGCATCCTTAACAGTTATGGCACTACGGAAACTACGATCGATGCCTCTTACTATGAGGCTACGCTGGAAACTATTCCTGCATCCGGTCATGTACCCATTGGTAAACCCATGCGTAACACGCAGTACTACATCCTGGATGCACAGCAGCAGTTGTTGCCGGTAGGTATACCCGGAGAACTGTACATAGGTGGCGCTGGCGTAGCCCGCGGTTACCTGAACCGGGAAACCTTAACGCAGGAACGTTTCATTATTCACAACAACAACCGTTTATACAAAACCGGTGATCTGGCCTGCTGGCAGGCAGATGGGAACCTGCTGTTCCTGGGTCGTAATGACCACCAGGTAAAACTGAGAGGTTATCGTATTGAGCTGGGTGAAATAGAAAGTGCTTTACAGGCACATGCCACCATTACACAGGCAGTGGTATTGTTGCAAGGCAATACAGAAGATGACCGCCAGCTGGTGGCCTGGTACACTGCCAGCGAAGCGCTAACGGCAGCCGCGCTACGCGCTTTCCTGGAAACACGTTTACCGGTGTACATGATCCCATCCTGTTTTGAACAGCTGGATAGTTTCCCGCTGACGGTGAACGGTAAAATAGATTACAAGGCTTTACAGGCTGCTACCCTTACTGCAACAATTACTAATAATTATGTAGCGCCGCGTAATACACTGGAAACAAAGCTGGTAAACATCTGGGAAGAAATATTAAACAGAGCGCCCATCGGTGTGTTAGATAATTTCTTTGAGATAGGCGGCCATTCCTTAAAAGCTACCCGCGTATTATCGCAGGTGCATAAAGTGCTGCAGGCTAAGATAGATCTGCGTACCATCTTTGCACATCCTACTATTGAAAGCCTGGCCACTGCCATCGCACTTAGCGGTAAAACAGCCTACCAGTCTATTGTGCCGGTTCCGCAACAAGCGCATTACGCGCTTTCACCAGCGCAAAAGCGCCTTTGGATAGCCGATCAGCTGGAAGAAGATACGCTGGCCTATCATATGCCGGAAGCTATTTTGCTGGAAGGCGAATTGAACGTCCCTGCATTATGCGCTGCCTTTAAAGCGCTGGTACAGCAGCATGAAATATTACGCACGCGTTTTATTATAGTGGACGGAGAGCCGCGGCAGCAGGTGCAGGACAGCATCATCTGCGAACCGGATCTGCAGGTAGCAGACCTGCGCAACCAGCCGGATAATGAAATGAAAGCGCATGACCTCATGAAGCGGGAGCTGGCGCTTCCCTTTAACCTGGCCGCCGGTTCACTGTTACGCATCCGGCTGTACCAGCTGCAGGATGAGCAGCATATTTTCCTGTTAAACATGCATCACATTATTGCAGATGGCTGGTCAATGGAAGTGCTGGTAAAAGAAGTGTTTGAACGGTACACTGCCGGTAGTGCATACATCAATAAACCATTGCCCATACAGTATAAAGACTATGCAGGCTGGATCAATGAACAGCTTTCCGGTACTGCCATTCAGCAGCATGAAGGATACTGGCTGCAGCAGTTCAGCGGCGAAGTGCCGGTGCTGGATCTGCTCACGGATCACCCGCGCCCGGCTGTTAAAACCTCCAATGGCGATACGGTGCCCTTTGTGCTGGATGCTGCTTTAACAACTGCCTTATCGGACCTGGCATTACAGCAGGAGGCCAGCTTGTACATCGTATTAACTGCCACAGTGAAAGCTATGTTACACCGTTATACCGGCCAGCAGGACATTGTGATAGGCACACCCGCAGCCGGCAGAGACCATGCAGACCTGGTGAACCAGATTGGCTTATATGTGAATACGCTGGCGCTCAGAACACAGTTTGAAAGTGATGATAGTTTTAGCGCCCTGCTGGGAAAAGTGAAACAAACCACGCTGGAAGCATATGACCACCAGCTGTATCCTTTTGAGCAGCTGGTAAAAGCCACACAGGTAAGCTACGACCAGAGCCGTTCTCCGCTGACGGATGTATGGATCCAGTACATGGACAGCACCCTGCAGGAAAAACAAAATACCAGCTGGAACGGGCTAAAGATCACAGACCTGAAGCTGGCCGACAAAGCCTGCAAGTTTGACCTGGCATTTGAATACATCAAGGCAGGGGAGCAGGTGAATGTGATCATCCGCTACAATACAGACCTGTTCAAAAGAGCTACTATTCACGAAATGCGTAACAACCTGCTGTTTTGCCTGCAACAGGTAACAGCCAATGAGCACATCGTATTACAAGAGATACAGTTATTACCATCGGAACGTGAGACAACAACAGAAGATGAATTCATGGCAGCCATTATGAAATAAGTAATTCCTTAAAAATCTAACACATGAGAAAGTCTAAAAAACTAGGTATTATTGGCGGCATGGGGTCCAGGGCCTGTTCCCTGTTCTTCAACAAGGTCATTGATTACTGTCCAGCAGTAAAAGACCAGGATTTTATAGAAGTGATCATACACAATAATACGGCTATCCCCGACCGTACCCGCGCCATCCTGCATAATGAACCCTCCCCGCTGAAAGAGATCGTACGCTCCATTCAGCTGCTGGACCAGAGTAATGTAGATGTAATGGTGCTTACCTGCAATACTTCCTATTACTACTATGATGAGTTCTCCAAATACGCAGTAGCTAAGATCCTGCATCCGGTTGAGCTGGTAAGGCAGCATGTACAGGAAAATAATTTCTCCAAAGTGGGGCTGCTGGCCACCAGCGGTACTATCAGCTCAGGGATCTATCACCGTGAATTTCATAAGCATGGATTGCCGGTGCTTACCCTGAATGAAGAAGAGCAGGAAGCCCTGTTCATGCAATCTGTGTATATGGAAAATGGCCTTAAATCTTCCAATATCTCCAAACGCGCTATCCGCCTGATGCAGCGGGCTATGAACCGCCTGCTGGAAATGGGGGCGGATGCTATAATAGCCGGTTGCACAGAAGTGCCGCTGGCATTGAACCAGGATAATGTGCCGGTGCCTTTCATTGATCCCATGGATATACTGGCCAAAGCGGTGATCACAGAGTGTTATGAAAAGCTAACGCCTGTAATGCCGGTACCTGCCCTGATAGCCGTATAAGCATGCCCTTAATCCTCAATCAGTCCGCCATGATACATATCGATTTTGAAAACAAAGCACAACAGTTCCCTTCCCGTATAGCCATTGCCGAAGGAACACAAGAGATCACCTACCATGCATTAAATACCGGCGCTGATAAGCTGGCCAACACATTGCGCCAATTAGGCGTACAGCAGGATACCATTGTAGGCGTAATGCTGCCTTCCGGTATTAACCTGGTGCGTTCATTGCTGGCAGTGTTTAAATCCGGCGGCATTTACCTGCCGGTAGATATCAACTTTGCCTGGAAACGCCTGCTGCAGATGTTCACCCAAACCGGTACGCAGGTGCTCATTACCCAACTGGCAATGAAAGAGCAGGTGGAAGACCTGTTGCAGCAGCTGGATCTTAAGATCCAATACCTGGTACTGCTGGATGAAGCAGGGAATATTACGGTGAGCCGGCACTGGGGCAGCTTATCATCTCCCACACCAACAACAGCGCAGCAGCGTGCAGTAGCAGCTGCCGACAGCAACTATATTTTTTATACTTCCGGCTCAACCGGTGAAGCCAAAGCCATATTGGGCAAACATGAGAGCCTGGCGCATTTCATCCGCTGGCAAATAAAAGAATTTGGGATAGATGAGAATTGCCGCGTAAGCCAGCTGATACAGTTCACCTTTGATGCATCCCTTCGCGATATTTTTGTACCCTTATGCAGTGGCGGTACTTTGTGTATACCGGGTGAAGAAATTAAAAGCAACATTTCTAAGCTGATAGACTGGATCAATGATGCGGGAATTACACTTATGCATTGCGTGCCTTCATTGCTGCGCTTGATGCTCAAAGAGCTGCAAACAGCGCCTGCAGCCAGGCATTTCAGCAAGCTGCAGCAGGTAATAATGGCCGGGGAATTATTATATGCAAAGGATGTTCATACTTTCCGTGCCGTAGCAGGCGATCATGTGGAGCTGGTGAATTTTTACGGCCCCTCTGAAACCACGCTCATTAAAAGCTTTCACCGCATCCGCGAAGTAGCGGAAGTGCCTTCACAACCCATACATGTAGGCAAACCCATTGCAGATACAGCGCTTATTATCCTCAACAATA
>Ga0102590_1001769_pt1 | contig 29652 bp, 19 predicted proteins | sample AraplaMF_Col_mMF_FD_76859 | JGI IMG/M metagenome (GOLD analysis project Ga0102590, IMG submission 76859) | Arabidopsis root microbial communities from the University of North Carolina, USA - plate scrape MF_Col_mMF | ecosystem: Host-associated > Plants > Roots > Endosphere | place: USA... | reverse complement strand
GACCCGATGACGGCGCCCGGCAGGGCCCGGATCGTCATCTGGGTCGAGGCACCGACTGTGGAGCTCGACCCGTCCGGGTCCCAGAGCCATTCATTGCACGTGGCCACATGCTGTTTCACGGTGCAGTTGTCCGAGAAGGTCACGCGGGCGATCGTCGCGAGCTGTGTCACGTCGATCGTCAGCGTGGCCTGGTTGTCCAGCGGTCCCGTCGTGCGGAAGTCGAAGTACGGCTGGGCCGTCTTCGCCACCCCCGTCATGTCGGCCGGGGCGAGGGCCACCGGAGCCGGCTGCTGCAACGTCACCACCGGGTCGTCGGCCCTGGCGGGCGCCCCCATGGACAGCGTGAGCCCCACCGATGCGCCCAGCATCGCGGCCATCGCCACGGCACGGCGCGCGAAACGCAGTTGCACTAGGTTCCATCCCCCACTCGAGCGGCATCCCCATCGGATGCGCGATCAGATCCTAGGACCAGCCGTCCTGATCAGTCATCGGTAATCGACCGTTGAACACCGGTCACCGGTAATCGCTTATCGATCGTCGGTCATCGCGGGAGTCCGGGCCGGCCGCGCCTCTGCGCGTCCCGGTGCGGGCTGTCGCGGATCCGAGGATCAACCTGACTTGATTCCAAGTGAGCCGGTCTTGATGCGGGACAGGCTCCTGGGCTGTCCTGGGTCGGAATCGTGGGCACGGTGGGGCAGTACTGGGTCGACGGCCGGCCCAAGGCCGGTCACACACCAACGCGTTGCCGTGCTTCTACGGTGGTGGCCCGGCGTTCAGTGGAGGTACGCCGGGGACACCGCCGCCGAGCCGATCCGCTGCGGGGCGCCCGTGCCGTCCGCGGGGACCCGGTACAGATCGGCCCCGTAGTCGCCGGGCAGCGCGTACACGATCGTGTGCGCGTCCCGCCACACCGCCTGGTCGTCGACGCTCCGCTCCTCCGCGAGCGGGGTCTCGCGCATCGTGCGCAGATCGAGGACGTACAGGCGCCAGGGGGCGTCCGCGGGCAGGCCCGCCACACGCTTCTTGTAGGCGATGCGGGTGCCGTCGGGGGAGAGTGACGGGCACTCCACGTTCGGGTGCAGCGTCGTCACCGTGTTCGTCGTCAGATCGCCGCGGATCAGATAGGTCTTCCCCTTCGTGGCCAGGGTCGCGTAGAAGGTGCGGTCGTCCGCCGAGAAGGTCACGCCCCAGAAGTTGACGTCGGGGGACCGGTAGGCACGGCCGTCCTTCATGATGCGGAACTGCTCCAGCGACGGGATCAGCCGGCCCGTCGCGGTGTCCACGATCGCGGTGCGCGTGGAGAAGTTCGTGCCCGCGTACGAGTCGCCGCCCACGAACGCCGTCCAGGCGGCGAAGCGGCCGCTGGGGGAGACCCGGGCGCGGGAGGGGATGCCCGGCACGTCGTAGTGGGCCGTGGTGTGCAGCCGGGCGTCCAGGATCAGCGCGCGGTAGGTGTCCGACACCGGGCCGTGCACCGCCTGGAGACACACGCCCGTGTCCGAGTCGGCGTAGAAGCGCAGGCACTTGACGCCTGACGCGGTCCGCGGGCCGCCCGGCGCCGTCGCCGGGACCGAGGTCAGTTCGTCGCGGTGCGGGCCCCAGGCCATGTTGCGGAACACCAGCCGGCCCGGATCCGTCAGCGTGACCCGGCCCGCTGCGACCCGGGGACCCCCCGCCTGGGTGTGGTCGCGGCGCTCGGCCCGCGCCGACGCGTGCAGGACGGCCCCCAGCGCGACCGCCGTCAGGACGACGACGGCCGACGCCAGGACCAGGATGCGGGACCGCAGGGTCATGAGATGTGCTCCCGGGTCGGGCGGAGGGTGAAGGAGAAGACCGCGCAGACCGCGAGCGCCGCGGTCGACGCCGCCAGCGCCGTGCGGTCGCCCCATACCGTCCACGCCGCGCCGAAGAGCAGCGAGCAGGCGAACCGGGCCAGGGCCTGCCCGGTCTGTACGACGGCCAGCCCGGACGAGCGCAGTGCCTCGGGCACGCCGTCGGAGGCCGCCGCCATGAGGACGCCGTCGGTGGCCGCGTAGAAGGTGCCGTGCAGGGCGAGGACCGTGTAGGGCAGGGCGGTGCCGTGCCAGGAGGTGAGCAGCAGGCCGTACGCCAGGAGCAGGGCGCCGTGGCCGGCCAGGAAGATCCGCCAGCGGCCCACCCGGTCGGCCAGTCGGCCGAGCGGCACGGCGAGGAGCAGGAAGGCGGCGGCCGTTCCGAGCGGCAGCAGCGCGAACCAGCGGTCGGGGACCCCGAGGCGCCGTTGCAGCAGCAGATAGACGAACGAGTCGCTGACCGTCGCCAGACCCAGCAGCAGCGCGCAGATCGTGATGCGGCGCAGATCACGGCGGCGCAGCAGGGCCAGGGCGGCGCGCAGCGTCGGCCGGGGGCCCTCGGGGGCCGCCGGGGCGGACGCTCCGCCCGGCACGAACAGCACCAGCACCAGGACGCCCGCCACGGCCACACAGAAGCTCACCGTGAACACCGCGTCGTACCCGTCGACCGTGGCCCGCAGGATCAGGAACGCCACGAGCGGGCCGAACAGCGCGCCCGCGGTGTCCATCGCGCGGTGCACGCCGAAGGCCCGGCCACGGGTCTCCGGTGTGCTGGAGAGCGAGATCAGGGCGTCGCGCGGGGCGGTGCGCAGCCCCTTGCCGGTGCGGTCGGCGGCCAGGATCAGGCCGATCGGCGTCAGGGTGTGGGCGACCAGCAGCAGGGGTTTGCACAGCGCCGAGATGCCGTAACCGAGTCCGGCCACCCATTTGTGCCGGCCGCCGCCGCGGTCGGCGAGGTGCCCCCCGGCGAGCCGGACGAGTGCGGAGAAACCGTTGTAGATGCCGTCGAGCAGTCCGAAGCCCAGCGGCGACAGTCCGAGCCCCGCCACCAGGTACAGCGGAAGCACCGCCGTGACCATCTCCGAGGAGACGTCGGTGACCAGGCTGACCGTGCCGAGGGCGAGGACGGTGGGCGCGACCGCGTGGCGGCGCCGCCCGGCGAGACCCTGCCGGACGGCGCCTTCCGCGGACGGCGTGCTCGCGCGGCTGTCCGCTACGTACATGTCAGGACGCCCAGATGCCGGTGATGTCCTTGGCGGAGGCCGCGTTGCCCGCGTGGGTCGAGAGGCCCTGCGAGTCCTCCAGGGTGCGCAGCAGGTCGTAGTGGTTGTACGTGGTGGCGCTGCTGGCCCCCGCTGTCACCGGCTGCCCGTACAGGACCGTCGCGATGCGGTTGCCGCTGAGCCGGTTGTCCTCGTCGAAGGTGACGACGAGCAGGCTGTTGTGGGTCTTGGCCCAGGTGGCGTAGGCGCCGAGGTTGTTCTTCAGCCAGGTGTCACCGGAGGACACCGAGCAGTCGTGCATGTCGCTGCACAGGTTGGGGACCACGAAGGAGACGTGCGGCAGCGTGGAGTAGTCGGTCGGGAACTGGGTGAAGGTCTTCGCGGTCGACGTCGGCACGTTGCTGAAGCCGAACCAGGGGTTGTGCTTGCGGGCGTACTTGCCGCTGTTGCACGTGGTCGAGCCCTGGCTGGGCAGCGTCTCGTTGTAGCTCGCCCAGGTGCGGCCGGCCGCGATCAGCTCGGAGGCGAGGTTGCGGGCGGAGGAGAACCCGGGCGTGTAGCAGCCGTCGTCCGTGATGCCCTGGGTGGAACCCGAGAACATCGCGAAGTAGTTGGGCTGGCTGGGGTGGGTCTCGGCGTAGGACTGGGTCAGGTTGGCGCCGCCGGACTTCAGCGAGTTGATGTACGGGGCGCTGGAGGAGCCGATCACCTGGCTGTAGGCGTGGTTCTCGAAGACCACGACGACGACGTGGTCCGGGGTCGGGACGGCGCCCGCCGCGTGCGCGGGGGACTCGCCGCCGAGCCCGGTCCACAGCCCGATCGCCGCGGCGGAAAAGGCCGCCGCTGATGCCACTACGGCACGGGTGCGGCGGTACAGGGAACTGCCGGACACTTCAACCTCCGGTCGGGGGGAGGAGACGGGGTGGCGGTGCGCACAGAGCATGCACACGCCAAGGTTCCACCGCCTCACGCCGCCCGGCCCGCCGGATGAAGAGCCGGTGAACTACTTCCACAGCAAGGCCCGTTGGGTCGCGGCGGCAGGCCCGCCGACCCCGGCGGCGGAGTCGGGCGGCCTTCGGGACGGGACGCGACGGTCGCGGGCCACCACCCTCCGCCCGTGGTGCCACGACGGCCCGGCGTTCCCCGCGGCATCGGTTCCCGGTGTCTTCGCGGTCCGCCGCCCGGTATGCCCGTGCCCGGGCGGCCGGACGCCCGCGGGGGCCCACCCCCCGCGTGACGGCGGAAGTCGTGACCCCCCGCACCGGGCCCCGTGCCGACCACCGGGGTTACGCTCGAGCTCGTACGACCTTGATCCGGTGGCTCGGACGAGAGCGGGTTGAACGGGAGGCCGAGGGATGACCGTGCCCCAAGGGCGCAGGAGCAGTACCTTCACGCGTCTGCTGCGGCACGGCTTCACCGACCCGTCGGCCGCCGAGCGGCTCCTGGAGAGCCCCGAGCTGGAGCCGATAAGGTCCGATCCGGTCCTGCTGGAGGCGCTGGGCGCGACCGCCGACCCCGATCTGGCTCTGCAGGGCCTCGTCCGCCTCCTGGAGGCACAGCCGGCCCCCACCGCCCGTCGCGAACTGCTCGACACGCTGATCGCCGCCAAGCCGCTGCGGGACCGGCTGCTCGGTGTCCTCGGCGCCTCCGCCGCGCTCGCCGACCATCTCGCCCGCCATCCCGGTGACTGGCTGGCCCTCGTCAACTATGAGCCGCACGACCTCCACCCCGGTGTGGCGGAGTTCGAGCGGCATCTCGTCGAGGCCACCGATCCCGTCTCCCTGCGTGTCGCCTACCGCCGCTGTCTGCTGTCGATCGCCGCGCGCGATGTGTGCGGCACCATCGACGTCGCCCAGACCGCGGCCGAGCTGGCCGACCTCGCCACCGCCACCCTGCGCGGCGCCCTCGCCATCGCCTGCGCCGCGGCCCCCGAGGACGCCGGGAGCTGCCGGCTCGCGGTGATCGCGATGGGCAAGTGCGGCGGCCACGAGCTGAACTACGTCTCGGACGTGGACGTCATCTTCGTCGGCGAGGCCGCGTCCGGCGCCGACGAGGGCAAGGCGCTGCCGGCCGCGACCAGACTCGCCTCGCACATGATGCGGATCTGCTCCGAGACCACCGTCGAGGGCAGCATCTGGCCCGTCGACGCCAATCTGCGGCCCGAGGGCAGGAACGGCCCGCTGGTGCGCACGCTCAGCAGCCATCTCGCCTACTACCAGCGCTGGGCGAAGACCTGGGAGTTCCAGGCGCTGCTCAAGGCGCGGCCGGTGGCCGGCGACATGGAGCTGGGCGGGAGCTACGTCGCCACCATCGCGCCGCTGGTCTGGCAGGCCGCCGAGCGCGAGAACTTCGTCGCCGACGTGCAGAAGATGCGCCGGCGGGTCGTCGCCAACATCCCGGTCGGCGAGGTCGAGCGTGAACTCAAGCTCGGTCCCGGAGGACTCAGGGATGTCGAATTCGCCGTCCAGATGCTGCAGTTGGTGCACGGGCGGTCCGACACCTCGCTGCGCAGCGGTACCACGCTCGATGCGCTCAAGGCGCTCGCGGCGGGCGGCTACGTCGGCCGTGTGGACGCCGTGCAGCTCGACGACGCCTATCGCTTCCTGCGCTCCATGGAGCACCGCATCCAGCTCTACCAGCTGCGCCGCAGCCACCTCGTCCCCGAGGACGAGGCCGACCAGCGCCGTCTCGGTCGCTCCCTCGGCCTGCGCACGGACCCCGTCCGCGAGCTGAACCGGGAGTGGAAGCGGCACACCGGTGTCGTACGCCGGCTGCACGAGAAGCTCTTCTATCGGCCGCTGCTGGACGCCGTCGCGCAACTCGGCCCGGGAGAAGCCCGGTTGAGCGCGGACGCGGCCCGGGAGCGGCTCGTCGCGCTCGGCTACGCCGACCCCGCCGCCGCGCTGCGTCATCTGGAGGCGCTGGCGTCCGGCGTCAGCCGCAAGGCCGCCATCCAGCGCACGCTGCTGCCCGTGCTGCTCGGCTGGTTCGCCGACTCCGCGGACCCGGACGCGGGCCTGCTGGGCTTCCGCAAGGTCTCGGACGCGCTCGGCAAGACCCCGTGGTACCTGCGGCTGCTGCGGGACGAGGGCGCGGCCGCCGAGAACCTGGCCCGGGTCCTGTCCGCGGGCCGGCTCGCCCCCGACCTGCTGATGCGCGCTCCGGAGGCGGTGGCCCTCCTCGGCGACGGGGACGGCGGCGGACTGGAGCCCCGCTCCCGGGCCCACCTCGAACAGGAGATCCTCGCCGCGGTGGGCCGTGCCGAGAACGCCGAGCAGGGGGTCACGGCGGCGCGCGGGGTGCGGCGGCGCGAGCTGTTCCGCACGGCCGCCGCGGACATCGTCGGCTCCTACGGCCGGGAGGACACACCCACCCGGCCGGATCAGGGCGCCCTGATCGACATGGTCGGCGGGGCGGTCTCGGACCTGACGGCGGCGACGCTTGCGGGCACGCTCCGCGCGGTGGTGCGCGCCGGCTGGGGAGACACCCTGCCCACCCGGTTCGCGGTCATCGGCATGGGGCGCTTCGGCGGCCACGAACTGGGCTACGGCTCCGACGCGGACGTGCTGTTCGTGCACGAGCCGCGCGAGGGCGTGGACGAACGCGAGGCGGGCGAGGCGGCGAACCGGGTGGTCGCGGAGATGCGCCGGCTGCTCCAGCTGCCGAGCAGCGACCCGCCGCTGCTGATCGACGCCGATCTGCGTCCCGAGGGCAAGTCGGGACCGCTGGTGCGCACTCTCAAGTCGTACGAGGCGTACTACCGCCGCTGGTCGCTGGTCTGGGAGTCGCAGGCGCTGCTGCGGGCCGAGCGCGTCGCCGGTGACGAGGACCTGGGCCGGCGCTTCATCGAGCTGATCGACCCGCTGCGCTATCCGCGCAACGGGCTCGACGACGAGGCGGTGCGCGAGATCCGGCGCCTGAAGGCCCGTATGGAGTCGGAGCGGCTGCCCAGGGGAGCCGACAAGACGCTCCACACCAAGCTGGGCCGCGGCGGTCTGTCGGACGTGGAGTGGACGGTGCAGCTGCTCCAGATGCGGCACGGCCGTACCGAAGCGGGTCTGCGCACCACGCGCACCCGCGCCGCGCTCTGCGCCGCGCGCGAGGCCGGACTGCTGCCGGACGAGGAGGCGGAGATCCTCGACGAGGCCTGGGTGCTCGCCTCGCGCGTGCGCAACGCGGTGATGCTGGTCCGGGGGCGGGCGGGGGACACCTTCCCCTCCGAGAGCCGGGAACTGGCCGCGGTGGGTCGATACCTGGGCTACGGGCCGGGGCACGTGGGCGACATGCTGGACGACTACCGGCGCACGACCCGCAGGGCCAGGACCGTCATGGAGGAGCTGTTCTACGGAACGTAGGCGCTGCCGCCGACGCTGACGGGAGCCAGGTTCCGGTGCCAGGTGCGCGGCAGCGTGTACGGCACGGCGCCGTACCACAGCGAGGCCACCGCGAAGCCGAAGGCCAGGCAGAGCGCCCCGCCGACGGCGTCCAGCCAGAAGTGGTTCGCCGTGGAGACGATCACCACCAGGGTGGTCGTGGGATACAGCAGTCCGAGGACGCGCACCCACGGCACCGTCGCCAGCGCGAAGATCGTCAGCCCGCACCACAGCGACCAGCCGATGTGCATGGACGGCATCGCCGCGTACTGGTTCGACATGTGCTTCAGATCGCCCGACGCCATCGAGCCCCAGGTCTGGTGCACCACCACGGTGTCGACGAAGTCCCCGCCGGTCATCAGGCGGGGCGGCGCGAGCGGGAAGAAGTAGTAGCCGAGCAGCGCCACCGCCGTGGTGGCGAACAGGGCCAGCCGGGTCGCCGCGTACCGGCCCGGATGGCTGCGGTACAGCCACACGAGGACACTCAGCGTCACCACGAAGTGCAGTGTGGCGTAGTAGTAGTTCATCCCCACGATCAGCCATGTCACCGAGTTCACGGCGTGGTTGACCGAGTCCTCGACGGCGATGTCCAGATGCTGCTCCAGGCGCCACAGCCAGTCGGCGTTGGTCAGCGCCTTGGCCTTCTGCTCGGGAACGGCGTTGCGGATCAGCGAGTACGTCCAGTAACTCACCGCGATGAGCAGGATTTCGAACCAGAAGCGGGGACGCCGGGGAGTGCGGATCCGTCGCAGCAGGCCCTGCCCCGCACGGTTCCCGCTCTCCTCCGCGACGGCGTCGGCGGCCTGCCTCCGGCCGTCCACCGCTGTCACGGTCTCGTCACCCATAGGCACAGAGTCTGCCAGAAGAGCGGCCGCCCACCGATCATCCCCTGGAAGGGTTCCGGCCCCGATTTCTCCATCCGATGGACCCCTGGGGGGGCCGGACGACTACTGCCTAGGTACGACTCCGGTCCCCAGGCGCCGAAGCGGTCGACCCCCGCACCACCAGCTCAGGCATGAACACGAATTCACTGTGGGGCGCGGGCGTCCCGCCGATCTCCTCCAGCAACGTGCGCACGGCCGCCTGCCCCATCGCCGGGACCGGCTTGCGGATCGTCGTCAGCGGCGGGTCCGTGAAGGCGATGAGCGGTGAGTCGTCGAAGCCCACCACCGAGACGTCCGTGGGGACTTCCAGTCCGTGCTGCCGGGCCGCGCGTATCGCCCCGAGCGCCATCATGTCGCTCGCGCACACCACCGCGGTGCACTCCCGGTCGATCAGCGCGGACGCCGCCGCCTGGCCGCCTTCCAGCGTGTACAGGGAGTGCTGGACCAGCCGCGACTCGATCTCGTCGGCGGACAGCCCGAGCTGATCCTGCACCGTGCGCACGAACCCCTCGATCTTCCGCTGCACCGGGACGAAACGTTTGGGCCCGAGGGCCAGACCGATCCGGGTGTGTCCCAGCGACACCAGGTGGGTGACCGCCAGGGACATCGCGGCGCGGTCGTCGGGGGAGATGAACGGGGCCTCCACCTTGGGCGAGAAGCCGTCCACCAGCACGAACGGCACACCCTGGGCACGCAGCCGCTCGTAGCGCTGCATATCGGCGGTGGTGTCGGCGTGCAGCCCCGAGACGTAGATGATGCCGGCGACCCCGCGGTCCACGAGCATCTCGGTCAACTCGTCCTCGGTCGAGCCGCCCGGTGTCTGGGTCGCGAGCACGGGGGTGTAGCCCTGCCGGGTCAGCGCCTGCCCGATGACCTGGGCCAGGGCCGGGAATATCGGGTTCTCCAGCTCCGGGGTGATCAGGCCCACCAGGCCCTCGCTGCGCTGGCGCAGCCGGACCGGGCGCTCGTAGCCGAGCACGTCGAGCGCGGCGAGGACGGACTGGCGCGTGGTCGCCGCGACGCCCGGCTTCCCGTTCAGGACGCGGCTCACAGTCGCCTCGCTGACCCCCGCCTGGGCTGCGATGTCTGCAAGCCGTGTGGTCACGGGATGGGACTGTACCGGCCGTATGTCCGCTTGCCCACCAATGGGACGCCGGGCCCGGGCGGTTGAACGGCCCGCTGCGGGTTGCTGCGTCATCGCGCTCCCTCATCTTCTGATCGGCGTCCGGTCCGCAACGGGATGATCCCCGTGTCGGCAATGTGCGGCAAGAGCTTGCAGAGTCTTGCACAAGTGTCCGTGATCCCGCCGATCAGGCGTGAACACAAGACGTCAGGGCCTCACGAGGAGGTCACGGCCGGGTAACCATTGTCGGGTCTTTCATTTTTTTGCTGCAAGACCTTTCGCCGGGCTTTCATCGCTGTTACGTTCACGTCGCCCGGCGGCGGCAACGGCGCAGTCGGCAGTCGGCAGGGGCGGCGGACGGGCCCGCCACCTGTAGCAACGGGCTTTCACCCTCAAGGAGAACTCATGCGGCGTGGCATAGCGGCCACCGCGCTGGTGGCGTCCCTCGCCCTCGCGGCGACGGCCTGCGGCGGAAGTGACGACGGCAGCGGCAAGTCCGACGGCCCGGTCACCATCACCTGGTGGGACACCTCCAACGCCACCAATGAGGCGCCGACGTACAAATCCCTGGTCGCGGACTTCGAGAAGGCCAACCCGAAGATCAAGGTCAAGTACGTCAACGTCCCCTTCGACCAGGCGCAGAACAAGTTCGACACGGCGGCCGGCTCCAAGGGTGCCCCTGACGTGCTGCGCTCCGAGGTCGGCTGGACCCCCGCCTTCGCGAAGAAGGGCTACTTCCTGCCGCTGGACGGCACCAAGGCCCTCGCCGACAAGGACAAGTTCCAGTCCAGCCTGATCCAGCAGGCCCAGTTCGAGGGCAAGACGTACGGTGTGCCGATCGTCACCGACACGCTGGCGCTGGTCTACAACAAGGCCCTCTTCGAGAAGGCCGGCATCACCGACGCGCCCAAGACCTGGGACGAGCTGAAGGCCGACGCCGCCAAGATCAAGGACAAGGCCGACGTCGACGGCTACTGGGGCTCCACCCAGGCCTACTACGCCCAGACGTTCCTCTACGGCGAGGGCACCGACACCGTCGACGCCTCCGCCAAGAAGATCACCATCACCTCGGACGCCGCGAAGAAGGCATACGGCACCTGGCTGAGCCTGTTCTCCGGCAAGGGACTGCACAAGGCCGACACCACCGCCGACGCCTACGCCCACATCCAGGACGCGTTCGTCAACGGCAAGGTCGCCGCGATCATCCAGGGCCCCTGGGAGATCACGAACTTCTACAAGGGCTCGGCCTTCACGGACAAGTCCAACCTCGGCATCGCCACCGTCCCGGCCGGCTCGGCCGGCAAGGCCGGCGCCCCGACCGGCGGGCACAACCTGTCCGTCTACGCCGGTTCGGACAAGGCCCACCAGGACGCGGCGCTGAAGTTCGTCAACTTCATGACCTCGGCGAAGTCGCAGGAGACCATCGCCCTGAAGAACTCCACGCTGCCGACGCGCGACGACGCCTTCAGCACGCAGGTCAAGGCCGACCCCGGCATCGCCGGCTACCAGGGTGTGCTCGCCGCCGCCCAGCCGCGCCCGGCGCTGCCCGAGTACAGCTCGCTGTGGGGCCCGCTCGACACCGAGCTGCCCAAGATCGCGGGCGGCAAGGAGCCCCTGGACAAGGGCCTGAGCAATGCGGAGCTCGCCATCGCCAAGCTGGTTCCGGACTTCAGCAAGTAAGAGCGCGTGGCCCTGGCCGCCGGATCCTCCTGAGGGAAGGGGGGAAGGATCCGGCGGCCATCGGCCCGTGCCCAGGCCCACCCCTTGATCTGCAGACCGTGGAGAAGGTTGTCGAACCATGACAGTCGCCATCGACCGCGCCACCGGCAAGCGCCGCGGTGACCGCGCGCCCCGGCCCGGCCTGGGCCGGCGCCTGAGGAGCGGATACCAGAAGCACTGGTACGCGTACGCGATGATCGCGCCCGTGGCCGTCGTCCTCGGCGTCCTCGTGCTCTATCCGCTGGTGTACGGCTTGTACCTCACGCTCACCGATGCCAACAGCCTGAACACCGCCCGCACGATCGGCGTCAACCACATCGACGCCACGTACAAGTTCATCGGCCTCGACAACTACAAGGACATCCTGTTCGGGCCGACCGCGTACGACCGTTTCTGGTCGCACTTCATCTGGACGATCGTGTGGACCGCGCTGTGTGTGGCGCTGCACTACACCATCGGGCTGGGCCTGGCACTGCTGCTCAACCAGAAGCTCCGGGGACGGACCTTCTACCGACTCGTGCTCATCCTGCCGTGGGCCGTGCCCACCTTCGTCACCGTGTTCGGCTGGCGCTTCATGCTCGCCGACGGCGGCATCATCAACTCGGCACTGCACGCCCTGCACCTGCCGGCGCCGTCGTGGCTGGAGGACACCTTCTGGCAGCGCTTCGCCGCGATCATGGTGAACACCTGGTGCGGTGTGCCGTTCATGATGGTCTCGCTGCTGGGCGGCCTGCAGTCCATCGACACCTCCTTGTACGAGGCCGCCGAGATGGACGGGGCGAGCCCCTGGCAGCGCTTCCGGTACGTCACTCTTCCGGGTCTGAGGTCCGTCAGCTCGACCGTCGTCCTCCTCGGCATCATCTGGACCTTCAACCAGTTCGCCGTCATCTTCCTGCTGTTCGGCAACACCGCGCCGGACGCCCAGATCCTTGTCACCTGGGCGTACTACCTGGGCTTCGGACAGCAGCCGCGCGACTTCGCGCAGTCCGCCGCCTACGGCATCCTGCTGCTGGCCATCCTGATCGTCTTCACCTCGTTCTACCGACGCTGGCTGAACCGCAACGAGCAGCAGCTCGCGATCTGAGGAAGGAGTTCCCATGAGTACGACCACCGTCGAGACCTCCGCCGAGGTGACCGGGCCCGGCGCCGCTCAGGCCCGCCCGTCCAAGGTGCGCAGGCGGGGCGAGCACGGCCCCGTCGCGTCACTGGCCTCCCACGGCGTACTGATCGTCGCGAGCCTTGTCGCCCTCTTCCCGATCGCCTGGCTGATCTTCCTCTCCCTCGGTCCGGACAAGGACGACTACCTCCACCCCGGGCGCATCTGGCACACGATGACGTTCGACAACTACTCGTTCGTGCTGCAGCACACGAACTTCTTCGACTGGCTGAAGAGTTCGCTGATCGTCTCGCTCGGCACCACGGTCATCGGCGTCCTCGTGGCCGCCACCACCGGCTACGCGGTGTCCCGGATGCGGTTCCCCGGCTACCGCAAGCTGATGTGGGTGCTCCTGGTCACCCAGATGTTCCCGATCGCGGTGCTCATCGTGCCGATGTACCAGATCCTGTCGGACCTGGGGCTCATCGACAGCTACCTCGGTCTGATCCTCGTCTACTGCTCGACCGCGGTGCCCTACAGCGCCTGGCTGCTCAAGGGCTACTTCGACACCATCCCCTTCGAGATCGACGAGGCCGGGCGGGTCGACGGGCTGAGCCCCTTCGGCACGTTCGCACGGCTGATCCTGCCGCTGGCCAGGCCCGGTCTGGCGGTCGCCGCGTTCTACAACTTCATCACCGCCTTCGGCGAGGTGGCCTTCGCCTCGACGTTCATGCTGGACGACTCCAAGTACACCTTCGCCGTCGGTCTGCAGAGCTTCGTCAGCGAGCACGACGCACAGCGGAACCTGATGGCCGCCACCGCGGTGCTGGTGGCGATACCCGTCTCCGCGTTCTTCTATCTGGTGCAGAAGAACCTGGTGACCGGCCTCACCGCGGGCGGCACCAAGGGCTGAGCGCCCTCACCGGGTTCCCGCGCGCCTGACCCGCGCGGGTGGCGGCCGCGGTACCCCATCCGACCCCGCGGTCACCGCGGCCGCCTCGTCACCCTCCGCCCGACCCGCCTCGACGACCCCCACTCCCTCCCCGCAACCGGCCCGCCCGGGCGGGGACCCGCATCGCATCAAGGACGCCATGAGCCAGCACTCCGCCGACCCGGCCCCGGACACCGCCCTCGCCACCGTCGCCACCCGCCGCGACTGGTGGCGCGACGCGGTGATCTACCAGGTCTATCCGCGCAGCTTCGCCGACAGCAACGGCGACGGCATGGGAGACCTGGAGGGTGTACGTTCCCGACTCCCGTATCTGCGCGACCTCGGCGTGGACGCCGTGTGGCTCAGTCCCTTCTACGCCTCGCCGCAGGCCGACGCCGGCTACGACGTCGCCGACTACCGCGCCGTCGACCCCATGTTCGGCAACCTCCTGGACGCCGACGCGCTGATCCGCGACGCCCACGGTCTGGGGCTGCGCATCATCGTCGACCTGGTTCCGAACCACTCCTCCGACCAGCACGAGTGGTTCAAGCGGGCGCTCGCCGAAGGCCCCGGCTCGCCGCTGCGCGAGCGCTACCACTTCCGCCCGGGCAAGGGGGAGAACGGCGAACTGCCGCCCAACGACTGGGAGTCCATCTTCGGCGGCCCGGCCTGGACCCGTACCGTCGAACCCGACGGCACCCCCGGCGAGTGGTATCTGCACCTCTTCGCGCCCGAGCAGCCCGACTTCGACTGGGACCACCCCGCGGTCGGCGACGAGTTCCGCTCCATCCTGCGCTTCTGGCTCGACATGGGCGTCGACGGGTTCCGCATCGACGTCGCCCACGGCCTGGTGAAGGCCGAGGGACTGCCCGACCTCGGCAGCCACGACCAGCTCAAGCTGCTGGGCAACGATGTCATGCCGTTCTTCGACCAGGACGGCGTCCACGCCATCTACCGGCAGTGGCGCACCGTTCTGGACGAGTACGCCGGGGAGCGCGTGTTCGTCGCCGAGGCCTGGACCCCCACCGTCGAACGCACCGCCAACTACGTCCGCCCCGACGAACTGCACCAGGCCTTCAACTTCCAGTACCTGAGCGCCGACTGGGACGCGGCCGGGCTGCGCGTCGTCATCGACCGCACCCTGGAGGCCATGCGCCCCGTCGGCGCCCCCGCGACCTGGGTGCTCTCGAACCACGACGTGACCCGTCACGCCACCCGCTTCGCCAATCCGCCCGGTCTCGGCACCCAGATCCGCACGGCAGGCGACCGCGAGCTGGGGATCCGGCGGGCGAGGGCGGCCACCCTGCTCATGCTGGCGCTGCCCGGGTCGGCGTACATCTACCAGGGCGAGGAACTCGGTCTGCCCGACGTGGTCGACCTGCCCGACGAGGTGCGCCAGGACCCGGCGTACTTCCGCGGCGCGGGGCAGGACGGCTTCCGCGACGGTTGCCGTGTCCCGATCCCGTGGACCCGCACCGGGTCGTCCTACGGCTTCGGCACCGGCGGCAGCTGGCTGCCGCAGCCGGAGGGCTGGGGCGACCTGAGCGTCGAGGCACAGCAGGGCGTGGCCGGCTCCACCTTGGAGCTGTACCGTTCCGCGCTCGCCGCGCGGCGCGAGCAGCCGGGTCTCGGCGCGGGCGACGCGGTGGAGTGGCTGCGTGCCCCCGAGGGTGTACTGGCCTTCCGGCGCGGGGACTTCGTCTGCGTCGCCAACACCACCGGTGAGTCGGTCGCCGTCCCGGCGCATGGCCGTGTGCTGCTCGCGAGCGACGAGGTGACCGAGGCGGACGGTGAGGTGAAGGTGCCGGCCGACGCGACCGTCTGGTGGACGGCCGTCTGACGCTTCGCAAGGTTTCGGGGGCCCGTCGTCCGGGATGGACGGCGGGCCCCTTCGTCCGTTGCCGCGGCTCCAACACCCGGTGATCCCGGCCTGGTTGGCAGCCATGACAGGAACATGCCCGAGGGGTTGACCGTCGTGGACGGGGCTCGTACGGTCTGCTCCACTGCAAGTGGTTGAAAACTTGCAGCAATTCCCCGCAGCCAGTCCCAGGGTCCCCGACAGGCGCCCTCAGCAGATCCTTCAACGGAGAAGGAACCCCCACATGGCCAGCAGAACGCTCTCCGGCGCCCTCGCCCTCGCGGCGGCCGCGTCGGTCGCACTCGCCGTCCCCGCCGGGACCGCCCAGGCCTCCCCGCCCGGTACCAAGGACGTCACGGCGGTCCTCTTCGAGTGGAAATTCGCCTCGGTCGCCAGGGAGTGCACCACGACCCTCGGCCCGGCCGGCTACGGCTACGTGCAGGTCTCCCCGCCCGCCGAGCACATACAGGGCTCGCAGTGGTGGACGTCCTACCAGCCGGTGAGCTACCGGATCGCGGGGCGCCTCGGCGACCGTACGGCCTTCCGGAACATGGTCGACACCTGCCACGCGGCAGGCGTGAAGGTCGTCGTGGACACCGTCGTCAACCACATGTCGGCCGGCAGCGGAACGGGCACGGGAGGCTCGTCGTACACGAAGTACGACTACCCGGGCCTGTACTCGTCCGCCGACTTCGACGACTGCACCGCCCAGGTCACCGACTACCAGGACCGCTGGAACGTGCAGCACTGCGAACTGGTGGGCCTCGCCGACCTGGACACCGGTGAGGAGTACGTCCGCAAGACGATCGCCGGCTATATGAACGACCTTCTCACCCTCGGCGTCGACGGCTTCCGTGTCGACGCGGCCAAGCACATCCCGGCGGCCGACCTGGCCGACATCAAGTCCCGGCTGACCAATCACTCCGCGTACTGGAAGCAGGAGGTCATCTACGGAGCGGGCGAGGCCGTGCAGCCCACCGAGTACACGGGCAACGGCGACGTCCAGGAATTCCGCTACGCCTACGACCTCAAGCGGGTGTTCACCAGCGAGAAGCTGGCCTACCTCGGCAACTACGGCGAGGGCTGGGGCTACTTGAACAGCTCGGTCGCCGGAGTCTTCGTGGACAACCACGACACCGAGCGCAACGGCTCGACCCTGAACTACAAGAGCGGCGCGAACTACACGCTGGCGAACGTCTTCATGCTGGCCTGGCCCTACGGGGCGCCGGACGTCAACTCCGGCTACGAGTGGTCCGACGCCGACGCGGGCCCGCCGAACGGCGGCCAGGTCAACGCCTGCTGGCAGGACGGCTGGAAGTGCCAGCACGCCTGGCCGGAGATCAAGTCGATGGTCGCCTTCCGCAACGCCACACGCGGCCAGGCGGTCACCAAGTGGTGGGACAACGGCGGCAACCTCATCGCGTTCGGCCGCGGCAGCAAGGGCTATGTGGTGATCAACCACGAGAGCACGGCGGCCGACCGGTGGTACGAGACGTCGCTGCCCGCGGGCACCTACTGCGACGTACAGGCCAACAGGACGGTGACGGTCGACGGCAGCGGCTGGTTCCAGGCGTCGGTCGCCCCGAACACGGCGCTCGCCCTCTATGCGGGGAAGTCGAGCTGCTGAGTCCGGACACCCGCCGAGGCCCGCTGCCCGCCCTTCCCGGGGCAGCGGGCCCTCGGCCGTCGTACGTCCGCCGGTGCAATTGTTTTCCGATGGTTTCAAGGCTCTTGCTGTAAGGCTTGCATGGACGGTACGGTCGCGCGGGCGCCCGGCGACGGAGCCGTGCCGCGGCGCAGGGGTCGGACCCGATCGAGCCGTAATCGCAAGGAGTTCACGCCTGTGATACCGAGATGGCCGGCGCCCCGCAGGCGCCCCGCCCAGAGCCGGACCAGGGTCGCGGCCCTCACCGTCACCGCACTCGCCGCGGCACTCATGCCGCCTCTGGCCGCGCAGGCCGCCACCGTGCCACCGCCGCCGTCCGACGCGCGGCTCGCGGCCGAGCCCGCACGGCACGACGCGACCCGGGAGCAGTTCTACTTCGTCATGCCGGACCGCTTCGCCGACGGCGACGCCTCCAACAACCGTGGAGGGCTGACCGGTTCGCGTCTGTCCACCGGGTACGACCCCACCGACAAGGGGTTCTACCAGGGCGGTGACCTCAAGGGCCTGACCAAGAGGCTCGACTACATCAAGGGCCTCGGCACCACCGCCATCTGGATGGCGCCGATCTTCAAGAACCAGCCGGTGCAGGGCACCGGTTCCGACGCCTCGGCCGGCTACCACGGTTACTGGATCACCGACTTCACCCGCGTCGACCCGCACTTCGGCAGCAACGACGACCTGCGGATCCTCATCTCCAAGGCGCACGCCAAGGGCATGAAGGTCTACTTCGACGTCATCACCAACCACACCGCCGATGTCGTCGACTACAAGGAGAAGTCCTACGGCTACCTCTCCAAGGGGGCGTTCCCCTATCTGACCAAGGACGGGCGTCCCTTCGACGACGCCGGCCACGCCGACGGCACGAACGGCTTCCCGGCCACGGACGCCGACTCCTTCCCGCGCACCCCGGTGGTCCCCGCCGCGAAGAAGGACGTCAAGGTCCCCTCCTGGCTCAACGACCCGACGATGTACCACAACCGCGGTGACTCCACGTACGCCGGCGAGTCCACGACATACGGCGACTTCTCCGGGCTCGACGACCTGTGGACCGAGCGTCCCGAGGTGGTCGAGGGCATGGAGAAGATCTACGAGCGGTGGGTGCGGGACTTCGGTGTCGACGGCTTCCGCATCGACACCGTGAAGCACGTGAACATGGAGTTCTGGACGCAGTGGGCGACGGCACTCGACCGGTATGCCGCCGCGCACGGACGCAAGAACTTCTTCATGTTCGGCGAGGTCTATTCCTCCGACCCGTCGGTCACGGCCCCGTACGTCACCCAGGGGCGCCTCGACGCCACCCTCGACTTCCCCTTCCAGGAGGCGGCCCGCCAGTACGCCTCCCAGGGCGGCAGCGCGCAGAAGCTCGCGGGCGTCTTTGCGAACGACTACCGCTACACGACCGACAAGGCCAACGCCTACGAGCAGGTCACCTTCCTCGGCAACCACGACATGGGGCGGATCGGCTCCTTCCTGGAGCAGGACAACCCCGAGGCGTCGGACGCGGAACTGCTCGGCAAGGACCGCCTCGCCAATGAGCTGATGTTCCTCAGCCGCGGCAATCCGGTCGTCTACTACGGCGACGAGCAGGGCTTCACCGGCTCCGGCGGCGACAAGGACGCCCGCCAGACGATGTTCGCGTCCGAGGTCGGGGACTACCTGGACGACGACGAGATCGGCACCGACCGCACGCACGCGAGCGATGCCTACGACACGAGTGCGCCGCTCTACCGGCAGATCAGCACGCTCTCCGCGCTGCGCAGGGACAACCCCGCGCTCGCCGACGGCGTCCAGACCGAGCGGTACGCGGCCGACGGCCCCGGCATCTACGCCTTCTCCCGCACGGGGAGCGACGGGACCGAGTACGTCGTCGCCTTCAACAACGCCGGCGAACAGAAGACGGCCACGTTCGCGACGGGGTCGGCGGCGATGGCGTTCCGCGGCATATACGGGACCGACACGCAGGTCAGGAGTGGCGCGGACAAGAAGGTCACCGTCACCGTCCCGGCCGGGTCCGCCGTCGTCCTCAAGGCCGCCGCCCGTCTCGGCACCCCCGCCGCAAAGCCGACCCTCGTCCTGAAGGCCCCGGACGCCGGCGCCACCGGCACCGTCGACCTCACGGCCGACGTCGACGGCGGTCTGCTCGACCGGGTCGTGTTCGCCGCCCAGACCGGCAACGGGCCCTGGCATGTACTCGGTTCGGCCGACCACGCCCCGTACCGGGTCACCCAGACCATCGACAAGGAAGCGGCCCCCGGCACCGTCCTGCGCTACAAGGCGGTCGTGGTCGACACGGCAGGCCGCACCGCGAGCGCCACAGCCACGAGCACCACCGGCACGCCGCCCACGCCCGAGGTCCCCACGGCCTCCTCCCGCGACTATGCCGTCGTCCACTACAAGCGAGCCGACGGCGACTACGCGAACTGGAACCTGTACGCCTGGGGCGATCTCGCCGACGGTGAGGCGACCGAGTGGCCGGCCGGCCACCCCTTCTCCGGGCGCGACGCCTATGGCGCCTTCGCCTGGGTCAAGCTCAAGCCGGGCGCCTCGAACGTGGGCTTCCTGGTCGTCGACAGGAACGGCACCAAGGACGTGTCCGCCGACCGTGCCATCGACGTCACCAGGACCGGCGAGGTCTGGATCGAGCAGGGCAAGGAGACCGTCCTCACCGAGAAACCGGCGGCCGACTACCCCGCCCAGGACAGGACGAAGGCGATCCTCCACTACCACCGCGCGGACGGTGACTACGACGGCTGGGGGCTGCACGTCTGGACGGGCGCGGCGAACCCCACCGACTGGTCCGACCCGCTGAAGCCGGTGCGCACCGACGCGTACGGCGCGGTCTTCGAGGTGCCGCTCACCGAGGGCGCCACCGGCCTCGCCTACATCGTCCACAAGGGTGACGAGAAGGACCTGCCCTCCGACCAGTCGCTGGACCTCACGGCGAACGGCCACGAGGTGTGGCTGCTGAACGGCCAGGAGAAGTACCTGCTGCCCCAGCCCGCGGGCAGCGCGGCCGCCCTCGACACGACCACGTCCAAAGCCGTCTGGATCGACCGCGACACCCTGGCCTGGAACGGTGCCGACAACGCCGCCTCGACCCAGTTGCTCTACTCCCACGACGGTTCGATCGCCGTCGAGGACGGCACACTCACCGGCGACGACGAGCGCTGGCTGCGGCTGACGAGGACCACGCTCACCGACGCGCAGAAGGCGAAGTTCCCGCAGCTGAAGGACTACACGGCCTGGTCCGTCGACCCGCGCGACCGGGACCGGGTGCGCGAGGCGCTGAGCGGTCAGCTCGTGGCCTCCCAGCGCGCGGTGAACGGCGCCGTGACGGCCGCGACGGGAGTGCAGATCGCCGGTGTCCTGGACGATCTGTACCCCGGTGCGACCAAGGCCGCCCTCGGCCCGGTCTTCCACGACGGCCGGCCGACCCTGTCCGTGTGGGCGCCGACGGCCCAGAGCGTGCACCTCGACCTCGACGGCACCGCCGTCCCGATGCGCCGTGACGCCGCCACCGGCGTCTGGTCCGTCGGCGGCCCGGCGTCCTGGAAGAACAGGCCCTACCGGTACGTCGTGAAGGTCTGGGCGCCCAGCGTCCGCAAGATCGTCACCAACGAGGTCACCGATCCCTACTCGGTCGCCCTGACCGCGAACTCGGAGCGCAGCCTGGTCGTCGACCTGAACGACAGATCCCTCGCCCCGCGCGGCTGGTCGACGCTCGCGAAACCGAAGGCCGTGCCGCTCAGGGACGCCGAGATCCAGGAGCTGCACATCCGGGACTTCTCGGCCGCCGACGGCACGGTCCCGGCGAAGGACCGGGGCACCTATCTCGCCTTCGCCGACAAGGACAGCGACGGTTCCGCGCACCTGCGCGCGCTGGCCGAGGCCGGGACGTCGTACGTCCATCTGCTGCCCGCCTTCGACTTCGCCACCGTCCCCGAGAGGCAGGCCGACCGGACGAGCCCCGACTGCGACCTCACCTCCTACGCACCCGACTCGGACAAGCAGCAGGAGTGCGTCACGAAGTCCGCCGCCAAGGACGCCTACAACTGGGGTTACGACCCGTACCACTACACGGTCCCCGAGGGCTCCTACGCCACCGACCCGGACGGCACCGCCCGTACGCTCCAGTTCCGCGAGATGGTCAAGTCGCTGAACCAGGACGGCCTCAGGGTCGTCATGGACGTCGTCTACAACCACACGTCGGCGAGCGGTCAGGCGGAGACCAGCGTCCTGGACCGGATCGTGCCGGGCTACTACCAGCGGCTCCTCGCCGACGGCTCGGTGGCGAACAGCACCTGCTGCGCCAACACCGCGACCGAGAACGCCATGATGGGCAAGCTCGTCGTGGACTCCCTCGTCACCTGGGCCAAGGAGTACAAGGTCGACGGGTTCCGGTTCGACCTCATGGGCCACCACCCGAAGGCCAACATCCTCGCCGTGCGGCGGGCCCTCGACGCGCTGACCGTCGAGAAGGACGGTGTCGACGGCAAGAAGATCATCCTGTACGGAGAGGGCTGGAACTTCGGCGAGGTCGCGAACGGCGCCCGCTTCGTCCAGGCCACGCAGGCGAACATGGCCGGCACCGGCATCGCCACCTTCTCCGACCGGGCGCGTGACGCGGTGCGCGGCGGCGGCCCCTTCGACGAGGATCCCGGCGTCCAGGGCTTCGCCTCCGGTCTGTACACCGACCCCAACTCCTCGACGGGCAACGGGACGTCCGCCGAGCAGAAGGCCCGCCTGCTGCACTACCAGGACCTCATCAAGGTCGGTCTGAGCGGCGACCTTGCCGGCTACCGCTTCACCGACACGGACGGCAGGAAGGTCACCGGAGCCGAGGTCGACTACAACGGTGCACCGGCCGGCTACGCGGACGCACCGGGTGACGCCCTCGCCTACGCCGACGCGCACGACAACGAGTCGCTCTTCGACGCGCTCGCGTACAAGCTGCCCAAGGACACCTCCGCGTCCGACCGGGCCCGTATGCAGGTCCTCGCCATGGCGACGGCCGCCCTCTCGCAGGGCCCCTCGCTGTCCCAGGCGGGCTCGGACCTGCTGCGCTCCAAGTCCCTCGACCGCAACTCGTTCGACAGCGGCGACTGGTTCAACGCCATCCACTGGAACTGCCGGGACGGCAACGGGTTCGGCCGCGGGCTGCCGCCCTCGGCCGACAACCGGTCCAAGTGGCCGTACGCGGGGCCCCTGCTGACCTCGATCGAGGTGGGGTGCGCACAGATCGACGGCACCTCCGCCGCGTACCGGGACCTGCTGAGGATCCGTACGACCGAGCCCGTCTTCTCGCTCGCGACCGCCGACGAGGTGCAGTCGAAGCTGTCCTTCCCGCTTTCCGGCAAGGACGAGACGCCCGGTGTGATCACGATGGAGCTGGGCGATCTGGTCGTCGTCCTCAACGCGACGCCGCAGCGGCAGGAGCAGACGGTCGCGGACCTGGCGGGCAAGGCCTACGCGCTGCACCCGGTGCAGGCCGCGGGCGCGGACCCTGTCGTCAAGACGTCCTCGTACGCGGAGGATTCCGGCACGTTCGCCGTTCCGGGTCGCACGGTGGGGATCTTCTCCAGGGTCGGACGCTAGGACACTAGCGTGGTGGGGCGGGCCGGGGACTCCCGGTCCGCCCCACCCTTCTCCGTGCGCCGAGGGGCGGCTCACATGGACGGCAACGGCAAACAGACCGAGTCCACCGTGATGGTGGTCGACGACGTGCTACGCGCTGGGTGCGGTGCTCCGCCGGGCGGGACACAGCGTGGTGCCCGTCGCCAGCGGCGGCGAGGCACTGACCGAACTCGATCTACGGCTGCGCCGGGGCACCCTGCCCGACGTCGCCCTCGTCGACGTGGGCCTGCCGGACACCGGGACCGCGAGGACGACATCGCACTCCTCGCGCTGCGGCTGGGCGGCACGGAGCTAGGGTGAGGGTGCCCGCCGTAGAACAGGAGCGTCATGCCGCAGATCACCGTCGACTACTCCGCATCGCTGGAGGACTCCTTCGACCGGCGCGGATTCGCGCCCGCGCTGCACGCCGAGGTGGTCGAGATCGCGGCCGCGCGGATCGAGGCGTGCAAGACCCAGTTCCGCCGCACCGGGGACACCACGGTCGGCGCCGACCTCGAGGGCCACGCGGTTGTGCACGTCACCCTGGGGCTGCTGGCCGGACGCAGCGACGACACCAGGGTGCGGCTCACCGAGGCGACACTGGAGCTGCTGCGGCAGCATGTGAAGCCGGCCGAGGGAGTCGCCCTGCACCTCTCCGCCGAGGTGCGGGATCTCGACCCGTCGTACCGCAAGTCCGAGAGCTGACGGATCGTCGGCGCGTCCGTCAGGACGCCAGGGAGATCAGCCGGGCGGCCAGATCACCGAAGGGTCCGTCGCCCGGCTCGTCCCGCAGCACCCGCCGCAGCAGCGTCGCCATCTCGTCGTCGTGGACGGCGCTCACCGCCGACAGCGCGGCGAAGTCGTGCACGAGCTGGACCTCCAGCTCGCGGCGGGGGATCCGGCGCCCGTCCAGCCAGATCAGTGCCGTCGACTCGACGAGCGAGATCCATGAGCGGATCACCAACTCCAGGCGCGCCGGCGGCTCCGTGATCCCCAGGTGCGCGAGGATCTGGACATACGCGGCCTGACGCACCGAGTCGACGAGCGCGTTCGTCCGCGACGAGCCGACCGCAGGCCCGCCGCGCATCAACGCCGAGAAACCGGGGCCGTGTTCGTCGACGAAGTCGAAGAACCGGTGCATCACGCGCAGCAGCCGGGCGCCCAGCGGCCCCTCCTGCGGCTCCACGAAGCGGCCCGCCAGATCCTCCGAGGCGCGCGTCAACGCGGCTTCGTAGAGGCTCAGTTTGCCGGGGAAGTAGTGATAGACCAGCGGTCTCGAGATGCCTGCGGCCGACGCTATCTCGTCGATCGAGACCTCGTCGGGGGAGCGCCGGCTGAACAGTTCGAGCGCGATGCCGATCAACTGCTGCCGCCGTTCATCGACTCCCATTCTGCGGCGTACCCCGGTTGTCATGCGAACACCCTACCGATCGGATCCGGACCCGAACGGGTCCCGGTGACCATGGAGGTTCACATATTCAGCACGATTCACTCACCGAATGCCCATGATTCGGGTGTCAGCGGCCCGCGCCGCGCCGCGGTCGGACCCCGAGACACCCTCGAGCGGCCGGCAGTCCGCGCTCAGCGCAGCCCGCTGATCGTCCTGCCGTCCTCGAGAGTCCCCTTCAACCCGGCCTGCGCGCCCTGCGCCGCCCGCACCGCCAGCAGGTTTCCGTCCGCCGAACCGGTCACCCCGCCGGTCGCCCGGATCGACCCGGTGTCCGAGCTCCCCGCGGCGAGGAGGTACCAGCGACCTTCCGCGGATTTCCACAACACCCCCGCCAGCACATGGGGATCCTTCGTGCCGCACGCGGTGACGCCCTCGGCCTTGGCCGCGACCGCCCCGTACCGCCCGCCCGGCGTCTGGAACTGAGCCAGCACCCGCGGCCCGTCCCCCCGCCAGGTGTCGGCCCGTGTGCACACCCAGGCGGCCGACCCGGACCCGTCCGGCAGCGTCTGCCGCGCGAACTCCCAGGCGTTGACGGACCGGACGCCCTGCGACCGCACGGCCGCCAGCGAGCAGGCGAACGGGGACCAGGTCCGCAGGGCCTCCGGCTCGGAGGCCTCGCCGGGTGCGCCGGGCCGTCCCACCGTCAGATGCGCCGGGGTCAGCTCCCCGAGGTCGGTCAGCAGCCGGATGCCCGAGCCTTCCGTGAGCTGGAGCACGTTCCACGACGAGCACGAGCCGGTCGCCTCGGCCGGACCGGCCAGCGGCGCGGTGACGCCGTCCTGGAGGCCCAGGTCCACGGCCTCGGCGGACGGTTCGAGAAGGTCCCGCTCAGCGGCCTTGGTCACCCAGGGCGCGGTCAGATAGCGGACGTTGCCGTCGGCGCGGCCCAGGACGACCGCCTCCGCCTCGGCTCCGGTGGCCGCGTCGACGCGTGCGAAGTCGAGTGCGGCTCCGTCCGTGCCGCGGGCCGGCTCGGCATAGCGGGCGAGGCGCAGACCATCGTAGAAGATCACCACGCGTGCGGCGTCGACGCGCCCGGCGTAGAGCAGTTGCGGTGGCCCGGCCGGAGCACCCGAAGGGGTGCCGGGGGTGGCGGAGACCTGGACCGACCCACCGGGTCGCGACCAGACGGCGAGTGCGCGCCGGAGCAGCGCGGTGTCCCCGGTGAGGCCACCGCGCGCCGGCCACACGGAGAAGTCGGTGCGCGCCGAGGTCCGCCAGGCGGTGGGCGGCACCTTGGTGACCTTGGCCGGGTCCAGTGCGGCCCGGGCCGCGGGGTTCTGTGCATACCCCGGGGCGGCCGCACCGTCCGGGCCCCAGCCGCCGCTGGGCAGGGCGAGCAGCACACCGCACACCACGGCGGCGCCCGCGGCGGCGAGCGCGGCCTTGGTGTGCTGCCGGCGCCGCATCAGATCGGTCGGCCGCGCCTGCAGTGAGCACGGGTCGAACTCGGGGGACTCCAGCAGCGCGTCCTGTCTGGGCACGCGCGAGGCCTCGCGCAGGGCGGCCGTCGGGCGGGTGACACCGGCGGCGGACAGCACCTTGCGCACGTGGTCCTCGGGCAGCCGCTCCAGGCCGCGCAGCACATAGGCGGCGCGGGCCGGCCCGGGCAGGGCGGACAGCTGCTGGTCCAGGGCGAGTTCCTCGGCGCCGCCCGAGCGCGGAAACAGCTTCAGGCCCCACACCTGGGGAAACAGGGGCGGCAGTTGCGAGCGCCTGGGCCAGGCCGTGCGCTTCGGCGGGCGGCCCGCCTCCAGAGCCGTACGCAGCACCTGGAGACGCAGCAAGGAGTAGCCGGGGTCCTCCCCTCCGCCGTCGGTCCCTCCCGCGGCCTGGGCCGGGATCACGGAGGCGGAGGCGCGTCTGCGGGGCAGCGCACGCTGGACGAGGGCGTGTGCGGTCAGCACCCGCCGCGTACGGCCGAGACCGGGTGGCAGCACCAGATAGGCGAGGCGGACGAGCCGGGGGTAGTGCTCGACGAGTGCGGCCTCGGCCTGCTCGACGTCGACGACCGCTCCGGAGCCGGGAGTTGTGCGCGGGGCGACTTCCTGTGACTGCACGTCCGGCAAACGAGCGAGACGGTGGTTGGTCACCTGGACGGTGGCCCGGCCCGGTTCCCGGGCGCTCCTGGGCACAGGGCGCAGCGGACGTTCCGTGCCGGGCCGTCCGAGCGGGCCGGACGGACGCTCAGGCCCCCGGTTCGACCAGCATGCGGGCGTAGTTCGCCATCGAGCGCTGGTAGCGCGGCAGATGGGGTGCGAGCGCGCCGAGCACCAGGGACAGGCCCTCGCGGTCGCGGCCCAGGCTGGACAGGCACAGGGCCAGGCAGCCGCGCACGGCGTCGTCCAGTTCGTCGGAGGGGGCGTCGAGTTCGGGGGTGAGCAGGGTGACACCCTCCTCGGCCTGTCCGGTGTTCCGCAGCGAACTGGCCAACTGGATCTTCGTGCGGCGCCCGCGGTAACCGTCGAGGCCGCGGGCCAGCGCCTCCCGGTACAACGGCACCGCCTTGTCCGAGTGACCCGTCGAGTCCCAGGCGCAGGCCCTTTCGAAGAACCCGAGCGGGCTGTCCTCGGGCAGTTCGGCGACGAGGGCGTCGATCACGGCGCGGAAGTCCTCGGCGCTCTCGGGCGATCCGCCGCCGGGTGCCGTCCTGGTGTGCTCCTCGAAGCCCGCCCAGGCGGCGGCCACGCGCTGCTCCCAGTCCTGCGTGCTCATGATCCCCCTTGCTCCGGTGCTCAGGCCGCCCACCCTCGCACAACTGTGCCGGTTGGGGCACCGGATTCCGGGCTCGTCACGAACGGGCCGGGTTCGGCGGCTCTCCGGGCGGCCGTACCGCCGCCGGGCGGGTCGCCGTCCGGGCGGTGGGCCGTCAATGACGGAGCCGAGCGTTGAGCCGGGCCGCCTGGCGCGTCAGATGGTCGCGCTCGGCGAGGTTCGCCGCCTTGCGGGCCGCCTCGGCGTACAGACGCGCCGCCGTACCGAGGTCGCCGTCGCGTTCGTGGAGGTACGCCGCCACCGCGCAGTGGCGGGGGAGCGAGTCGTCCAGCCCGGCGAGCGCCGCGAGTCCGGCGCGCGGTCCGTCGGCCTCGCCCACGGCCACCGCGCGGTTGAGCCGGACGACCGGGCTGTCGGTCAGCCGCGCGAGCTCGTCGTACCACTCGACGATCTGCACCCAGTCGGTCTCCCCGGCGGTGGGCGCGTCGGCGTGGAGTGCGGCAATGGCCGCCTGGGCCTGGAACTCGCCGAGCCGGTCGCGGGCGAGGGCCCCCTGCAGGATCACGACACCCTCGGCGATCGCCTCGGTGTCCCACCGGGTGCGGTCCTGCTCGGCGAGCGGCACCAGGCTGCCGTCGGGTGCGGTCCGGGCCGCGCGCCGAGCGTGGTGCAGGAGCATGAGGGCCAGCAGCCCGGCCACCTCGGGGTGGTCGATCACGGCCGCGAGCTGCCGGGTGAGCCGGATGGCCTCGGCGGCCAGGTCGACGTCGCCGGAGTAGCCCTCGTTGAAGACCAGGTAGAGGACGCGCAGCACGGTGGCGACGTCCCCGGGCCGGTCGAACCGCACGCCGGAGACGGTGCGCTTGGCCCGGCTGATGCGCTGGGCCATGGTCGCCTCCGGCACCAGATAGGCCTCGGCGATCTGGCGGGTGCTCAGCCCGCCCACGGCGCGCAGCGTGAGCGCGACCGCGGACGACGGCGTGAGCGACGGGTGGGCGCACAGGAAGTAGAGCCGTAGCGTGTCGTCCGCCGTCGGGGCCGGACCGGGCGCCGGCTCCTGGTCGACGGCCTCCTCGCGCCGGCGGCGCGCCGTGTCCGCCCGGGTCGCGTCCAGGAACCGGCGCCAGGCCACGGTCACCAGCCAGCCCTTCGGGTCCCGCGGTGGCCGCTCCGGCCACACACGGACCGCCTCCACCAGTGCGTCCTGCACGGCGTCCTCGGCCGCCGCGAAGTCGGCTCCGCGGCGGACGAGGACGGAGAGCACGCCCGGTGTGAGGCTCCGGAGCAGGGCCTCGTCCATGGGGGAGGTCACTCCGTGATGGTGGGCGGGGCGGTCAGGAACGGGCGCACCTCGAGCCACTCGTGGATCGGCTTCCCGCCCGCCCCGGGGGCGGCCGACAGCTCCCCGGCCAGGTCGACGGCGCGCTCGTAGCTGTCGACGTCGATCACCATCCAGCCGGCGATGAGGTCCTTGGTCTCGGCGAACGGGCCGTCGGTGACCGGCGGGCGGCCCTCTCCGTCGTAGCGGACCCACTTCCCCTCGGGAGCGAGCGCCTGACCGTCGACGAACTCGCCGGTCTTCTCCAGCCGGGCCGCGAAGTCCTGCATGTACTGGATGTGCGCCGAGATCTCCTCCGGCGTCCATTGGTCCATGGGTACGTCGTTGACCGCCGCCGGTGCTCCGCGGTAGTGCTTCAGCAGCAAGTACTTGGCCATCGTGATTCTCCTCGGTGCTGGTGCGACCCATTGTGGTCACGTTCACTGCGGGGACGGAGCCGGTCACGTGTTCTCGACATCGCCGGCGGATTGTTTTCGGAGATCTTCCGGACGGGGCCCGGGCTCCGTCCGGACGTCGGACCGGAGTCGTCCCCGCACGGCCGGTTCGTGCGTGATCCGGAAGGGACCGCCGGTGCCATTGAGCACGGGGCGCGCCACAGCCGTAGGGAAGGGCAGGGCCCTTGCGGGGGCTCCCGGCGGCATGGGCCCCGAGGACCGGAGGAAACACATGAGATGGACGCGCGAGATGCTGACGGCCGGTGCGGCCGTCGCCCTGCTGACGCTGACCGGGTGCGCGGGGTCGGGAGGGTCGGACGACGCCCAGGAGAAGATCCCGGCGACCGCGACCGGCAGCCTGGAGGACCTGGCGGCGGACGTGAAGTGCAAGCCGAACATCCAGACGGACGCGGACGAGATCCGGCAGGCCATCTGCAACAACTCCGACGGCAAGTTCGTGCTCGCCACCTTCGCCACCGACCGGGGGCAGCGTGACTGGATCAACGACGCCAAGGACTACGGCGGCTTCTATCTGGTGGGCCGCAAGTGGGTCGCGGTGGGCGACGACGGCGTGGTCGAGGCGTTGCGCGGCACGCTGGGCGGCGATGTGGAGATCGGCACGGACCACCACGCCCACGCGGGGCACGGCGGCTGAGCCGCGCATGGGCGGACATGCCGAAGGCCGGTGGCGGGATCTCCCGCCACCGGCCTTCTTCAGTCGATCACCGGGTCACTGACACTGCTGACCACGGTTGACGCAGTTGGTGATCTTGTTCGCCAGGCCGCCGGTCGTGACACTGATGAAGTCGTCGTGATCGGTGGCCGGCTTGTGGAGCTGCTCGGGGAAGCCGTCCACCGCATAGGCGTTCTTCACCACGCCGTTCTGCAGGGTCGGCGGCGTGATCTTGTACACCAGACGCATCGTCAGCTGCGGGATCGCCTTGAAGCCGTTCTGGCAGTTGCCGCGCGCGTCGGCGAAGGCCACATGCGTGCGGTGGTTGGCGCTGTCGATGTTCTGGCCGTCCCAGCAGCTCTGGAACGCGAACGTGCGGACCACGTTGCTGCCCCGCGGGCAGATCGGGTACTGCGTCGTCAGCTGGACCTTGTTCTCGAAGCCGGTGCAGCTCCAGTGCGCGTTGGCGTTCGCCAGCCCGTTGGTCGTGGTCTTGGCGTCACCGGTGATGATGCGCAGGAACTGCGGCATCGCGACGACCTTGCCGGTCGGGCTGCCGACGTACTTGATCTGCGCCTGCACCGGCGTCAGGATCCGGCCGACGTTGCCTTCCTTGCCGCCGCCGTCCGCGTCCTGGTCGAAGTCCTGCGAGCCGTCCTGAACACGGACGACCGGCCAGTAGTAGGACGACAGGTCATTCTTGTTCTGGCAGCTGGTCCCGCC